>Ga0306871_1000487_pt1 | contig 15144 bp, 10 predicted proteins | sample AntRauMeHopE1497_FD_190447 | JGI IMG/M metagenome (GOLD analysis project Ga0306871, IMG submission 190447) | Saline lake microbial communities from Rauer Islands, Antarctica - Metagenome Hop E1 #497 (v2) (version 2) | ecosystem: Environmental > Aquatic > Non-marine Saline and Alkaline > Saline ... | reverse complement strand
AACTTCTTCGAGTCGACGAACACCTCCTACGAGGTCAACGCGTAACCCAGGCGCTCGCGCCCTTTCCCAACCCCGCCCCGCGGCTCGGCGCCCGGCAGACACTCTCCTCACCGAGGGCGTCAGCCGGGAGCCGGGCCGCACTGGCGTTCGCGGGCCTCTTCGGTGCGAACTCCGCCCGCCCGTCCTGACCAAATGAAGGAAACCTGGCCTCGAGCCCCACGCGCGCCCGGGCGGCGGATCGTGCTGGCGAAGTTTTCCTTCATTTGGCAGCTAACCCGGGGGCGGGTGCCCGGCCACGGGTCTGGCCACGGCCGCGGGCAGGGTATAGCGGGGGTGCGATGCCGAGGCGCTTAGCGCTCTCCGCTGAGGGCCTTGCGCACGCGTTGAACCGAGACCGGGCCCTGCGCGCCGAGAGTCTGCGCGAAGACCGAGAGGCGTAGCTCCTCGAGCATCCACCGCACCGGCACGAGGTCAGGTCGGGTCGTCACCCCCAACGGTAGGGTTCCGCCGGCTAGCTCATACAGTTCAGTCGCGATTTCGACCTCGTTCAGGCCTTGCCGGTCGCGGCCAGCGTTGTCGGCCAGCTTCTCGATGCGGTGCGTGATTCCGCGTAGGTAGATCACCAGTCGGGGCAGTCGATCGAGCCCCGTCCGGCCGATGAAACCATCGAAGACCAGCGCGTCGAGTTGGCTACGGCAGTTGGCCAGTGGCGCCATCAGCGCCAACGACGCGGTGCGACTGATCGCGGCATCCGCTTCACGGGCTGCGGCAAGCACGGCTGCCGTGATCGCCACGATGCGGAACAGTCGGTCTGGAAGCCCCGCATTTACCGCATCCCGCACCGCTTCGAAGGTGGCGCGGGTCCAGGGTAGGTCGGGGAGGGCATCTAGCTCGGCGTCGATGACGGCGCGCAGTGCGTCATCGATGAGCGCAGCGGTCGAGCGGTACGGCGAGGCTGCGAGGTTGAGCTTCTCAGCACTCGTCAGGTGTTCTTGGATGTACGCCAGCGGTGAGGCGATGCCTAGCTGCACGAGCCGGCGAACCCCCGCGCGGTGTGCCGCCATCTGGTCGGCGACCGAGGTGTGCAGTCGGATCGCCACCGAGCTGCCCTCATCGACGAGGGCGGGGTAAGCGCGAATAGTGGTCTCGCCCCGGCGCATGTCGAGCTGCCGGGGCAGAGTGCCGGGGGTGCCGCCGTCGCCACCCGGCCCCGCGCCGATCGCGTCGTCCCACACGGTGATGCCGCCGCGCTCGATCGGGCTTTTCGCCGCGGCGGTTGCTACGCGCGCGACCGAGTCTCGGCCGCGTTCGCGCAACTTCGATTGCAGCGCGGTGAGGTCGGTGCCGCGTGCGAGCCGGCCGCCACGATCGTCGACGACCGCGTACCCCATGCGCAGGTGCGCGGGCAGTCGGTCGCGGTCGAAGTCGTCGGGATCGACGGGCGTGAATGTTTGACGTCGAATTTCGGTGGCGAGAAACTCAGTGATCGAGAGTTCGCGCAGGTCGGCGGCGGGCGGTACGGCGGCGAGCAGCTTCGTCGCCCAGTCGGCGGCCGGTACAACGTTGCGGCGAATTGACTTGGGCAGTGTTTTGAGCAGCGCGGTGACGAGTTCGTGCCGCAGCCCCGGAACGAGCCAGTCGAATCCTGCCGTGTCGAGTCGGGGCAGCAGTGGCAGCGGCACGGTGACGGTGACGCCGTCGTCGGCGGCGCCGGGCTCGAAGCGGTATCCGATGCTGAGCGTCTGATCTCCGAGGGTGAGTCGGGTCGGGTAGGAACCATCGTCGTCGGGTAGTTGCTCTGCCTCAACAAGATCGTCGCGGGTGATTGTGAGGGTGTCGGGATGCTCGCGGCGGGCATCCCGCCACCACCGTTCGAAGCGGCGCACGTCGGTGACATCGGCGGGCACGCGTGCTTCGAAGAAGTCGACGATCTTCTCATCGTCGAGCAGGATGTCGCGGCGGCGACTGCGCTCTTCGATCTGCTCCAGTTCGCGCCGCACGCGGGCGTTGTCGCGCACGAAGGCGGTGAGGCGCTTGTCGATGCGGCTCGTATCCCAGTCGCCTTCGACGAGGGCGTGGCGAATAAACAGTTCGCGCGCCTGCGCCGGATCAATGCGGCTCAATTGCGCGCGACGACGGGGGACGATGGGCACGCCAAACAGCGTGATCTTCTCGTCAACAACCGCGGCACCCTGACGTTTTTCCCACCGCGGCTCGCTGTACTGGCGCTTCGCGAGGTCGCCCGCGAGAGACTCAGCCCACGCCGGGTCGATCACGGCCACCGTGCGTGCGAACAGTCGACTGGTCTCGACGAGTTCGGCCGCCATCACGGAGTCCGGCTGCTTTTTGGCTAAGCCCGAACCGGGGTAGAGCACGAAGCGGCGCTGGCGGGCGCCAATGTAGTCGCGCTTGGCGGAGTCTTTCAAGCCGATGTGGCTGAGCAGGCCGCTCAGAATCGCCTTGTGGATGGCCGTGGCGTCAGCACCGCTTATGTCGGCGCCACCGGTTTCGCCCTCGCCCCCTCCTCCACTCCCAACTGGCTGCTTGCCCGCACCCTTCACTTGCCGGCGAATCTGCCGTTCAACATCAGCCCACTCGCGAATGCGTAGATAGTTGAGAAACTCAGCCCGCACTTCTTTACGAAACTGGTTGCCGCTGAGCTCGCGCTGGCGGGTTTGCAGGTGGTTCCAGAGGTTGAGCAGCGTGATGAAGTCGCTCGTCGGGTCGCGAAAGCGGTTGTGCAACTGGTCAGCGCGCTCTCGCTTTTCGACGGGACGCTCACGCGGGTCTTGGATGCTCAGGCCCGCCACAATCGCAATCACCTCGCGCGCGACTCCGAGCTTCTGGGCCTCAACGACCATACGCGCATAGCGCGGGTCGACCGGAAGTTGCGCAATCTCGCGCCCAATACGTGTGATGCGGTGCGCGCCGACCGGCTTACCGGCGGATGGCACCTCGATTGCGTTGAGTTCGAGCAGCAGGTCGACGCCATCGGTAATGCCGCGCTTATCGGGAGGTTGCAGAAACGGAAACCGCTCGATGTCGCCAAGGCCGAGCGCGATCATTTGCAGGATGACAGCGGCGAGGTTGGTGCGCAAAATTTCGGGGTCGGTGTATTCGGGGCGCTTCGTGTAGTCGAGTTCGCTGTACAGCCGAATCGCGATGCCCTCGCTCGTGCGCCCCGATCGCCCCGACCGCTGGTTAGCGCTGGCCTGTGAGATCGGTTCGATCGGTAGTCGCTGCACCTTCGCGCGAGCGCTGTACCGGCTGATGCGCGCCGTGCCGGTGTCGACCACGTACCGAATGCCCGGCACCGTCAGACTGGTCTCCGCAACATTGGTGGCCAAAATAATGCGGCGCCGGATGCCCGCGGGCGCGCGCTCGAACACCCGGTGCTGCTCGGCCGCACTCAGCCGGCTGTACAGCGGCAGCACTTCGGTGGCCGCGCCGCGCGGTCCCTGGCGGGCGAAATGGCCTGTGAGGGCATCCGCCGCGTCACGAATTTCGTTCTCACCGCTGAAAAACACGAGCACGTCGCCGTCGCCTTCGCGGCCGAGTTCGTCGACTGCGGCGATGACGCCGTCGATCATGTCGATGGCGTCGCGGGGCGTCGCCGCGCCCTCCTCCTCTTCCGCCTCCTCGACCAAATGAAGGAACTCCGCCTCGGTTCCCCCACCTTTGTCGCGAAGTTGCGCGGACCCCGGGGGTTTTTCCTTCATTTGGTCGGGCATCGGGGCGTCGGGGACGAGCGGGCGGTAGCGGATCTCGACGGGGAACGTGCGCCCGCTCACCTCGATGACGGGGGGGGGGGGGGGGACGGGGGTGCGAGCCGGAGTCGGGATGCCGGAGGACCCGATACCAGGGTCGTTGCCGTTGCCGGGCCCAGGGAGTGCGGCGAAGTGTGTAGCGAAACTGGCGGGGTCGATTGTGGCGCTGGTAATGATGAGCTTGAGTTCGGGGCGGCGGGGGAGGAGCTGCTTGAGGTATCCGAGCAGGAAGTCGATGGTGAGGCTGCGCTCGTGGGCTTCGTCGATGATGATCGCGTCGTAGTTTTTCAGCTCGCGGTCGCCACGCAGGGCGGCGAGCAGGATGCCGTCGGTCATAAGAGTGACACGGGTGTCGCGGCTGACTTGGTCGGTGAAGCGCACTTTGTAGCCGACGAGCCCCCCGAGCTCTGAGCCGAGTTCGTCAGCGATGCGTTCGGCAATGGTGCGGGCGGCGATGCGGCGCGGCTGGGTGTGGGCGATGCGGCCGTACCCCAGCTCGAGCAGGATCTTGGGCAGCTGCGTGGTCTTGCCTGAGCCGGTTTCGCCCGCAACGATGACGACCTGATTGTCTCGGATGGCCGCCGCAATGTCGTCGCGCCGCTGCGACACCGGCAGGTCGGGCGGATAGGTGATCTGCACTGGCAGCACGTTCGAGCGGGCGTTCGCCGCCGCCGCGTCACGACCAGTCGCCGCCTCGCCGCCACCCGTCGCCAAAAAGCCGGTCGGCGGTGTCGACCGTGAATTTTCGGCGGGCTCAGTCATCAGCCCTTCACTCTAAGGTTTCGCCCTGTTAGTTCGTGCCCCGCTTCGTGCGCCGGTCTTGAGCCGGTTCTGCTCCGCCAGCGTTCCGCATCCGACCCGCGAGCGTTCCGCGCCCACCCGCCAGCGTTTCCCGCCCGCTTTCGCTGCCTTGCACCTGCGGGGCGCCGCCTTGCACCTGCGGGGCGCCGCCTTGCGCATGCCGGGGTCATTGGGGCGCCTCCCCTGCACCTTCCGGCTCCTCCCCACTCCTCACTACTCCTCCCCACCGCTGCGCGCCCGGGGGTCCTCCCGTATTTTCTTGTGTGAGTCTCGTCTAACGCTAGAACGAGCTCACACTCACGGAATGCATATGTTCTTCCTGCTGGGGCAGCCGATTCGCTGGCGTATCGTCGAAATTCTGGCGAGCGGCGAGCACACTGCGGGCGAGCTCTGCGAGGCCATCGTTTACGAGCGCCGCGTGCATCGCACGGCTGTCTCGCATCACCTGCGCATCCTTGTCGCCGCCGACATCATCACTGAACGAGCGTCGTGGTCATCAATCGTGTACCGAATGCACCCGCGACTGATTGGCGCGCTCACCCTGGTCACCCGCGGGCTCGAAGAGAAGCGCGACGGCGCTCAATACGACGACATCGTTTTGCGCGACGACGTTGACACCATCCACGAGAGCCTGCTTCGCCCTGACGCACGACTCGCCGACTGCTGGTGTATACGCACGATTAGTGTCATCCGCACGATCTAGCGCCGTCGAGGTTTAATGTATACATTGAGGGAATGGCGATCGAGAGCGTGACGGAGGCATCGCCGCGGGCGACTGCCGCCGAGCGTGTATTCGAGGCACTGCGCGGTGCAATCGTTGGAGGTGAGCTTCCGCCCGGCGCCCCACTTACCGAGGTCGAGCAGGCGAGCCGACTCGGCGTCAGCCGCACCCCCGTACGCGAGGCTTTCGCGCGGCTCATCGCAGCCGGGCTCGCCACCGAACGCGGCCCCCGAACCCTCGTCGTCAGTGATATCGACGCCGACGACGTCACCGCGCTGTTTGACCTGCGCCGTGCCCTCGACGAACAAGCCGCCCGCCTCGCGGCCCAGCGCGCCGATAGCGGGCAGCGCGAGCGGTTCACGATCCTGGCCCAACGATTTGCCGCCGCACCCGCTGCGATTGCCGCGCTGACCGTCGAGGACCCTGCGCGCGACGGCTACTACGCGCTCGTCGCCGAGTTCGACGCCGCCCTTGACCTCGCGCTCACGAACAGCCCCTACCTTGCCGCCGCGATTGCGAGCACCCGCATACACCTGACCCGCGTGCGCCGCCTTGCCCAGGATGACGATGCGCGGCTGGCCGCATCCGCCGCCGAGCACGGTGCGATTGCCCGCGCCATCGCCGACGGAGACCCCGAGCGTGCCGCCGCCGCCACCCGTCTGCACCTGCACGAAGCCTTGACGAGCATCCGCACCCGCCTGCCGCGTAGCGGCGACAGCACCCAGGAGAAACCATGACCACCACTCACACTGTGCGCACCTACAAGAGCAGCGAGCCGCTGGCCGCCGCAGACCAGCTCGCCGGCAAGCTCGCCGCGCTTGCCGCCGAGCAAGACCGCCCACTCGACGACGCCGCCGTCGACATGGTCATCAACCGCATCATCGATAACGCCGCTGTTGCCACCGCGAGCCTCACTCGCGCCCCCGTCGCAAGCGCTCGCGCGCAGGCCGAGTCTCACCGCTACACTCCCGGCGCAACCGTATTCGGACTGCCCCCGGCACAGCGCGTCAGCCCCGAATGGGCCGCTTGGGCCAACGGCGTCGCTGTGCGCGAACTCGACTACCACGACACCTTTCTCGCCGCCGACTATTCGCACCCCGGCGACAATATTCCGCCCATCCTCGCCGTCGCCCAACACGCAGGAAGCACCGGAGCCCAACTACTCAAGGGCCTGCTTACCGGCTACGAAATTCAAATCGACCTCGTGCGCGCCATGTGCCTGCACGAACACAAAATCGACCATGTCGCCCACCTCGGCCCCAGCGCCGCCGCCGGCATCGGCACGCTGCTGCGACTGCCGACGGACACAATCTTCCACGCCATTGGCCAGGCACTGCACACCACGACCGCCACGCGCCAATCGCGTAAGGGTGAAATCTCGACCTGGAAAGCCCACGCCCCCGCCTTTGCCGGCAAAATGGCCATCGAAGCCGTCGACCGAGCCATGCGCGGCCAAACCAGCCCGAGCCCCATCTACGAGGGCGAAGACGGTTTCATCGCCTGGCTCTTGAGTGGTCCGGATGCCCGCTATGAGGTAACGCTGCCCGACGGCAACGACGCGCTCACCGGCATCCTTGACAGCTACACGAAAGAACACTCCGCCGAATATCAAGCCCAGGCTTGGATAGACCTCGCGCGCCGCCTCGGCACCGAGCGACCCGAGCTACGCGATCCCGCCAACATCGAACGCATCGTGTTGCACACCAGCCACCACACGCACTACGTCATCGGCTCGGGCGCCAACGACCCGCAAAAGTACGACCCCACTGCGAGTCGCGAGACGCTCGACCACTCGATTGCGTACATCGTCGCCGTCGCGCTGCAAGACGGCGGCTGGCACCACGTCGACTCGTACGCTCCCGAGCGGGCGGTCCGGCCCGACACGGTCGCCCTCTGGCACAAGATCACCACCACAGAAGACAGAGAGTGGACGCGCCGCTACCACTCGCTCGACATCAGCGAGAAAGCGTTCGGCGGGCGCATCGAAATCGAACTGACCGACGGAACCCGAGTCGTCGATGAAATCGCCGTCGCCGACGCGCATCCGCTCGGAGCACGCCCGTTCGGCCGCGCCGAATACGTGAACAAGCTGCGCACGCTCGCCGATGGCGTTCTCAGCGACGCTGAAGTCGACCGTTTCATCTCACTTGCCGAGCGTCTGCCCGAGCTGAGCGCCGCCGAGCTGTGCGGCCTCACCGTGACGCCAATCGTTCCCGTACCCGCCGCCACGGCTCCGTTCACCCCGAAGGGACTCTTCTAATGCTCTCCACGACCACCACGCCCAGCGCGCGTCGTCAGGCGTTTCGCGCCGGGCTTGCCAGCGGGCGCCTGCAAGTGCTGCCGGGCGCGTTTACGCCCCTGAGCATCCGTCTCATCGAAGACAAAGGATTCGACGGCGCCTACATTTCGGGCGCCGTCATGGCCGCCGAGCTGGGCCTGCCCGACATCGGCCTCACAACGCTCACCGAGGTCGCCCAGCGCGCCCACCAGATCAGCCGCATGAGCGACCTGCCGACCCTCGTCGACGCTGACACCGGATTCGGCGAACCCATGAACGTTGCCCGCACCGTGCACGAGCTCGAAGACGCCGGCGTCGCCGGCCTGCACCTCGAAGATCAGGTCAACCCCAAGCGATGCGGGCACCTCGACGGTAAGGCGGTCGTCGACACGCAAACTGCCACGCAGCGCATCACAGCGGCCGTGAATGCGCGGCGCGATCCCGACCTCGTCATCATGGCGCGCACCGACATTCGTGGTGTCGGCGAAGCAGAAGGGGGCGGGATGCCCGCCGCACTCGACCGTGCCAAAGCACTCGAAGCGGCCGGAGCCGACGCGATCTTTCCCGAAGCGATGGCGAGCCTCGACGAGTTTGCGGCCATGCGGGCGGCAGTCGCCGTGCCGATCTTGGCCAACGTGACCGAGTTCGGCAAAAGCGCGCTGTTTAACCACCAGCAGCTCGCAGACGTCGGCGTGAACCTCGTTATCCACCCCGTATCGTTACTGCGCGTTGCCTTTGGTGCGATCGAGCGCGCACTCGATACGCTTCACAGCACCGGCACCCTCGACGGCGAGGTGGCGGGCATGCAGACTCGAGGCAGGCTCTACGAACTCCTCGACTACGAGGCGTACAACGCCTTTGACTCGACCATCTATACCTATACCGGCCGCTGAACGCGGCCGGGCCCGATACCGGCCGCTGACCGCGGCCCGGCACCACGACAGACCAGGAGTGCTCCCATGACTGACATCGAGATTAATAAGGGCTTGGCCGGAGTGGTCGTTGATGTCACCGCTATCTCAAAGGTCAACCCCGACACCAACTCGCTGCTCTACCGCGGCTACCCGGTGCAAGACCTTGCCGCGCGATGCACCGCTGAAGAAGTTGCGTACCTGCTGTGGCATGGTGAGCTCGCAACCCCTCAGCAGTTGGCCGAGTTCGAGACCCTCGAGCGTTCGCTACGACACCTCGACCCGGCGGTGAAACGCGCAATTGATGCGCTGCCGTTGAGTGCGCATCCGATGGATGTGGTGCGAACTGCCGTCAGCGTGCTTGGCGCCCTCGATGAGACCCTCACCACTGACCCCACGTGGATCGATGCCGACCTGACGCTTCAGCGCAGCATCCGGCTGTGGGCGCAGTTGCCCGCAATCGTGGCCTACGCCCAGCGCCGGCTGCGCGAGGAGGACCTCATCGAGCCCCGCGACGACCTGGGCTATTCAGCCAACTTCTTACACATGACCTTCGGGCAGCTTCCTGAACTGGTCGTTGTCGAAGCCTTCGACGTGTCGATGATTCTGTACGCAGAGCACTCTTTTAACGCTTCGACCTTCACGGCTCGCGTCATTGCGTCGACGCTGAGTGACGTGTATTCGGCCGTCACGGGCGCGATCGGCGCACTTAAAGGCCCCCTGCACGGCGGCGCCAACGAAGCCGTCATGCACACCTTCCGTGAGGTCGGGTCAGCGGGTGCTGCAGCCGACTGGATCACTGACGCCCTCGCCGCGAAGCGCAAGATCATGGGTTTCGGCCACCGCGTGTACAAGAACGGCGACTCGCGCGTGCCCACCATGAAAGCCGCGCTCGAAAGCCTCGTCGCACACTACGACCGACCCGAAGTGCTCGAGCTCTACACCGCACTCGAAACGGCCATGAATGATGCCAAAAGCATCAAACCAAACCTTGACTACCCTTCAGGCCCGGCCTACGACCTGATGGGCTTCGACACGTCGCTGTTCACCCCCCTGTTTATTGCCGCGCGCATCACCGGCTGGACGGCACACGTGCGCGAACAGCTCGCCGCCAACGCGTTGATTCGCCCGCTGAGCCTGTACGCGGGGCCCGACGAGCGTGCGGTGCCCAGCGCGATCTGACCAGTGAGGGGCTGAACGCACTGATGGGGCAGACTGGGCGCATGACTGACGCTATTGCCACCCCGCACCTGAGCTTCCACGACGGCCACAGCATCCCGCAACTGGGGCTCGGTGTTTGGCAGATCGACGACGATGAAGCTCAACGGGTTGTCAGTGACGCGATCGAGGTCGGTTACCGGCACATTGACACTGCGCGCATCTACAAGAACGAGGCCGGCGTGGGTCGGGCTATCGCGGCCTCGGGCGTGCCCCGCGATGAACTGTTCATCACCACGAAGCTGTGGAACAGCGACCAGGGCCGCGAGAGTGCTCGCCCCGTACTAGAAGAAAGTCTTGAGCGGCTCGGCCTTGAGCAGGTCGACCTGTATCTCATCCACTGGCCGTCGCCGAAATATGGCAAGCACCTCGAATCGTGGCAGGCCCTCATTGAGCTTCGGGATGCTGGACTCGCGCGCTCCATCGGAGTCTCAAACTTCATGCAGACCCACCTCGACGACTTGCTCGCCGAAACCGACGTCGTGCCGGTGGTCAATCAGATCGAATTGCACCCCGCGTTTCAGCAGCGCGAGCAGCGAGCTTTTCAGCAGCAACACGGCATACTCACCGAGTCGTGGAGCCCGCTCGGTAGCGGAAAGTACGACCTGGCCGAACTTCCCGGATTCGCCGCCATCGCTGAGCGCCACAACAAAAGCGTGCAGCAGATCGCCATCCGCTGGCACCTGCAAGAGGGGCTCATCGTCTTTCCGAAGACAACGCGCCGCGAGCGCATGATCGAAAACGCCGACGTGTTCGACTTCGAACTGTCGGCTGACGAGATGGCGACCATTGCCGCGTGTGAACGCGATCAGCGCGTCGGCGCGCATCCGCTCAACACCGACTTCTAAGCCGGGCCGCCCGGCGGCGCGCTCGCCCGCCCGGCCCCGCCCGCCCGGCCCGCCCGGCCCGGCCCGCCCGGCTCGGCGCCGGGTCAAACGGCGCGGCCGCCTCGACTGGCGCGCCGGCGACTCGCGCGTCACACGACTTCAGACATGTCACACCGCGAAGGGCGTGTCAGGTGTCGGTTTTGGTGTGATGCACTGGGAGCGGCGTGCGCAGGCGGCGCGCGGCCTGCGCGCAAGGGGCGCGCGGCTGGCGCAGGGCGCGCGGTTGGCGAGGGGCGCGCGGCTGCTAGCGCTGCTGCTTCTTGGCTGAGATCACTCCGGTGTCGAAGCCCATGAGGTGCAGTCCGCCGTGAAAGCGGGCGTGCTCAACTTTGAGGCAGCGGTCCATGATGACGGTGAGTCCGCGGGCTTCGGCGTCGTACGCGGCGGCCTCGTTCCAGATACCCAGTTGCACCCAGATGGTCGTAGCGCCGACCGCGATCACGTCATCCACCACTGAGGGAATATCGCTCGCCTTACGGAACACGTCGACGATGTCGGGCACTTCAGGCAGCGAGGCGAGGTCGGGATACGCCGGCTGGCCCAAAATTTCGCTGGCGTTGGGATTCACGAAGTACACCCGGTAGTCGCTCGACTGCTGCAGGTAGGTGCCGACAAAGTACGAACTGCGGGCCGGGTTGGGCGAGGCGCCGACAATTGCGATCGAACGCGCGCGGCGCAGGATGCCCTGCCGCTCTCTTGCGCTCGGCCCCACCCAGGTGCGCTGCGACTTCAGCAGTTTTGCCAACGGGGAGCCGGCGGGCAGGCTGCAGGTGAGCCCGTTCGCGAGAGTGACGGTGGCCGTGTCGGTGAGAGTCGCATCCGACAGCGGCGAGATTGTTGCCCCAGGCAGGAGATCGCTCATGGTCAGGCGCCTTTCAGGGCCGCATTGAGCGCCTGGTCGAGGTCATAAATGATGTCGTCGGCGTCTTCGATGCCGACCGAGATGCGTACGAGCCCGGGGTGAACACCGCCGTCGGTGAGTTGCTGCTCGGTGAGTTGGGCGTGTGTGGTCGACGCCGGGTGAATGATGAGCGTTTTGGCGTCACCAATGTTGGCGAGGTGGCTGGCGAGTTGCACGTTCTCGATCAGGCCTTGCCCGATCGTCCGGCCGCCCGCCACAACAAAGCCGAATACCGAGCTCGGCCCGATCGGCAGGTACTTTGCCGCCCGCTCGTAGTGGCGATGCGAGGGCAACCCCGCCCAGTTGACCGTTTCGATGCGGGCGTCAGCCTCAAGCCATTCAGCGACCCGGCGCGCGTTATCGACGTGTGCTTGCATGCGGTACGGCAGCGTCTCGACTCCCTGTGCGAGCAAGAATGCGGAGTGCGGGGCCAGTGCCGGGCCGATGTCGCGCAACTGTTCGGCGCGCAGCCGGGTGAGAAATGCGTATTCGCCGAAGTTACCCGACCAGGTGAGACCCCCGTAGTGCTTGACGGTTTCTTCGAACAGCGGAAAGTTGTGGTTCGACCAGTCGAAGCGCCCTGACTCGACGACGACTCCACCCAGAGTGGTGCCGTGCCCGCCAAGAAACTTGGTCGCCGAGTGCACGACGATGTCGGCCCCCCACTCGATCGGGCGGCACAGGTAGGGCGTCGCGATTGTCGAGTCGATGATGAGGGGGATGTTCGCCGCATGCGCCACGTCGGCTAACCCTGTGATGTCGGCGATGTCGCCGCTCGGGTTGGCAATCGTTTCGGCGTAGACCAGCTTGGTGCGGCCCGGGATGATCGCTGCGGCATAGTCGGCCGGATCATCGCTCGCCACAAAAGTCGTCTCGACTCCGAAGCGGCGCAGCGTGACATCGAGCTGGGTGACAGAGCCGCCGTACAGGTTCGACGACGCGACGATGTGATCGCCGGTTCCGGCCAGGGAGGCGAAGGTGACGAACTGCGCGCTGAGTCCGCTTGCCGTGGCCACAGCGCCGAGTCCGCCCTCGAGGCTGGCCACGCGTTCCTCGAAACTGGCGACTGTGGGGTTCGACAGCCGGCTGTAAATGTTGCCGTACTTTTGCAGCGCAAACCGGGCCGCGGCATCCTCAGTGGAATCGAACACGAAGGCGCTCGACTGGTAAATCGGTATCGCTCGTGCGCCCGTCGCCGAGTCGGGAACATTGCCGGCGTGCACGGCGCGCGTACGAAATCCGTAGTCGTGGTCAGTCATTCTCTGAGGCTAACCCGGGCCGTGCGGCGGGCGTGCGCCGGGCGTTACGCGGCGTAACCTTCGCGCGGCGGATGCGCGGGCGATGCGCGGCTGATGCGCGATGGGTGCTTGGCGGATGCGCGATGCGTGCCCCATCGCCTACGGTCATCACATGACCACTGCCGACCCTGCGGGCCAGCCTGCTTCAGCGCACCCGTCAGCGGCCGGGCACCCTGCAGCGCTTGCCCCGACGGCCCGAGGCCAGCGCTCTCTCGCCCCCGACGTCGCCCGCGGGCTTGTGCTGCTCGGTATCGCTCTGGCGAACGTGCCGTTTTTTCTGTACGGGCGTGAGCTGGGCATCCTGTTCAAGCCGATCACAGATGCCGCAGCCGACCCCTGGGTCAACGCCGTCGTGGCGATACTCGCCGATAACCGCAGCTATCCGCTGTTCGCGCTGCTTTTTGGCTACGGAATGACGCAGATTCTGACGCGCGAGTTTGCCCGCGGCACCGAATGGCCCGACGCGCGCCGACTGTTGCTGCGGCGCAATCTGTGGCTGATTGCGTTCGGCGCTGCGCACGGCGTGCTGCTGTTCTTCGGCGACATTTTGGGAACCTACGGCCTGCTGGGTCTGGCTCTGGTGTTGCTCATTCGGGCATCGGGCCGAACGTTGGCAATCGTCGGTTGGTTGTCGTTCGTATTTCTCGCGTTTACTGGCATCGCTGAGGGACTCAGTGGTCTGTTCGCAGAAACAGCGGGAGGCGAAGTGGCGGGAGCGGCCCTGTTCAACTCGCCCGGCGCTGAAACGTATGTGCTCGCCGTGCTGGCGCGCGCGGGGGAGTGGACGCTCGGCATGCTTGTGGTGCCGATCGCGGGCTTGGGGCTGCTGGCTCCGATGATTCTCGGAGTGTGGGCAGCCCGACTGCACATTCTTGAGCAGCCTGCCCTGCACCGCCGGGCACTCGGCTTCACGGCCGGCATTGGCATTCCAGTGTCGATTCTCGGAGCGCTGCCGATCGCTCTCGCGCTGGCGGGTGTCATTGAGTTGCCGGTCGTGATTGAACCGTTTGCCGCGATGCTGCACGCGGCCTCCGGGGCCATCGGTGGGGCCGGATACGTGGCGCTCATCGCTCTACTGGTCAGCGGTGCCCGGCGCGGCGGCCCGCGCGGCGGCCCGACTGGCGGCCCAATTTCACGCCTGCTCGCTGCCCTCGGGCAGCGGTCGCTCAGTGGTTATCTTGCCCAGTCACTCGTGTTCGTGATCGTTTTTGCGCCGTACGGGCTCGGACTCGGCGCGACCGCGAGCGTCGCTGAGGCCACCCAGATTGCTGTCATCACCTGGATCGGCACGCTCGTTGCGGCCAATTTGCTGGCGGCTGGCAACCAGCCGGGCCCGGCCGAATGGTTGCTGCGCCGGGCCGTGTATGGGCGGCGGCGGTAGCCGGCGTCCGCGCCCGTGTACTCCGCGGCTTAGACAGCCCCCGCACTTAGACTCACGCGGCTCACACCCACGTCGGTAGCCAATAGCGTAGGCGTAGTTGGTCGAGGGGAATCGGTGTGCCCGTCCACAGCGGCAGAAAGAACGCGCTGATGACGATGGCTAGTGCGAGCATCCCGATCACTATGGCGACCCCTGACGCGCCCCGTCGCCGAGACGCCTGAGGCCCGCCCAAAACAAACCCCATCACCATTGTCAGCGCGACCACCAAAAACGGCGTGATGACGATGGTGTAAAAAAAGAACATGGTGCGCTCGGGGTAGAACAGCCATGGAAGCCAGCCCGCGCCGACCCCGGTCAGCACGACGGCAACCGCCCACGGCGAACCGACAAATGGGAGTGGGGCGCGACCCGATGCGGAGTCGCTGACGGGCGGGGGCGCCTGCGCTGACATTTGCGCAGCTTCTTGCGCCTGCGCCGACACCTGCGTTCCGTCTCGCGCCGGCCCCTGCGCCGCTGCGCCGGCCAGCGCACGGCGGCGTACTCGCAGGGCGCGTGCGGCGGCGAGGCAGCATCCGGCCACGATCGTCACGACGGCGGCCACGCTCGCCCACCAGATCAGCGGATTCGGCACGCCCGTGATCGCCATCGCCGTGCCATCGCCGAGGTCGCGGTAAAACATGTAGGTGGGGCGCAGCAGCAGAGGCCAACCCAGCGCCGGCGCCTCATAATTGTGGTCGCTCGACAGGCCGACGTGGTAGCCGTAGACGGCAGTTTGGTAGGCCCACCAGTTCTGCAGGGCAGCGGGCAGACTGCCGAGAATGCCCGGCAGCCGATTTTCGTCGGTCAGAACCCGCTCGCGTCCGTAGCTGCTGTTGCTCGCAAACCAGCCCCACCAGGTGAGCAGGTGCGTCGCAATCGCCGCGGGTATCACGAGCGCGACCGAGACTGGAGCTTGCCGCAACAGCGTGCCACTCGCCCACA
>Ga0306871_1000481_pt1 | contig 15182 bp, 11 predicted proteins | sample AntRauMeHopE1497_FD_190447 | JGI IMG/M metagenome (GOLD analysis project Ga0306871, IMG submission 190447) | Saline lake microbial communities from Rauer Islands, Antarctica - Metagenome Hop E1 #497 (v2) (version 2) | ecosystem: Environmental > Aquatic > Non-marine Saline and Alkaline > Saline ... | reverse complement strand
GACACCTTCCAGTACCTGTCCTTTTTCCAGTTGACTGATGATTTCTTTCTTCTGCTCCTCAATATCGGCCTCGATAAGGGCTTTATGCGAAACTACTACGTTTTTGAATTCGTGGTTGATTTTCACCACTTTAAATTCCATAGTTTTATTGACGTACTGATCGTAATCACGGATAGGCTTAACATCAATTTGGGAACCTGGCAAGAATGCCTCAATTCCAAAAACATCGACGATCATACCACCTTTGGTTCTGCACTTTACAAAACCACTAACGATTTCCTCCTTGTCATGGGCCGCATTTACACGATCCCATGCCATAATAGTACGGGCCTTTCTGTGCGAAAGCACCAATTGGCCGCTTTTATCCTCACGGATATCAATAAGCACCTCTACTTTGTCCCCTACCTTCAAATCGGGATTGTAACGGAACTCGTTCAAGGAGATCACACCTTCGGATTTTGCGTTGATGTCAATAATCGCTTCCCTGTCGGTAATATAAACCACTGTTCCCGTAACTACTTCCTCATCGGCAGTATCTACAAAGTTCTCGGCTACCAATTCCTCGAATTCCTTGAGCATGGAATCGTCAACACGCTCAATTCCTTGCTCGTACTTCTCCCAATTAAAGTTTTCTAAAAATTCTTGAGGGTCTTGAACAGCAGCCTGTTCTTTTGTTTCTTGAACTACGTCTGTAGTTTCTGGAGTCGCCGTTGCGGTTTCTGCCGCTTCAGCTGCTTTTTTTTCTTCAGCCATTATATAGCCTAAAATTTGTATCCCACGATTATTTTAAGAGCTAAGCGGCTATCGTAGAAGTTGTTATATTATTATTTTGCTTTCCCTTTTTTGCTCTAGGCACTGCCGTAAAAAAGGTGTGCAAAAATACAACTTATATCCTTAATTACAAACAGTATTTACAGATGGTTTATAAATGGCCTGCAGTTTAGCATTTTTTAGAATTCGGTTGCCACAAATAGTAGTATCTTTTATGCACTAATATTATCCGTTAAAAATACAATTATGAGTGTTAAGGCAAAATACCAAGGGGTTTTAGATCTTGGTGAATAATTGGGTATTAAAAATGGCGATGTAACCGAAGAAGGCAAGGTTCCTAAAATAAAGGGCGAGGCCCATACGCCCTATAAAAAAGACCTTATCTGGGATAAAATCAAAGCTTTGGGAGGTGAAAATGCTTCGGATATAAAAGCCAATATTACTGTGGCGGACGATTCTGTGTACCACAGACATACGTTTACCGGTGGGGAATCTTTAAGCAAAATAGCAAAACATTACTACGGTGATGCTATGAAATACAAGCAAATTTTTGAGGCGAACACCAACATTCTTAAGAATCCGGATGTGATTCATCCAAAACAGGTTTTGGTTATTCCGAATCCGAAGTTAGGCGTTAGGCGTTAGGCGTTAGGCGTTAGGCGTTAGGCGTTAGGCGTTAGGCGTTAGGCGTTAGGCGTTAGGCGTTAGGCGTTAGGCGTTAGGCGAAAGTTAAAAAAGGCCACTGAAAATTCGCTGGTATTTTATAATTTTACACGGTCTATCTTTTACAAAAACCCTGATTATGCTTGCTTCTCTATAACCCTGAGGGCAAAATTGTGCATACGTTCAAATTGTTCTTTTAGACCCATATCGCTGTTATCAAATGCTATGGCGTCCTTTGCGCGCACCAACGGGGAAAATTCCCGGTGGGAATCTATATAATCTCGTTTTTCTACATTCTCCAGCACGTCCTTATATAGAACCTTCTCTCCCCTGTCCAACAATTCCTTATATCTTCTGTATGCTCTTTTTTCAGGGGACGCCGTCATAAATATTTTGAGTTCCGCATCGGGGAAAACTACGGAACCAATGTCGCGACCGTCCATAACAATACTTTTTTCGTTCCCCATTTGCCGCTGCAAGTCTACCAACTTGATACGTACTTGTTCGATTTCCGCAATCCTGCTGACATTTTTAGAAACTGCCATCTTCCTGATTTCGCGTTCAACGTTTTTACCGTTAAGATACATTTCGGAGAAACCAAGGTTTTCATTGAAGACGAATTCCAGTTCAATTTTTGGAAGCTCGCCCACCAAACTTTCGATATCTTCGGAATCACCGCCAATGAAGCCATTGTCCATGGCAAACAAGGTGATGGCCCGGTACATGGCACCGGTATCCACGTACACATATCCTAAAGCCTTTGCCAATTGCTTGGCCAAGGTACTTTTCCCTGTGGATGAAAATCCGTCTATGGCTATCGTTATATTTTTCATTTAGGCCGTATTTAACTCAGTATGGCTAAAAATAGTAAGAAATAGTTCCCGACTGGGCTATCGTAAACAATAATCTCTCAAAATTTTACTATATCTACTCCTGCCAAATGAAAACCCGAGTTTTTATCTGCTTCTTTTTCCCTTTGCCGTCGCTAAAATTAGAAACCGTAGCTACGGCTATGCTTTGTAATTTTATATTCGGTCTTGAAAAGTCGGTTATTTGCCTTTTAAAGTTCCTTAGCGTTCTTCACTTTTCTGTTGGTCAGGGCAATGTCTATTACCTCATGCATATCCTTTACATAATGGAAGGTAAGCCCCTTGAGGTAATCCTCCTTGATCTCCTTGATATCGCGCTCATTATCGGCACAAAGAATGATTTCCTTTATTCTGGCTCGTTTTGCTGCCAAGATTTTTTCCTTGATTCCCCCGACCGGAAGCACTTTGCCCCTTAAGGTAATCTCACCCGTCATTGCCAAGCTTTTCTTTACCCTTCGTTGCGTAAACAAGGAAACCAAAGAGGTTAACATGGTAACACCGGCACTTGGCCCGTCTTTTGGCGTTGCACCCTCGGGTACGTGGATATGTACATTGTATTTTTCAAATACTTCTGCATCCAAACCAAAACGCTCTGCATTGGACTTAATGTACTCCATGGCAATAGTGGCGGATTCCTTCATAACCTTGCCCAAGTTGCCCGTTATGTTAAGGTTGCCCTTTCCTTTGGACAGTATAGATTCAATAAACAGTATATCGCCCCCCACACTGGTCCATGCCAATCCGGTAACCACCCCGGCCACCTCGTTATTTTCGTACTTATCGCGCTCCATTTTGGGAGCACCCAAGACCTTAATAATATCCTCGTTGCTCACTTTTATGTCATATTCCTCTTCAATGGCGATGGACTTTGCAGCGTAACGCACCATTTTGGCAATTTGCTTTTCCAAGGCACGCACACCGGATTCCCGTGTGTAGCCTTCCACGATTTTTTCTAGTTGCGGCTTTCCAATTTTTAAGTGGGAGGCATCCAGCCCGTGTTCCTTTAATTGTTTGGGCAATAAATGTTTTTTGGCTATTTCCACTTTTTCCTCGATCGTGTAGCCGCTAACGTTTATGATTTCCATTCTGTCCAGCAAAGCAGGCTGTAAGCCCCCCAAATTATTGGCGGTCGCTATGAACATTACCTTGGAAAGGTCGTAATCCATTTCCAAAAAATTATCATAAAACTCACTGTTCTGCTCCGGATCCAACACTTCCAGCATAGCCGAGGAAGGGTCGCCCTGATGGCTGTTGGATAATTTGTCTATTTCGTCCAAGATAAAAACCGGATTTGACGTTCCCGCCTTTTTAAGACTTTGCACGATTCTACCGGGCATAGCGCCGATATAGGTTTTTCGATGGCCGCGTATTTCGGCTTCGTCCCGTAACCCACCCAAAGAAATACGGACATATTCCCTGCCCATTGCTTCGGCCACGGATTTACCCAAAGATGTTTTTCCCACGCCCGGAGGGCCGTACAAACAAAGAATGGGCGATTTCATATCGTTACGGAGCTTCAAGACGGCCAAGTACTCGATTATTCTGCGCTTTACATCTTCCAAGCCATAATGGTCGCGGTCCAAGATGCGTTGGGCACGTTTAAGATCGAATTTGTCCTTTGAAAATTCGTTCCAGGGCAAATCAAGAAAGAGGTCCAGATAATTGCGCTGAATGGAATATTCCGCCACCTGCGGATTCATACGCTGCATCTTGGCCAGTTCCCTGTTAAAATGTTCTTTGACCTTTTTGTCCCATTTCTTTTTCTTGGCCTTGGCGCGCATTTCCTCCAACTCGTCATCATGGGAAACACCGCCCAGCTCCTCTTGGATGGTCTTCATCTGCTGATGCAAAAAATATTCCCGTTGCTGCTGGTCCAGATCACTGCGTACTTTGGACTGTATATCATTTTTCAGCTCCAGCTTCTGCATCTCCACGTTCATGTACTTTAAAGTCGCCAAAGCGCGTTCCTGAAGATCGCCGATTTCCAACAATTCTTGCTTGGCCTTTACGTCCAAATTTAGATTGGACGATACAAAATTGATCAAGAAAGAATCGCTCTGGATGTTCTTAATGGCAAAAGAAGCCTCGCTGGGAATATTAGGGTTGTCCTTGATGATTCTTAAGGCCAGATCCTTAATGGATTCTATTATGGCCCTAAACTCCCCACTATTCTTGTCCGGCCTAAGCTCAGCGGTTTCCCTAACGGTGGCCGTGAAGTAGGGCTTTTGGGTCAACACCTCGGCAATTTCAAATCGCTTTTTACCTTGTATAATTACGGTAGTATTACCATCCGGCATTTGCAAAACACGTAAAATACGTGCCACGGTGCCCAAAGTATTTATGTCCTTAACCTCCGGGTTTTCGGTCTCCTCATCCTTTTGGGAAACCACCCCAATGACCTTGCTGCCGTTATTGGCATCCTTTATCAATTGAATGGACGAATCCCGCCCGGCCGTAATAGGAATTACAACACCGGGGAACAGCACCGTGTTTCGCAAAGGAAGAATCGGCAAGGTCTCCGGCAAATTTTCGCCGTGCATTTCCTCCTCGTCTTCTGCCGTCAGCAAAGGTATCAGTTCCGCTTCCTCGTCTATTCCCTGTAAGGACATGTTGTCAAAATTTGCAAATTTAGGATCTCCCATGTAATATATATCGGTCATTCTGTCACATAAGTGGCAGAAAAATTAGTTTTACAATTCAATTTATAAATCTTGCAAGGCCCTAATTACCTCATATTATAATGCTAAGGGCAATGCACTGTCCGTATAATTCAATTCTTATGCCAAGCTCGCATCTATGTCAAACCTATCTAAACACCTTTATTAAGACCAAAGTGTAGTTTCAATTAAATTAATTTCTTTTACGGTAAACTGTAACAATCCGTAACTTCCATCATCTATAAAACAAACCGATCACTTTTTTGAGCCAAAAAGAAGTACATATTGATGCCCTATTGCAATTGTGCATGCAAGGAAACCAAAGTGCGCAGTTAGACCTTTACAACAGGTATTACAGGGCTATGTACAACACGGCCATACGTATTGTAAAGGACAGTGCCGAAGCCGAAGATGTAATGCAGGAATCGTTTTTAAACGCATTTACAAAATTGCACACCTTTAAGGGAGAGGTCACTTTTGGGGCCTGGTTAAAACGAATTGTCATCAATAACAGTATTTATCAGTACAAAAAGCGACGAAAAAAAAACGAAGTTGCCTTGGATGAAGTACTTTATAAGGTCGAGGATAATGACGGAATTATTTTGCATCATGCGTCTACGGAACAAAAGGCTCAAAAAGTGATGGAGAGCATGAATCTATTAAAAGATAATTACAGAATTTCCTTGACCTTACATTTAATTGAAGGATATGACTATGACGAAATCTGTACCATCCTGAATATCAGTTATTCCAATTGTAGGACTACCATATCCAGGGCAAAGGAAAGCTTACGACAAAAACTCTTAACTACGGACTAATGGAAAAAGATACCATCAAAGAATTGTTCGGCAACCTACAGGACTCTTTTGACCTAAAAGAACCTGAAAAGGGGCATCACGAACGGTTTTTGAGCAAATTGAATGCCTCCAAGGACACTTTGGCCTTAACGCCCAAAAGAATAACTTGGTGGAAACCCTTTTCCATAGCGGCCTCTTTTGCAGTCTTGGTCGGTATGGGTATAGGACTGTTCCAAAATAATCCCACGCTGGAAGAGCAAGTAGCCAAAATATCCCCTGAAGCTTCCAACACCCAGTTCTATTTTTCCAACCTTGTTCAACAACAAGTACAGGAACTGCAAACCAAAAGCAGTCCGGAAACACAAAGAATCATTGCCGACGCCATGGTACAGCTCACAAACTTGGAAGCCGATTATACAGAACTTGAAAAAGAAGTACTGAACGGCGGAAACAACAAAATGATACTTAGCGCGATGATCACCAATTTTCAGACCAGAATTGACCTCTTAAACTACGTTCTAGAACAAATTGAAACTATTAAAGACCTTAAAAAATATACTGATGCGAACCATACGCTTTAAATATACCCTACTATTATGTGTACTTAGCCCCGTATTTTTACTGGCGAACGATAATATGCTTAACGGTAAATACACGAAGGAGAAAACTATAAAAAAGGAATTTAAGGTAAATGCCGATGCCTTGTTGCAGGTGAGCAATTCTTATGGAAACTTGAATGTAACCTCTTGGAATGAAAACCGGATCGTTATTGAGGTGCATATAAAAACCAATGGAAACAACGAGGATAAGGTCCAGAAGAAATTAGATGAGATTTCTGTTGATTTTGAAGCCAGCAAGGAAAGAGTATCCGCCGAAACAATTTTCAACAAAGGAAGTAATGGTTGGGGCTTGTATTGGACCAACAACAACAATGTGAACATGCAAATTAACTACACGATAAAAGTTCCCATAAAGAATAGTGTAAACTTAGACAACGATTACGGAAATATTATCCTAGATCGAATAGACGGCCATGCAAAAATAAACTGTGACTATGGACGATTGGAAATTGGCGAACTCTACGGCAGAAACAATCAGCTCAACTTTGATTACACCTCCAAATCTACCATTGGGTATATACATAGTGGCGAAATAAAGGCCGACTATTCCGGATTTACTATTGAAAAAGCGGGCAATTTAACCGTAAATACAGATTATACCAACACCACCATTGAGAAAATGGAAAATCTGGACTATGTAAGCGATTATGGCACCCTGGAAGTCGGGGAAGCCAATAACATAGAGGGAAACGGGGATTACATAACCATTAGATTGGGCACAATTCATGGCAATGTAAACATAGATGCAGATTATGGAAGCATCAAAATCGATGAGCTTGCCGAAGATGCAGGGGACATTACCATAAGAACCGACTATACGGGCATTAAAATAGGCTACAACGCCAATTATCATTTTAATTTTGATATCACCACCAGCTATTCCGGGGTAAGCGGAAAGGAAGATTTTGAAATAAATATCAGTACAGAAAAATCCAACTTCAAACATTATGAAGGCTACTATGGCAGCAGTAATAGTGGTAATAAAATCACTTTAAGCAGCGATTACGGAGGCATTAGCTTTACCAAAAAACAATAACAACCTAATTCGCCCTAAGGCGGATAACTAAACACAAACAAAATGAAAAAAGCAGTAGTAACAGCACTTTTATTGGCCATCACAGCATCCTGTTCCGCACAATGGGGCAAAAAAGTAAAAGGAAACGGAAAAACGGTAACCATCACTAGAGTTACGGAAGATTATAACGCCATAGCGGTTTCCGGCTGGTTTGATGTGTATTTAATCGATGGTAAAGAAGGCGAATTGACCTTAGAAGGCGAATCCAACCTTTTGGAGTATATCACCACCGAAGTCAAAAACGGAAAACTAATCATTAAAACAGAAAACAATGTAGACCTGAAGCCTTCTAACTGGAATAGCGGTATACGAATAACGGTTCCCGTAGAAAACGTAAGCTCCATTTCCTTGTCCGGCTCCGGCGACATAGTAGGTAAAACAAGGATCAAATCCGAAAAATTGGATACCACGATGTCCGGCTCGGGCGATATTACCTTAGATGTCGAAAGCAATGCGGTAAGTGCAAGCATGTCGGGTTCGGGGGATATTAATCTTAGCGGTAGTACGACCGACTTTTCGGCCACTATTTCCGGCAGTGGAGATATCAAGGCTTTTGATTTGGAGGCCGATAATGTGGAAGCCACCGTTTCCGGTTCTGCGGATATAAAAGTAACAGCGAACAAAATGCTGAAAGCTAGGGTTTCCGGTTCAGGGGATATTACCTACAGGGGAAATCCAGAAAAAGTGGACACCAAAACCGCGGGGTCGGGAGATATTTCTAAAGGATAATAGTAAATTACCGAGGGAGATTAAAATTCCAAAAAATAAATTCCAAATTCCAATACTAATTATTGGTTTCAATTGGTGAAATTCGTGTCCAGCAAAACCGCCAGAACTATTGAAAAGAATGAGGTAAACTTCGGGGAATGATATCCAATTTAAGATTAGAACAGCGAACAAGCATCAACTGGAAAAGTCCCTTTTTGAAGGGGACTTTTTATTTGGCACCCTAAGGAGCAACAAAATTCCCGCCAAAAAGAACAGGAAAAGGAAGAGTATGGCATAGCGCATACTACTTACATGGTCTACCACGGCAAAAATGACCATACCGATAACGATACCGATTTTCTCCGCCACGTCATAAAAACTGAAATACGAAGTGGTATCATCGGTATCGGGCAGGTATTTGGAATAGGTAGACCTCGCCAAGGCTTGCACGCCTCCCATTACAAGTCCCACAAAGCCGGCGGCAATATAAAACTGCAAGGGAGATTTCATGAAATAGGCATAAAAACAAAGGCATAACCATATAAAATTGACGAAAATCAAGGTGTTTATATTTCCGAATTTGGCCGAAGCCCTGGACGTAACAACCGCCCCGACAACGGCCACCAATTGTATGACCAAAATACTGATGATGAGTCCGGTCGTTTTTTCGCTATCGTTAGCCCAAGCAATTTCCTTTTCCCCAAAATAAACGGCCATAAGCATAATGGTCTGCACCGCCATACTGAACACGAAAAATGCAGTCAAGTAACGCTTTAAGGGCAAATTGAGCTTTAACTGCTCCCAAACCGAGCGTAATTCCCGAAACCCGTTGAATACGACATCCCTGGTTACCTTGTGCACCGCACTTGCTCCTTGTGGTAGGATATAAAACGTATATTGACTGAAAATAATCCACCAAAGCCCTACCATGATGAAGGAAATTTTCATGGCCTCAAACTTGGCAGCGTTCAGTTCTGCCTCCGTAGTACCGATATCAAATCCGAACCATTGCGGATTCATGACCATAGCCAAGTTGACCAGCAATAGAAATACGCTGCCAATATATCCCATAGAGAAGCCTTTGGCACTAATACGGTCCTGCTGTTCCTCAAAAGCGATATCGGGCAAGTAGGAGTTATAAAACACCAAACTGCCCCAATAGCCGATAAGGCCCATAAAATAGAAAAGTATACTTACATGGATATGGTCCAAACTAAACCAATAGAGGCCAATACAGCCGGTGCTTCCCAAGTAACAAAAGAATTTCATGAAGGTCTTTTTGTTCCCTACATAATCCGCAATACCAGATAAAATAGGTGAAAATATAGCAACCACCAAGAAGGTAAAAGCCGTTACGATCCCTATAAGCACGGTGGGCTTCATCTCAAAGCCAAAGGCATTTACCAGGGCATCGTCCGTTGTAAACAGGGCGGAATAAAAAATAGGGAAAATAGAGGATGCTATGGTAAGGGTGTATACCGAATTTGCCCAGTCGTAAAAGGCCCATGCGTTCAATAACTTTTTACTGCCCTTGGCCGGTATGGTTTTGATCATGTTATAAAAAGTCTGTGATTATCCAAAAAGACAATCCTACCGTAAGTTGGAGCGCAGTCAAGGGCAATGACCGCTTTTGGGCAAAAGCATCTCGGCCGCGGCTGCCTGCCGGCAAGGCAGGCATGAAGAAGAGCGATGTTCAAACAACACCTCTAAATAGCGTGCTAAAATGGGTACTCGCTTTTACTTAAATTCGGTCACTCCAAATTTAGCGGCTTCAGCAGCTGCTTCGGGCGCCCAAGCTGTCAAATTATTGATTCTGGTATCGTTGGAAGGGTGGGTACTCATAAACTCCGGTGGTGCCTCTCCCCCACTATTTGCCTTCATTCGTTGCCACAACTCCGCTGCTTCATAGGGATCATATCCTGCAATTGCCATAATCTGTAAGCCAATAAGATCGGCCTCGGTCTCATGACTTCGGCTAAACGGCAACATGCCACCTACAGAAGTCCCCATACCATAGGCCTGCATCCAAGCATTTTGGGTTTCTGCACTTTTACCGCTCGTAGCCACTGCCACTCCTACCGCACCTATCTGCTGCAAAGTACCTGCACTCATACGTTGTGCACCATGATCGGCCAAGGCATGCGCCACTTCATGGCCCATAACTACGGCTACACCTGTTTCTGTCTGGGTAATGGGAAGGATACCGGTATAAAAAACAATCTTCCCGCCAGGCATGCACCAAGCGTTTACCGCATCGTCCTCGACCAACTTGAATTCCCATTTGTAATCGCTCAGGTATCCCGGATATCCGTTTGCTGTTAACCAACGTTCGGATGCCGAAGAAATACGCTGACCTACCCTTGTTATCATATGGGCTTCCGGAGTACCGGTGATTACTTTGTTTTCTCCCAAAAACTGGTCGTACTGTGCAAATGCCATGGGAAACAACTGGGCATTCTTTTGAAAATTCAATGTCTTTTGGCCTGTGAAAGGATTTACCTTACATGCCGAAACGCCCATAAAAATGAACGTTATCAGTAGTACTTTTTTCATTTCAATAGTATTTAGTGGGCGAAAATTACAAATTTATTATATTCCCGTAATGTGCAAAACGGTAAAGTTTTTGTCGATAAACAAAGATGGTGCGCCATTTGGTTTTACCGATTGTAGGTCCACGTCCTCATTATCTACCATAATTTTATCGATCAGAAAGGGCAATCCATGAAAATTGAACTTTAAGGTTTCATATTCGGTAACAAAGCTGCCATGCTTAAATTGCTGCACGGTAACCGATTTGTCCTTTCCTGTCAATTTAAAGTTCCTGAGGGAATATCTTCCTTTTTTATAGTCATAACCATCTTGGGCATCTTCATAGACCTCTGAGGATTCCGTTCCCTTTTTATAGTAGGTATCCAATACAAGTTCCGTTAGCTGCAACTCCCCTACATATTGCTGAACGGGATACTTAGGTATGATGGCGCCTTCCTTTATATAAATGGGCATGACGTCCAGATCAGCGGCGACCCAACATTCCTTTCCACCTTCTAGCACGGCTTCAGTCCAAAAATCGTACCACCTGCCCCTAGGGATGTACATTCGCCTACCCTGAGCGTTTGGTTCCTGGATAGGACAGACCAGGATTTGCTCTCCAAAAATAAACTCGTCCGTTCTGAAATGAGTCTGCGTATCCTCCTGGTCATAAAGCACCAAAGACTGGAGCATAGGTTTTTGCTCCTTGCCATACTTGTAGAACATCGTGTACAAATAGGGTAGCAATTGATAGCGTATTTCTATGAACTTACGTACAATATCCGTAATCTCGGAACCAAAGGACCAAGGCTCTTGATCCCCGTGATCTCCACTGGAATGCACCCTACAGAAGGGATGAAAAACACCCAATTGCACCCATCTCGCAAACAACTCCCCGCTCGGCTGCTCCGCAAAGCCGCCAATATCGGAACCTACAAAGGAATAGCCGCTCATACACATACGTTGCATTTGCACGTTCGCAATATAAAGATGCTCCCATGTGGCCACATTATCACCGGTCCACGTTGAGGAGTAGCGCTGGGTACCCGCATAGGCCGCCCTAGTGATCACAAAAGGTCTTTTGGGATACACATATTTCTTGACACCTTCGTAGGTAGCCCGCACCATTTGCATGCCGTAGACATTATGGGCCTTTCTGTGTGTACAGGGATGACCGTCATAATTATGCCTAGTGTCCAAAGGGGCCGTTTTGGAAGGCACCTCCATCACGGCGGGCTCGTTCATATCGTTCCAAACAGCATGTACGCCAAGATCCGACATGAATTCCTTATACAATTCTCCCCACCATTCCCGCACCTTTGGATCCGTAAAATCGGGGAAATTACATTCGCCCGGCCATACCTTTCCGCTCATTAGGGGGCCATCTCCCCTTCTGCAGAAATAACCTTTTTCCAAGGCCTCCTTGTAGACCCAATACTCCCTATCTATCTTAATACCGGGATCGATCATGACTACGGTCTTAAAGCCATCCGCCTCCAATTCCTTGATCATTCGCTTGGGGTCGGGGAATAGATTTTTATCCCAAGTAAAACATCTGAATCCGTCCATATAATCAATATCCAAATAAATGGCATCACATGGAATGTTTTGATCTCTAAACTGTTTTGCAATATCCTTCACATTACTTTCCGGATAATAGCTCCATTTAGATTGATGATACCCCAAGGCCCACATGGGCGGAAGTTCAGGTGTACCCGTTAAATTGGAGTATGCGGAGACTACTTTGGACATCTCCGGGCCGTAAAAGAAATAATAGTTCATATCGCCACCATCTGCCCAAAAGCTAGTGGTATTTCTACGCTCATGGGAAAAATCAAAATGACTTTTAAAACTGTTATCAAAAAAAATACCGTAGGCACGCCCCTTGTGAAGTCCCGTGTAAAAGGGGATGGCCTTGTACAAAGGATCTTGGTTCTTGCCGTATGCGTATTGGTCCGTAACCCAATTCTGTACATATTTTCCTTTAAGGTTGCTATGGGTAGCCTTATCGCCCATGCCATAAAAACACTCGCCGGTCTGGGTAATTTTACTCATTTTTACGGTGTTACCGCCGTATTCGTAATTTTCTTCCCAATGGAAACCTATCTCATCCTCATTAATAATGTTTCCTTCCAGATCTGATATTTGCGTACGTAAGGATTTTTTGTCCACGAGAACCTGAACCCGAGCTGTTTTAATAATATACTCCGTCTTATTTTCAACAAGCTCCAAGGTACTATAACCTAAGGAGGCTTCAGGGTCTATGGCATAAGAAAAATCGGGCTCAAAAACATAGTTTGTGGCGTATCTAAAGCGGATAACACTGCCTCTTAAAACGGTGATCTGTAAAACCACCCCATTCTCTGAAGTGAAATATAGTTTATCCGTATTCTGCTTAAAATCAACTATGTGGTTGGGGTATAAATTACCCTTATATTCTAATTCTGTATTCGTAATCATTATTCAATGAATTTTTAATAAGTAGCAAAAAAAAGATATTCGCCCGTAATCACGAAATATAATCCGAGCAATCGCAAACTATAACGTTCTAGTTGCCCAAAGCTACTTTAAAATGACAATTCCCAACGGCGGAATAGTAATCTCTATAGATTTTTTATGGCCGTGCCATGCCTGGGTGGAAGATTTGATGCTAGAATTAGCATTCCCTGCGCCACCGTACTTCTTATCATCGCTGTTCAAGATTTCCTTGAGCTTTCCTTTTTTAGGGTTTCCTATGCGGTAATTTTCCCTAAGAATAGGTGTAAAATTACAGGCAATAATCAAATCGTTCTTTTCATCGTGGCCTTTTCTTACGTAGGTAAGCACCGAATTTTCGTGATCGCCGTAATCTATCCACTGAAAGCCTTCCTTGCCAAATTGTTTTTCGTAAAGTGCGGGATAGTTTTTGTAGGTGTGGTTCAAATCCTTTACAAATTGCTGTACTCCGGAATGCAGATCATGCTGGAGTAAGTGCCAATCCAGACCCTGCATGAAATTCCACTCGGCGGTCTGTCCAAATTCGCCGCCCATGAACATTATCTTGGTTCCGGGATGGGTAAACATGTAGCCGAACAGCAATCTCAAATTGGCAAAACGTTGCCACTCGTCTCCCGGCATCCTGTACACTAAGGATTGTTTGCCGTAGACTACTTCGTCATGCGAAAAAGGCAGCATAAAATTCTCGGTAAACGCGTAGGTCATACTAAACGTAAGGTCGTTTTGGTGGTGCTTCCTATAAATAGGCTCTTTTTTAAAGTACTCCAACGTATCGTGCATCCAGCCCATCATCCATTTCATGCCAAATCCCAGACCGCCATGTTCAACGGACTTGGACACCCCGGTAAAAGCAGTGGATTCCTCCGCAATGGTCTGCACCCCGTCAAAACTGGCATACACTTCTTGGTTAAGCTCCCGTATAAAGGATATAGCGTCCAAATTTTCGTTGTTGCCGTACATATTTGGCTCCCAATCCCCCTCGTCCCGGGAATAATCCAGATATAGCATGGAGGCTACCGCATCTACACGCAGGCCGTCTACATGAAACTGTTCCAACCAGAACAAGGCATTACTGATCAAGAATGCCCTGACCTCATTTCTACCATAATTAAAGATTAGACTTTTCCAGTCTTGATGGTAGCCTTTTCGCCTGTCCGGGTGTTCGTACAGGTGGGAGCCATCAAAGTAGCCTAGTCCGTGTGCATCTTCAGGGAAATGTGACGGCACCCAGTCCAAGATTACCCCAATATCGTTTTGATGAAAGGTATCTACCAATGCCTTAAACTCTTCGGGAGTTCCAAATCTGGAGGTTGGCGCAAAATATCCCGTGAGCTGGTAACCCCAAGAGGGGTCATAAGGATATTCCATAATAGGCATGAACTCTATATGGGTATAGCCCATTTCCTTTACGTAGGCCACCAAATCGGTCGCCATTTGGGTGTAGGTCAAAAAATTTCCTTCGCCATTTCTTTTCCATGAACCCAAATGCACTTCGTATACGGAATACGGTCTGTCCAGTCCATTTTTTTCCTTTCGGTAACCCATCCAATCGGAATCCTTCCACGTATAATCAGCGCACCAGATTACAGACGCCGTTTTGGGAGGATGTTCACATAGTCTGGCAAAGGGATCCGCCTTTTCTGTCCAAATTTCCTGGTTGTGGGATTGAATTTTATATTTGTATTTTTCGCCGTGTCCAATGTTGGGAACGAACCCTTCCCAAATACCACTGGAATCCCAGCGTACATGCAGTTTATGTTCATGTTGGTTCCAACCGTTAAAATCGCCAACAACGGAAACTACTTTAGCAGAGGGCGCCCAAACGGCAAAATAAGTTCCTTTTTGCCCCTCTACCACTATGGTATGCGACCCAAGCTTGTCGTATAGTCGATAATGTTTTCCACCTTTGAACAGGTTAATATCAAAGTCTGTAAACAAGGAATGGACGATAACGTTGGACATAGATATGTTAATTTTTTTGTGTAAATCTAATCAAC
>Ga0306871_1000476_pt1 | contig 15318 bp, 19 predicted proteins | sample AntRauMeHopE1497_FD_190447 | JGI IMG/M metagenome (GOLD analysis project Ga0306871, IMG submission 190447) | Saline lake microbial communities from Rauer Islands, Antarctica - Metagenome Hop E1 #497 (v2) (version 2) | ecosystem: Environmental > Aquatic > Non-marine Saline and Alkaline > Saline ... | reverse complement strand
GTGCTCGGCGTCGTCAGCGCCCCCGCGCTCGGTCAGCGATGGTGGGGCGCCCACGGGCTGGGCGCTTTCACCGCGCAGCGCGACGACGCACCACGCCGGCTGGCCGTGAGCGGAGTGACCACGCTCACCGACGCGTCACTCAGCTACAACAGCCTGCCCGGGTGGGACGACGCCGGACGACTGCAACCCCTCATCGACCTCACCCGATCAGTGTGGCGGGCACGAGCCATCGGCGATATGTGGTCGTACATGCTCGTCGCTGAAGGCGCACTCGACATTGCCGGCGAATTCGATCTGCAGCCCTACGACATGGCAGCACTGCAACCCATCATCGAAGAGGCCGGCGGCAGGTTCACCTCGGTAGACGGCGAGGCAGGCCCATGGCACGGCAGCGCTCTCGCGACCAACGGCCTGCTGCACGACGAAGTGTTGCAGGTTCTGCAGGGTCGCTAGGCCCGCTCAGCTGCTCGGCTGCTCGGCTCGCTCGCTAGACTGCCGAAGTATCCCCGCCCATCGCGGTCATCACCCTCACCAGCTGAGCACAAGGGAAACCATCATGATTGCTGACACCCGTTTATCGCGTGCACGCGCGGGCACCCTCGCCGCCACTGTAATCGCCGCCCTGGCCTTCACGATGAGTGGGTGCACGCTGGTCGAACAAATCACCCCCAGCGACACTGCAACGCGCGACGACACCGGCGCGGTTGTGGAAGGCAATGAAAACACCGACGTCTTCACCCTGCAGGTGGGCGACTGCATTCTCGATGCGACCACAACGACCACCGTCAACACCATTGCCACGGTGCCGTGTGATCAACCGCACGACAGTGAGATTTACGCAGTGATCGAAGTCGATGGGTCCACCTTTCCAGGCTCGGCAGCACTCAGCGCTGAAGCAGAAGCCTCCTGTCGCGAAGCCTTTGATGACTTCGTCGGCATCGCCTGGGCCGATTCGAAGTACCTTTTCACTACTTTCATTCCGACGGAAGGCAGCTGGGCTGAGGGCGATCGCGAGATCCTCTGCACAATTTACGACGAAGCCGGCAGAATCACCGGCTCGCTGAAAAACATCGGACTGTAAGCGCAGCATCCTGAACCCGGCCTGCTGAGCGCAGCGTGCTGAGCGCCGCCTTCTGAGCGTGGCCTGCTGAGCGCAGCGTCGCGTTACTGAAGCAGGGGTGATCGCCCACCCAAGGGGGTGCGTCGCCCGCGCTGCAGCACTGCCGCGGCGAGACCGGCAAGCATGATCGCCCCGCCCGCCCACTCGGTCACGACAGGCTGTTCGCCCTGCACGAGCCACGCGGCAAGAATTCCCACGACCGGCACCAAGAGCGTGAAAGGCACAACTGAGCTGGTTGGATACCGCGTGAGCAACGAATTCCAAATTCCGTACCCAATGAGACTGGCGAACACCGCGGTGTACACCGTGCTGCCAATCGCCACCCACGACAGGTTGGTGAGCGCCTGCCACACGACGGGCGGCGAATCGACGATGAGCGACAGCGCGAGCGCAGGCACAGGAACCACAAGACCTGACCACACCACAAGAGATAACCCGGAGGTGGCCTGCGCACGACGGGCAAGCACGTTGCCCACCGACCACGCGAGGGCCGACGCAAGTGTCACCACGAGCGGCAACCACGGAGCAGTTTGCGAGTGGCCGACGATGACGATAGCCAGGCCGAGCATCCCGATGCCCACACCCATCAGTTGACGGCGGCTGGGCTGTTCACGCAAAACCAGTGCGGCGACGGCCAGCGAAAAGATGACCTGAGTTTGTAAAAGTAGAGAGGCCAAACCCGGAGGCATTCCCAGGGCAAGCGCCAGATAAAGCAACGCGAACTGGCCGAAACTCAAAAAGGCACCAATCAAGACGATTTGTCGCCATCCGATGCCGGGTGGCTTCAGAAAAAAGACGGCCGGTAGGCAGACGGCGGTAAAGCGCAGCGCCAAAAACAGCAGCGGCGGCACATCCTCTTGCCCCACATCGATGACAACAAAATTGCCACCCCAAATGACCACAACCAAAAGGGCCAGAAGCGAATGCTTGAGGCTCACCGGTGACCGGCCATTCGCGCCGGGTTGCGCGCGGGGTTGCGCGCGGGGTTGCGCGCGGGGTTGCGCGCGGAGCTGAGCACTGGGCTGGGCGCGGAGATGAGCACTGAGCTGAGCACTGAGTTAAGCACTGAGCTGAGCGCACCATTGAGCATGCAGTTCGGCACAAAGCGCATCCCCGTAGTGTGTCAGATTTTCACATTATTCTGAGGTGGCACGGAGCCCGCGCCGGCGCAGTCCCCCTGCGACGTGCACTGAGACGGGTGCTTCTCGCGGTGCAATTTCCAGCAGTGCGTGACAGTAACCAGTGGTGGAGATGGGGGGAATTGAACCCCCGTCCAACGCTGTGAGCCGGAGCCTTCTACGGGCGTAGTCTGCTGAATCGTTTTACTCGGCTCCGACCTTTGCTGCAGACTTCTAGGTCGACGAGCCCAGCCTCAGTTTAAGTCCCGCGTGCACCTGAGACACAGGCACGCAGCAAGTCTCCTTAATGACGTCAGCGATCGGGTCGGAGACACACCCGGACTAACGGACTATCGACTCTGCCTAGGCGGCGAGAGCGAAGTCGGTGCGATTAGTTTTGGCACCTGTTGTTTGCAGAGATCGTTAACGAGATAACCCTGCATCCTCGACCCGCTTCTCACCGTTTCGCAGGCGATGTCGAAACCGATCATCCCCTCGGTCACTCACTCTTCTTGCCTAGCGTTCTTGACCAGAAGAACGAGCGGGTCACTATCACGCACTGTGGAGTTATGGGGGCCCGGAGAACGGGCCGTCAGACGCCGCTATCGGCGTAGCCCCACAGTATACGTCAGATCTGACCTTCAGCCCAGGGAACTTCCCCGTGCCCCCCGTGCCTCCCCGTGCTTCCCCGTGCTTCCCCGTGCCTCCGCTCCCCTCCCCCACCCGGCCTCAAGTCATCCAGCGACTCACACCGTTGCCGACACGACACACGCCAAAAGTCGTGTGAGGTGTCGCTTTCGGTGTGAAGTGGACGTGGTGACGGCCAATCGTCCGTGCGACGCCCGTGCTATCGCCCGTGCAACCTGCCGACTAGTCGCCCAGCTGGTTGCGCGAACGCATGGCCCGGTCAGCCTCGCGCTTGTCTTGGCGCTCGCGCAGGGCATGCCGTTTGTCGTACTCCTTCTTGCCTTTAGCCACGGCGAGCTCAACTTTGGCCCGCCCGTCACTGAAGTAGATGCGCAGGGGTACGAGGGTGTAGCCCCCCTCGTTCACTTTCTGGCTGATCTTGAGGATCTGCGCCTTATGCAGCAGCAACTTACGCTTACGGCGCGGCGGGTGGTTCGTCCAGGTGCCCTGGGTGTACTCAGGAATATGCACAGCATCCAGCCACGCTTCACCGGCGTCGATGAATCCGTAGCCGTCGACAAGGCTCGCCCGCCCCATCCGCAGCGACTTGACCTCGGTGCCACTCAGCACGAGACCAGCCTCAAACGTGTCTTCGATCGTGTAGTCGTGCCGCGCCTTGCGGTTGGTCGCAACGATCTTCTCGCCCTTTTCTTTGGGCACGGTTCACCTCCTGCACGATTGAATCTCGGGATGTTGCGCCTGGGCGGCACAGCCCTCCAGCATACCCGCGCACCCGCAGAGTTGACTCCTCACCACCGCCTGTTCGCAACTCAGGCTGAGCGGACCCACGTGACGGGTACACACATCACGCGTGTCCGCTCAGCCTGAGTTAGGAACATGACCACGAGCGGGAACAGGACCACGAACGGGAACGGGAACAGGAACAGGACCACGAACACGAACACGAATAAGCGCAAGGGCAAGAGCAGGAACACCAGGGCGCGGCCGAGAAGGGGCGGCCGCGCCTCAGACGCGCAGGTAGCGGGTGATGGCGACGTTGGCTGACAGCGCTGCGAGAAGCGCGCCGGCGCCGAGCAACACGGGTACGACGAGCAGGGCATCCGACAGCCCGACGAACGACGTAAGCGGCAGCGTCTCGGCCAAGTACCCCTGCACAAATACCTGCACGATCGCGACGACAGCGAGAGCCGCAAGAAGCGACCCGACCAGGGCTGCAACGACACCCTCAATGATGAACGGGGTTTGGATGAACCGGTTCGATGCGCCCACTAACCGCATGATGCCGATCTCACGGCGGCGCGAGAATGCGCTCAGCCGAATAGTCGTGGCGATAAGAAGCGCGGCAGCGACCAGCATCAGCGCGGCGATGCCGATGGCGGTGAGACTCGACACGTTCAGGATGTTGAAAATCTGGTCGAGGTAACTGCGTTGATCGACGATGCTCTCGACGCCCGCAAGGCCTCCGAGCGAATCGGCGAGAATGTCGCTCTGCGTGGGGTCGAAGAGGTTCACCCAAAAAGCTTCAGGCAGCAACTCGGGCGTGACCAGGTCGGCAACAGCGTCACCTTCGAACTGCTCTTGAAAGTTGGCAAATGCCTGATCTTGAGTTTCGAAATAGTACGCGTCGATGAACGGAGTGAGCGTCGCCGATTCGAGCTGAGCTTCGACGAGGGCAACCTGATCGGCTGTCGCGGCCTGCTGATCGCATCCGCCCACCGTCGAGAATTCAGTGCACATGTAGACGGCGACCTGGGCACGGTCGAACCAGTACGACTTCATTTGGTTGATCTGAACCTGCAGCAAAATCGCCGCACCCACAAAGGTGAGCGAGATGAACGTCACCAGCACGACCGAAATCACCATGCTGAGGTTGCGACGTAGCCCTTGACCCACTTCGTTCAGTACAAGTCCAAGTCTCATTGCTGCCCCGCCGCGTCGACGCCCAGCCCTTGAGAGACGACTGGGATGACCTGAGTGCGGTAACCGCCGCCCCGCTCATCGCGCACAATGCGTCCGCCGATCACTTCAATCACTCGACGTTGCAACCGATCAACGATGCCGGCGTCGTGCGTGGCCATGATGACGGTTGTGCCGTTGGCGTTAATGCGTTCGAGCAGCGCCATGATGCCCGCGCTGGTCTCAGGGTCAAGGTTTCCGGTGGGCTCATCGGCGAGCATGATCGCGGGTTTGTTGACAACGGCTCGAGCGATCGCCACCCGCTGCTGCTCGCCGCCAGAAAGCTCGTGCGGAAACCGTTGCGCCTTGCCCTCGAGCCCCACCGTCTGCAGCGCGTCGGGCACAGCGTCGTGGATGAAGCCTTTGCTTTTTCCGATTACCTGCAACGTAAACGCGACATTGTCGAACACTGTCTTGTTGGGCAGCAGCCGAAAGTCTTGAAACACGACGCCGAGGTTACGGCGAAAGAACGGCACTTTCCGGCTGGAGATCGCGCCAAGGTCATGCCCAAGCACGTGCACGAGGCCAGTCGACGGCGTGTCTTCTTTCAGCACCAAGCGCAGAAATGTGGACTTCCCTGAGCCGGACGCTCCGACCAGGAAAACGAACTCCCCGCTCAGAATCTCAAGACTGACGCTGTTGAGCGCCGGTCGAGCAGTGCCGCGGTAGACCTTGGTGACTTCTTCGAAACGAATCATGACGTTTCAGCCTAAGCCGCGGGCGGTACCGGGCGCGGGTGCGACACCCGCAGGTTCGCCCTGCGCAGCGAATCGTTTCGCGCGGATGGAATGAATCGAGCAGAGCTGGATTAGTCGACGGGCTTTTGTTTGCGCCACTTAATGCCGGCGGCGATGAAGCCGTCGAGGTCGCCGTCGAATACGGCCGAAGGATTATTCACCTCGTGTTCAGTGCGCAGGTCTTTCACCATTTGGTAGGGGGCGAGCACGTATGACCGCATCTGGTCGCCCCAACTGGCGGTGATGGTGCCGGCGAGCTCTTTTTTTGTCGCCGCCTCCTGCTCTTTTTGCATGATGAGTAGGCGCGACTGCAGCACTCGCATGGCGGCTGCACGGTTTTGAATTTGGCTTTTCTCGTTCTGCATCGAGACGACAAGGCCGGTCGGCAGGTGGGTAAGTCGCACCGCTGAGTCAGTGGTGTTGACCGACTGGCCGCCGGGGCCGGATGACCGAAAAACGTCGACCCGAATGTCGGCTTCGGGCACGTCAATGGCGGCGCTTTCTTCCAGCAACGGAATCACCTCGACGGCGGCGAAGCTGGTTTGGCGCTTGCCCGCGGCGCCGAACGGCGACATGCGCACGAGGCGGTGTGTTCCCGCCTCAACGCTGAGCACGCCGAAGGCGTGGGGCGCATCCACTTCGAAGGTGGCGCTTTTGATGCCCGCCTCTTCGGCGTACGAGATGTCCATGACGGTCGTGGGATATTTGTGCTGCTCGGCCCAGCGCAGGTACATGCGCAGCAGCATGTCGGCGAAGTCGGCCGCGTCGACGCCCCCTGCACCAGCGCGAATAGTGACGACGGCGGGGCGCGCGTCGTACTCACCGTCGAGGAGAATCTGCACCTCCATCTCGGCCAGAGTTTTCTCGATGCTGGCCAGTTCACTCGCGGCTTCAGCGGCAGCATCGGCATCGTCGGCCTCGCGCGCCATCTCGATGAGCACGTCGAGATCGTCGAGCTTTGACTGCAGTTCGGTGACGCGCCGCAGTTCACTTTGCCGGTGGCTCAGCGCACTGGTGATCTTTTGGGCGTTAGCCGTGTCATCCCACAGGTCGGGTGCTCCGGCCTGCTCGCTGAGCTCGGCAATATCAGCTTCGAGCCGCGCAATGTCGACGACCGCCCGAATATCGGCGAAGGTGCTGCGGGCGGCGGCGATGCGCTCAGTGAAATCCAGATCGATCATGTCGACCCTGAGCCTACCGCCGGCGCATCAGAGCAGCTTCTGCCGCTCAGCCTGCGGCGGTTGGCAAACCGTGGAATGCGCTCGATGGCAAGTCTTTTTCGTCGCCGCGCACCGCATCCAGAATGCGGGTGACGACTGCTGCCGGGTCGAATCCTGCCGGAAATGCGGGGCGTTGGCCAGCAATGGGATGCCGTGATAATTCGGTTTCAGTGTGGCCGGGTCGGGCATCAATGACGCGGATGCCCGCACGACGTAGCTCGCGAGCGGCCACCTGGTGCGCCGCAGACTGGGCAGATTTAACCGCACTGTAGGCGCCGACACCCGCAGTGGGAGTTTCGGCGACCACACCGCTGATCGAAACGACGAAGGGTGACCCGCCAATGCCGGCACTCTCGGTGAGCGCGGGTGCGGCAGCGCGCACCATCCGCAGCGGGGCAAGAACGTTGACCTGCCAGAGCGTCTCGAACGTGTCGTCGCTGGTCTCGATGAGTGGGCCAAACGCGACCACGCCAGAGGCCTGGATAACCCCGTCAACGCGTCCGTACGCTGCCTTCGCGGCGTCAACGACCTTCTCGGCTTCGCCGGGCACTGTCAGGTCGGCGGCGATCAGTGCGCCATCGGCAAGCTCCAGGCCATGCGTTGCGGAAAGCTCGTGTAGTGCGGGCAGTGAGCGGGCAGTGAGTGTCACCTTTGCCCCGGCTTCGGTGAGTTGACGCGTGAACTCGCGACCGAGCCCGCCGGTCGCGCCGAGAACAATGATGGATGCACCTGCGAGGTCAGTCATGCGGCTAACTTTAGGGCCGCTCTCTGGGAACATGCAGAGCCGGCACAGGCGGGAACGCCGCTCGTCAGTTTCAGTCTTTCGCCGTCAGTCGAAGACGCTGCGGCTTGTTACCGTGACCCTCAGCGAAATTCCCTGTGGCACCAGCACGCTGACTATCGGGGGTTCCCACACTGCGGTCAGTGTCACCCGCGCGCTCACTCCGTCAGGCGTGACCGCCTCGACCAGGCGCACCCCATCGAGCCGAGATTGTGGCGCCTGAGCCAGATAGTCGGCGGCGGCCTCCGCTACCTCCGGCTTCGTGAGGCGCGGCCGCAAAACACCCGCCGGCGTCAGCCTCACCGAGGCCAGGTCGAACGATTCGGCGGCGGCGAGTGCGGCACCGTCGGCGAGAGTGAACAGTCGTTTGCGGTCGATATACAGCGAGGTGGCGGCTGTCACGAGCAGAACAACGGCGAGAGCGAGGGCGCCGAAACCGGCGATGAGCGGCATGATCGATCCGCTGTCGTCGCGCACAGTCAGGGCACGACGGTTCATCGTGCACCCCAGAAGCGAGAAACCTGCTGGGTCGCACTCGCCTGCACAGGAATCGCGAACGGTACCTGCAGGTTAAACAGCGGCGGAACGAGGGGTAGCGGCACGGCCGCGGTGACCGACACGGTCACCCACCCGCGTCGGGTGTGGCACTGTTCGGGTCGCGGTGCGCACGCGATGAACAGCGTTGCGCCCTGCCCGTCAACACCCTGATCGGCGAGCGCGAGGGCAAGAGCACGCTGCGCGGCCTGCTGCCCGGCGTCGACGGTCGGTGCTTGCACAAAAACGCGGGCAGCCTGCCGTGCAGCCCCCTCCGTGGCGAGAGTTGCCGACTGAATTGCGCCCAAGGTCAGCATCAAATACACGAGCGGAATCAGCATGAGAAGCCCCATGGTGAGAAACTCGAGCGAGGCTGAGCCGCGGTCAGAGCATCCGGCACCACGCTGACCGTCAGACGACTCAGCGCAGCGGTTCGAGCGCCGCACGGCCGCTCACCTCCAGGGTTTCGTCGAGGCCGATCATGCCGATGAGCGGCAAGGGCGAGCGCACGGTAATGATGACGACCGGATGCCCGCCAAAGGCCCCCGTGGCCGCCGAGATGCTCTCTGCGTAGCTTGCGCCCAGGGCCGCAGTGATCAGTTCGCGGCTGCGCTCGACACCGGCGGGCAGAGAGCTGTCGGCGAGTGCCGCAAATCGTGCACCCTCGGCGGCTGCGTCGATCAGGGTGGTGCGAATGTGCAGGGCGAAGGCGACCTGAAGCACGCTGAGTGTGACGAGGGTGAGCAGCACGCCCACGAGCACAAACTCGACCGGGGCCGAGCCTCGGTCGTCGGGCCCAGTAGGGCTCAGCCGCTCGCGCAGCGATCGCCACGCTCCACGCATCAGAAGCCGGTGACCCGATCGATGGCCTGCTGAAAGACACCCTGCAGGGCGGGCCCGGCAAGCGCCCACACTAGAAGGACCAGTCCGGCAGTCATGAGAGTGATGAGCACCCAACCGGGCACGTCTCCGCGCTCATCGTCGCGGACGTTCTTCACGAAGTTTACGAATCTGGCCATGCGGGGATTCTGGACGGATGCACGAAACCCAAGTGCCGGTTCTCCACAGCACGACATTTGCCGCCTATGGCAGCCAGGCGGTGCTGGCAACCCCTCGCCTTTCGCCCCTTCGCGCGCGAGAGTGAACACATGACTGAGTCACGAGAACCCAAGCAACCCACAGATCATTTGCCACCGCGTGACGAGCGCGAACCCGATGATGAGCGCACCACTGATAAGTCGTACCCCGGCGAGGATCACGACACGCCCCTCGACGATTCGGGCGTCAGCGAAGACACTGCCGCAGAGCCGACCAAGCCCGCACGGCACGGGGTCGCAAAGTTGCCGCCCGGGCCGCACTGAGAGACGCAAGGCTAAAGGGCATGAGAACTGCAGCGTCTAGAACCCCACCTGCAACACCATGAGCCCCGGCCACACGGCGAACAAAACTGTCACGGGCAAAATCAGGAAAACGAGTGGCACCAGCATTGCGACTTCGCGCGTGCCAGCGGCTTCGAGCAGGCGCCGCTTTGACTCGTCACGAGCGTCAAGGGCGTGAGCGCGCAGCACTTCGGCGAGCGGAGTGCCGCGGTCGAGGGCTGCCAAAATCTGGTCGATCAGTCGGCCTACCGCGGGCGCCGCCAGTTCGTCACGTAGCTCGGCGAGCCCCGTCGCGAGCGGCTGACCGGCCGCCGCACGGCGCACCACTGCTTCGATCTCGCCCGCGAGTTCACCCGAGCCGGTACGTGCCACCCGCCGCAGGGCCTCCAGAATGGACTCTCCCGCCGCGACACTCAGGGCGAGAAATTCGACCACCGTCGGAAACTCTTCGGCGATGCGTGCCGAGCGTCGGCGGGCGGCGCGGGCCAGCAGGGCATCCACGATCACAATGCCCGCAATTGTGCCCGCCACCAGCGCGATAACCGCGACCGGTACGAAGCGGATACCGTCGCGAGCGGCAACAATCGCCACCGTGATGCCCGCTGAGGCACCCAGCAGTGCGCCGAACAATTGCCGCGTGCGGTGCCCCGGCACACTCAGTGCCGACCCCGACTGGCGCAGTCGGGTGCGGGTCACTGTTTCGCCGCCAAGGACCGCGTCAAGCATGCCGCGCGCGGCATCTACGGCGGGAGCCACCATGGCACTAATGATCGGCAGCGGGTCAGAGCGTCGGGCCTGTGTCAGAGCCCGAGCCTCCGGCGACACGTCAACCAGGTACGGGGCTAGGCGGGTGACCAGACGCGGCCTTCCAAAACGGGGCACGGTTGACACCACGAGCCACAGCCCCAAGCCGAGGGTCAGGCCGGCAAGCAGTGCTGATCCGAGCAGAGGATTCACCGAAACCAGCGCCCCTCTTCAGGCAGCCGACCGAGCGCGATCATGAGTCGATACGCCACCAGGGTTGCCACAAGGCCGCCGATCACAAGCGCAACCCCGCCGGGCGTGTTGTAGGCCGAAGCGGCTTCGGGCCGCGTGCTCAGCATGAGCAAGACGACCCACGGTGCAACAACGCCGAGGCGAGCGGCCGTGCGTACCCACGACTGGCGCGCATCAACTTCGGCCCGCACTGAAGCATCGGCTCGAAGGTAGTGCGACAGCGACCGCAGCACTGTCGGCAACTCGGTGCCACCCACCTCGCGGGCCATCCGCAGGGTTTCAACGATGCGGTCGGCAACCGGATCAGCGAGCGTCACCTTCAACGCGTCAAGCGCCTCGGTGAAGCGCGCGGTGCGCTGGTAATCATGCCGAAAGCTACGAAACGGAGCCCGCACCGGCTCGGGCGCCGACTCGGCGAGCGCGGCAATGGCCTGCGGCAGGCTCAGCCCCGCGCGCACCCCCGAGAGTAAATGATCGACGACGTCAGGCCACACCGATCGCAGAGCCCGACGCCTCGACGCCGCTCGCGCCCGCAACACCAGCAGTGGAGTGATGGCGACCACGACAGCGGCGACGGGGGCGAGCGCCACGACCGGCACGAGGATGAGCGTGAGGGCTCCCCCGGCGATGCCCACCATCAGCAATACGGCGAGCAACACGAGCGGCGACACCTGTGAAACACCGGCACGGGCCAGTAGGTCGGCGAGCGGCGCGAGGGGGGCGCGGGTTCGAGTGGCGGGGATCTGCCGGCGCGGCCACAGCCACGGGGAGGCCACGAGCAACACCCCGGCCGCCAGCATGAACCCGACGGCAAGAGTCACGCGCGCGGCTCGCAAGCGTTGAGATCGGGCACGTTTCGACTCGTGTGCTGCGGGTACTGGAGTGGTTCGGGTTGCTGCGGTTGCTGCCGTTGCTGCGGTTGCTGCCGTTGCTGCGGTTGCTGCTCTCGCGGTCGCCGCAGCAGGATGCCCGGGTCAAAGCCCGCCGCCGCAAAGCCCTCGAGACGGGTGGGCAGCACGCCCGTTGGCGCTAGCTCGCCTGCTGGCGTCAACTCGCTTGCCGACCGAACGAAAAGCGACTCGGCTTCGATACTCGCCTCCGCGCCATTACCCGGAACGACGCGCCCGGTCGGTGCCACGATCTCAGCCACTCGACGCTGACCACCCCGCACGATTTCACAGTGCACCACGAGGTCAATCGCACTGGCCACCGTGGGCACCACAAACGCCGAATCGATGTTGCGCCCAGCGAGTAGGGGCAGCGTCGACAGCTTGACCAGGGCATCCCGAGCACTATTCGCATGAATCGAACACATGCCCGGCAGCCCCGAGTTGAGCGCAATTAACAGGTCGAGCGACTCAGCCTCCCGCACCTCGCCGACCACAAGACGGTCAGGCCGCATGCGCAGCGCCTCTTTGATGAGGCGGCGCAGCGAAATCTCCCCCGTGCCCTCAAGATTCGGCGTGCGGCACTGCATGGCCACAACGTCGCCCGCCGTGAGGTCGAGCTCGAACGTCTCCTCCACCGTCACGATGCGGTCAGTCGGGCGGGCACTCGACAGCATTGAGCCGAGCAGAGTTGTCTTGCCAGAGTGCGTTGCCCCACTGACCAGAATGTTGCTGCCGGCGAGAACGCTCATGCGTAAAAACTCTGCAGCCAGAGGCGTCAACGACCCAAGTTCGACGAGCCGGCCAAGAGTGCGGATGCGCTGCGAAAACTTGCGCACATTCACGGCTACGTGCTGCCGCGTCACGTTTGGCATGACCACGTGCAACCGCGAACCATCGGGCAGGCTCGCGTCAACGAAAGGACTACTCAGATCGACGCGGCGGCCCGTGCTCTGCAACATGCGCTCCACCAGGGTGCGCACCTGCTCGTCGGTGAGCACCACATCCACTCGCTCAGTGACACCGGCGCGGGCAATGAAGACAGCGTCAGGGGCGTTGATCCAAATCTCTTCGACCTCGGCGTCGTCAAAGTAAGGCTGCAGAGGGCCGTAGCCGGTGAGCTCCGCAAGCACGCGGCGAAGTGCGGCCTGCTCGTCACCGAGATTCGGCAGGCTACCGGCAAGCGAACGCTCGGCATAGCGGCGCACCTCATCGAGCACCAAGCGTTCGGCAGCATGCGGATCAGCAGCAAAGTCGAGGCGCTCAGACCGCACCCGCTCGCGCACCCGATCGGTTATCGCAGCATGTGCAGTCGACATGAGGGCCATTCTGGTCATCGGGCTGTTCGGGTTGCTTCGTTCTCCACAGCGCCAGGCACCGGATGCTCGGTGCGGGCCCCCGCGCTGGGCCGTTTCGCGCCGGGCCGCCTCGCGCTGGGCCGTTTCGCGCCGGCCCAGGTGCGGGCCGTAGGCCGCTCGGGCGCCCGCGCGCGCATCCATCGGTCCCGTGTTGCTGACAAGTGCGGCGTCACCGCAATACAGGACCGATCGATGCGTTCGAGTACCGCGACGGATGCCCGCAGCCTGATGCCGGCAGCTCGCTGCCCGCTGCCCGCAGCCCGCGCGGTACTGACAGCAAGCCGTCCACTGTCCAGAGAATTGCGTGGCTCTAGGCAGTCGCCGGACCGACGTTGCGAAGGCTCCAGCGCCGGGGCGGCACCCAGCCGCCCTCACGCAGACGTCGAGCAAGGCGACTCATCAACTCGCGCGGATCCATATACACGTCAGCGCGGGTCGCGCGCAGCGCGCGCCATCCCTCATCGGCGTAGCGCTCAAATCGGCGAACGTCGCTGAGAAACCTGCGCCGCGAGGTGCGGTGCACGTCGCCCTCATACTCAAGCAATACCCCGAATTGAGGCCACGCCAAGTCAGCTTCGGCCGCCCACGTTTCTGACGAGTGGTCGGTCGACTGCACCGGATGCGCGACCGCCGGCTCCGGCAAGCCCGCGCTCGCAACCATGAGCCGCAGCAGTGTTTCAGCACGCGACCGCACGCCCGCTCGACGCAGGGGCGCTGCCCGCGCGAGTTGGCGATGCCCCGGTCGCCCGGGAGCGATGTGTAGCGCGGAAATCATGGGGTCGGGCCGGTGCTCGGCCGTAGCGCGCCGCAGCATGGCGTCGGCAAGCGCCACCAGGTCGGGTACGCGGAGCTGAGTTGCGCAGGTCAGCAGCGTGAGCGGCTCATCAACCAGCGGCACGGGCAACAGCTCACCCGTACTCGGCGCCACGACGAAAAGGTGTGCGGCCGGGCCGGGTCGCAACCCGATGCTGTGGCCGTGTACCCCCGCGCCCTTCGGGGCACGTGCCGGGCGTGGCACCGAAACGTGCAACTCGGGGGCAAACTGCAGCGCCTTTGGCAGTGGATAGCCGCGCACAAGCGCTGCTGAACTGTGACTGATCGCGGCACGCTCGCCCAGCACCAACGACACCGCATGAGCGCGCTGAATAATGTCGTCAAGGTCAACCTCGTGCGTCGCAACCCCGCGAAAAGGATGATCAACGTCGAGGCGGCGGGTGCGTGAATAGGGCATCCGGCCGCCGATAACGGATGCCCGCACAGCCCACGAACGATCGACCAGATCATGCCGCTCAAGGTGTTGGTTCATGCGGTTACCGCAAGTTCGTGTGTCATGCGCCGACTGTGTCACTCGGTCGGCGCGTAGGGTGCGGCCGTCTCGCAAAGCATCGATCGGTCCCGCGTGAGCTCGGTTGTGGAGGAGCCCCAAACACGGGACCGATGCACGCCTCACCTGACGCTGCGCTCCCTGTCTCGGAGACCACGCTGCCGAGTACGACCTCCCCGCGATGGAAATACCGGGGTGCGGAGGTGCTGGGGTGGGCAGGCGCTCAGTTGGCGGGCTGCTGAGCTGCTCAACTGGCCAGCTGGGCCTCGATCGGTCCCTTGTTGCCGAGGAATTCATAAACGACGCAACGAGGGACCGATGGATGGTGTTGCGGACAGCTGTGTGAGCGCAACGGCACACTGGGGCGCGGTGCGGGCGGGGGCGCTGGGGCGGGCGGGCGGGGGCGCTGGGCGCTACGAGGAGATCCGCTGCCGGGCGGCCACCACAGCGCCCGGCAGCGGAAAATGGTGCGGGATGCCGTCGGGCCGCTGACCCGACGGCCACCGCCGCTCAGCTTTTGGGGATGAACGTGTACTTCGTGGTGAGGTATTCGGCGATGCCTTCGAGGGATCCTTCGCGGCCAATACCCGACTGCTTGACACCGCCGAAGGGCGCCGCGGCGTTGGAGATCACGCCTGCGTTGAGCCCCATCATTCCCGTCTCCAGTGCACCGATCATGCGCATGCCGCGGTTGAGGTCTTGGGTGTAGACGTAGGAGATGAGTCCGTATTCGGTGGCGTTGGCGAGTGCCACAGCATCATCCTCAGTCTCGAACGGGATGATCGCGAGCACTGGCCCGAAGATCTCTTCGGTCAGCAGGCGCGTGCCGGGCTGCACACCGGTGAGCACCGTGGCCGGGTAAAAGTGGCCGGCACCGTCGGGAATCTGCCCACCCGTGGTCACTGTCGCGCCGCGCGAGACAGCGTCTTGCACCAGCTCGTGGGAACCCTGCACAGCATTGTCGTCAACGAGCGGACCGATCTGCACACCTTCATCGGTGCCGCGACCCGACTTCAGCGCGGCAACGCGTTCAGTGACGCGTCGCGTGAACTCGTCGAGTACCGAGCTTTGCACGAGGATCCGGTTTGCCGCCGTGCAGGCCTGGCCGATGTTGCGAAACTTGGCAAGCATGACGCCATCGACCGCTTTGTCGAGATCGGCATCCGCGAACACGACGAAGGGGGCGTTGCCACCCAGTTCCATCGAGGTGCGCAAAATGCCGTCGGCGGCCTGCTTCATGAGCGTGCGGCCGACGCCGGT
>Ga0306871_1000475_pt1 | contig 15403 bp, 10 predicted proteins | sample AntRauMeHopE1497_FD_190447 | JGI IMG/M metagenome (GOLD analysis project Ga0306871, IMG submission 190447) | Saline lake microbial communities from Rauer Islands, Antarctica - Metagenome Hop E1 #497 (v2) (version 2) | ecosystem: Environmental > Aquatic > Non-marine Saline and Alkaline > Saline ... | reverse complement strand
CTGGGTTTAGTGACAACGATCTTAGCTTGGCGCTTGAAATAACTGACATGCTTGGGGATAAGTTCCGATATGAACTTGGCGGCACTAGCAAGCCTTTTGATTACTTAGTGCATAAAAACTTAGTCACCCGTAAGATTATAGAAGAGCTCAGTCAAGACTCAACAATGAAAGAGTCGGTGCAGCGCCTAATATCGGAACATCACGTTGCTGAGCAAGAGATTGGCACTGCAATAAGCGTGCATTATCAGGTACCGTTTATACCTTACTTTCCTGACAACTATCACTTATATCAAACCGACACTAAACTCAACCTACCTTACTTGAAGCGTAATTACGTTGCCGTATTAGCCGATATGCGCGATGTACGCGATATGCCTATTGTGCTTATGTCAGAGCCTAACAACGCTTCGCTGCTAATGGAAATAGAAAGTGCATTAGGGATAGATAGTTATGAAATAGCGGTAGGTTTACCCAGTCAAATTTTACAATATTTAGGCGAAAACAGCAGCGGCGCAGGCCCTGGTGAAATGGATGAAATACTCGACGAAATAGGCACCACGGGCGATGATGACGACGGCAACGAAGACTTAGCAGAAGATGCACCAGCCGTTGTTAGGCTGGTGAGTCGAGTACTTCACGACGCCAAAAAGCTAAACGCATCTGACATTCATATTGACCCAGAAAAGGGCGCAGCAACACGCATCAGAATGCGGGTGGACGGCGAAATACGTGACTTCACGCAAGTACCGGCTTCCCATCATAGCGCGGTTATTGCGCGTATTAAAATTATGTCAAGTTTGAATATTGCCGAAAAACGGGTGCCACAAGACGGCAAATTAGCCTTTAAGATGTCTGGGCAACCGGTAGAAGTGCGCGTTGCCACTATTCCTACTATTGCTGGAGAAGGCGCCGTCATGCGTATTTTGGCTGCAGGTAGCGCCATGCCTATAGGTAAAATGAACTTGTCGAAACGTAATCTTGATATGCTTGAAAACATGGTTAAAAAACCACACGGTATATTATTAGTGGTTGGGCCTACCGGCTGCGGTAAAACAACGACCTTACATGCAATATTAGGCTACTTAAATACGCCGAATAAGAAGATATGGACTGCTGAAGACCCAGTAGAAATAACCCAAGCCGGCCTGCAGCAGGTGCAAGTAAATCCTAAAATCGGCTTTACATTTGCCAATGCACTGCGCGCGTTTTTACGTGCCGACCCTGACATTATTCTTATTGGTGAAATGCGCGACAAAGAAACAGCTCATGCAGGGATTGAAGCCTCGCTGACGGGTCATTTAGTGCTGTCGACCCTGCATACAAATTCGGCGCCAGAAACCATTGCGCGTTTATTGGATTTGGGCCTTGATCCTGTTAATTTCTCAGATGCCTGCGTGGGTATTCTAGCGCAACGTCTTATTAGAACCCTTTGCCCAGATTGCAAGAAGGAATATCCGGCCTCACAAAGCGATATGTCTTTTCTTAAACGTCAGTATGGCGATGAGTTCTATGCTGAGTTAGGCTTAGCCGATGAGATAATGCTGTATAAAGCAGTCGGATGTGACAGCTGCGGTGATAGCGGATATAGAGGGCGAACCGGCGTTCACGAGCTGTTAGCAATGACTGGAGATTTGCGGGCCTTGGTCTATCAAGAGTCTGCAGCCAGTGAAATGAAAGCTCAAGCGATACGTGATGGCATGAGAACGCTGACCCAAGACGCTGTTTTAAAAGTCCTCAAGGGCGACACCGATATTTCTCAGATACAAATTCTAAGCGGTCACGATTAAACCTATGTAAGGCATCAACTTAGCCCACAGCCTAACTAGCCCCTTGCACCGTCATGTATTTAAGCAACATTGATGGTGCAAAGCCAAACTCAAGCTTAAAACACTGCGCAAAATAAGAAGGCGAGCTGAAGCCAGTATCAAGCGCGACATTCGTCACACTGTCACCATTTAACAGCAGGTTTGTTGCCTTGTGTAGCCGAAACTTTCTAAGCGTTTCAACAAAGCCTAGATGATAATGTCGGTGTAACCTTCTTGTCAGTGTTTTATCTGTCATTAACATTATGTTTGCGGCTTGGGGTTTATTAAAAGACTCCTCGCAATAATGGTCTAGCAAAAGTCGATTAAACTTTTTAATAAATCGGCTCGACGCAAGATCACCCACATCTTTTGATGGAGCAGCATATGTATTATAAGTCGAAATACAATCTTCAACCTGCAGACTTATTTGTGAGTCACTGCTGCAATTTGTTGGTGCATCGTTTTTCTTTGCTTGCGAAAGTGGCGTTGAGGCGCATGAAATTGATGAAGCACTGTTAGGCGCTTGCAGTATTTCATCTTGATCAATCTCGCCTGCTTTGGTGCTTATGTTAGTGGCAGTAGGTTTATCCAGAATCGGTAGTTTTAGTGTAATTTTGGTTAAAAACTGACGCGCACTCGTAACTTTTAATGAACCCCCTACTTTGCGAAGTAGGGATTGCATGCTAAGTAAGTTAATCGGGCCATAGAGCTGAGCATAAACTGTCTGTGGGCATTGACTAATAGCATTAGCGGCGCTTGAGAGTGCATTGGTAATCGTGTCAGATATGCCAGCCCCATTGTCAGACACACTGACAGTAAATACCTTATCTTCTATAAAAGTGTTGATAAATAGTGTTAAATTAGACTTATTACCGTTGTGCTTGAGAGCATTGCTGAGTAGTTCATGAATGGCCTTGCTAAACCAGATTGGGCAGACGCTAATATTTGTGTTGTTAACATCGTCAATATGATTGCTGAAATTGATAGTAACAGGCTTATCCGCTAGCCAGCTTAGCTGCTCAGCAATAATGTTGGTGGGCAAACAAACCCAGCTTTTGCTGATGTAATAATGACTTAAGCTAACTTTATGACGGCTATGGTCTTCAATAAGCGAATCTAGCACACACCGTGGTGTTATATTATTAGGCGCATTATGGCAAACGGACTTACACTGCTTTGTGCTGCGCAAAGATATGCTCGATTTGTGTGCAGTTAGATTGTCTAGACATAAAGAGCTATACCGCAAGCGCTTGGCAAATACCCCTAGTATAAAAGCCAGAATAGCGGTAACACTCATCATTAAGACGGAAGTGCCTAGACCAAAAAATACAAACTGTGGCAAAAATATTTCGTACTCGACGCCTGTGTCTGCTCGCGCAACACAGGGCGAAATATAACATGTGCCGACTACGCATGACACGGCGCCATTCCTTAAAATAAATCTCATACTACATCCTTTTAATACTACATCCATTGGGCATAAGGATATTAAGTGTTTGTATATTGACGCTTTACGATAATACCTTTTTAAATATTCTCCGCTCAATGTATACAATCCACACTTATTGCACAATCAAAAATAGGTCGGCGACTGTCAATTTTCGGACGTTTAAATGTGTTGTTTGTGCTTGTAAGCTAGGTTAATCCTGCTGTACAGCGATATAACGTAGATTCTTAGCGTAGTCATATAAATATTCATTGCTTTCTTGCTTATATAACCAAGCCTGCATATTAGCATTGTGAGCGGCTTGAATATCATAAATATAGTCGCCTATGTAGGCAATATCAGGCGGCGCGATTTGCCAGTTCTTGGCAATGCTGAGAAGGCCAGTAGGGTCGGGCTTTGCGGGTGCGTCATCTCGGGTGAGTACTATATCGATGGGAATATTGTTGTTAGCAATTTTAATTTGTGTCGCTAGCTGGCAGTTACGAGTAACTATCGCTAGAGGCAGGCCCGTTGCCCTAGCCTGATTAACAAAGGTTAACGCGCCCGGCAACCAGACAGAGGTATGCGCGTCTTGTATTTCATGATCCAAAACTATTTGATTTGCACTAGCACGCTTTATGGGGCAATCAATGCGTGCGATATAGCTCAAAATATCATCTTCTTTAGTGCAACCAATCTCTGCTTTTAAGGTGACAAAATCCAAGCTGGTTTTGACTAAAGTATCGTCCAAATCAAAGATAATGGCCCTCACATTTGAAAAATTAAACATGCTGTTTATCCTTAGGCCTGAAAATTACTTACGTCGACCAATGCCAATTTAAATAAACTGTTTATTTATACAGTACAAAACGTTATATTAGTCAAGCAGGGTGGTTTTTAATCCAGTGTGAGCATAACACGCTTTGCTAATAGCGCTGTGATCAACTTTATACAGAACGCTTTTAGCCCAGGGTATTGTTTACAAACGCTTAATATGAAAACCTGTTACAGTATTTAAACATTCATCAGGTAATTTAAGACCACAAATTTTTCAACAACTCATCAACCATTGGAGTGCAACATGGCAGTCATTACTCAATATGTAGTGCAACATAAGGGAGTCGACAAATTGGTCACCACCGACAAAAAAGAAGCCGATCAATACGATAAAATGCTAGAAGTCGCCGACAATCTTACCGCCTATATTCAAGCAAAAGGGGTAAAACTTAGCGAGGAACTCGCAGAAGAATTAGGTATATTATTGGCAAAAAACAAAGAGTCAGTCAGCAAGATCTTTAAAGGCACTTCCGCAGACAGCTTGCTAGAGCAAGAAAACGCTGAAGTGATAGAGTTGAAAAAGGCAAAGTAATGTTTATTTTACCTAATTAGGCTTATAAGAAGGCCAGTACTTACCTTCAGTATCATGATCTTTAAGCCTTTCACTAATAGTGTCATCATCCGTAAGTATCGCTTAGCTGTTATACACAGTTAAGCGGTCCCGCCTACCGTCATTTCATCTACTTTAAGGGTAGGTTGGCCCACACCAACAGGCACAGATTGACCATCCTTACCACATACGCCAACGCCCGCATCTAAGGCTAAGTCGTTCCCTATCATAGAAATCTTTTGCATCGACTCGGGGCCGTTACCAATCAGCGTTGCTCCCTTAATAGCGTGAGTAATTTTACCCTTTTCAATAAGATAGGCTTCTGAGGTTGAAAACACGAATTTGCCCGAGGTAATATCTACTTGTCCACCACCAAAATTAGGCGCGTAAATACCTTTATCCACTGACCCAATAATGTCCTGTGGTGAATGTTCACCGCCCAGCATGTAGGTATTGGTCATACGCGGCATAGGCAGGTGCGCATATGATTCTCGACGCCCATTCCCCGTGGGCTTTACACCCATTAGGCCAGCATTGTGCTTGTCTTGCATATAACCAGTCAGTATGCCGTCTTCAATGAGTACGTTACGCTGGGTAGGCGTACCTTCATCGTCTATTGACAGCGAACCACGGCGGTCGTCCATAGTACCATCATCAATTACGGTTACGCCACGTGATGCTACTTGCTTGCCCATACGGCCACTAAAAGTAGATGCGCCTTTTCGATTAAAATCACCCTCTAGTCCATGCCCTACCGCTTCATGCAGCAGCACGCCAGGCCAACCACTGCCTAGTACGACCGGCATCGCGCCAGCAGGTGCTGCAATAGCGTTAAGGTTAACGCGCGCCATGTGTATCGCTTGATCAGCGATTTGCTCATACCGCAGTTGCCCCGATTCAATGGTTTGTTCAAAAAAGTCATAGGTTCTGCGTCCGCCAGCACCAGAGCTTCCACGCTCTCGTTTACCATCTTTTTCTAGCAACACTGAGCAATTTAAGCGAATAAGGGGACGAATGTCGGTAGCGAATGTGCCATCAGTAGCGGCGATTAATATCTCTTCGTACACGCCGGTTAAACTAACGCTAACTTGACTAGCCTCTGGTGCTTTAAGGCGAGTGTAACTGTCCACCCTTTTAAGTATGTCAACTTTGTCGGCGTCGGTCATTTTCAGCAGCGGATTACTGCTAGTATAAAGCGCCTTATTACTTGAGCTTGTGAACCCCGTTACCGATACTTTGCGACCACTTTTGGCAATGCTACGTGAGGCTTTACAGGCTTCTTGCAGCGCTTTTAGGCTAATTTCATCTGAATATGCGAAACCCGTTTGTTCGCCAGTAATAGCGCGTACACCAACGCCTCGTTCAATATTATAGCTGCCGTCTTTTATAATTCCATCTTCTAACACCCAGCTTTCATGCTGAGATAACTGAAAATATAGATCGGCAAAGTCAATTTTGTAATCTAGAATAAGGTCTAACAACTGCGTGAGGTTTTGTTGGTCAAGCCCAGATTGGCTTAATAAATTATCGACAACATTAGGATTCAATAGCGTATCTCTCTTTATGATGAAGCCCCATAGGATTTTGCGAGCGCTTCATTGCATGTTTCATTACGATTTTATAGCGATAATGCAGATGCTACTACAAAACACGCCATTTCGATACCGCAGGGCTTTAATAGACATAGCAAGTGGGTGTAAAAGTATTGAGTAGTCAACACCCCCCTTATTCAGCCGCCTTGCTCTTGTAAGTCTGTCAGACCTTCGTTGGTAGGCGGTGCAAAAGGAGGCAAGTTGCCACTAGGAATAGCCTCTATATTGGCGGGTAATTCAACCTCAGTGCTTTGTCTGCCCGTTTCAACCAATATCGGTTGCGAAATTGTGCCCGTTATTGAATAATTAATATTAGAAATAACTTTGGCAGATGTCAGCACTTGGTCAAGTGCTAACGCGGCTAGCGCTGTAGGTGGACTAACCGTAAAAAAGTAAACCAGCACCGGCAGGTTCCCCGTTACATTAGGCGCGAAACTAACATTGTAGTTGAGTACTTGGGTGGTTAAATTAGTGTTGCCATATATTTCAATTTCGCCTGCTGCGCCGTCTATGAAGGTGTCACGCGTGTCTGCTATGCCTTGGGCAATTTGAATAGAGCCTTTCATGTTGTCGTAAAAAAAACCTCTGGCAAAGACATCTCGAAAATCTAAGGACAGTTTCCTGACTAAGGAGTTTAAGCTCAACAAGGTAAAAATGCGCGAGCCTTGATCACTCAACTCGGTCAGTGAACCGTCGCTCAGGGACCAGTTAAGTTGACCATCAAGATTGGCAAAGGCAATATCCATCGGTGAATCTTTCCACGTCAATGCGAATGACATATTCGCAGAGGAGTCTTTAATACCGGCATCAAATCCAAGCTTACTTACAAATGCGCCAAAGTCCTTACTCGTGACATCGCCTGCCATAAAGGTGTAGTGATCTTGATTGCGTTTGTACCACTGACCCGACGTGTTTACAGAGCCAAATTCATTGTTAAACTTAAGTGAGCTTATTTTCAACCCTTTGCTGTTAGGGGCCGCTGAAAACGCTATTTCGCCAAAATTTATGCCCTTGATATCGCAGGCTTTGCAAGTAAAATTTATACGGGGCAAAGACTGTGGCTCAAGCTTGAACTGATCAATCACTGTGTCTTGTTCATCCAAACCTTCTACTTCAATTTCTTCATTTTTTATGCTCGCTTTTGCAATGCGAACATATTCGGCATCAACCACAAGACCTTTGCCATCACGATCATCGAATAAGCTAACGTTAGCCTTAAGCTCGTTGGCGTTTACATCGAAAGACCATTGGTCTGTAAGGCGTCTTATATTTATATTCGCGTTGCTTAGTATCTCTCCTGCAACAATTAATTTGGGTGTATTAATGAAAATACGCTCAGGGACCCCTAGTAAATTTATTTTTTGAGGGTCAACACCACTCGTTAATGTGTTTATGAAGGGATACCAATCCTGCGCAATTATGCGATCTAGATTGGCAGTAATACTAAAGCCAAGGCCACGATTACCTTCGGGTACTGATCCTAAGGATAAATGTGCACGGTTAAACTGTTTTTCTTGATGTGCAAGTGCCCCTTCAAAATAAGCAATATCGCCCAGGCTAAGGGTAATGCTCGACGCTATACGATCTCCACTTGCGTTAAGTATTAAGGGTAAATTCCGTTGCGCTGTTTTAGCAAAGGGCTTAGGTAACTTTGCTTCAATGCCAACTAAGCTGCTGGTAAGCTTAGCGTCATAAGTGAAATTCTTTGCCATAAGATCAAGACCAAGATTGAATTGCCAATCGCTACGCCCCTCGAATAAGGCGGCAAGCTCTGCATTTATGTTTTGAGCCAGCAGCGGCGCCTGCCAGTTACCCGTCATATCAGCGCTGAGAGAATATTTGTCTTTTGATTGTTTTCCGCTAATATCAATGCTAACAGCTTGATCAAACAATGTTGCCTTCATGGCGTTAATACGGATGGTTTCGTTATCAAAACTTAACAGGCCTTTGGTATTATTAAAAGCAAGATTGATGGCGGGAATAGAAACCTTATTGTTGTCTAAATACACCTCTCCCTTCACGCGGGTTTTAGCCCCATCGTTTAAGGGGATATACAAGGCTAACTGTGTGCTTAGGTCGCCATCAACTAACACATCTTTGTGTAGCAGTTGACCTAAGCTCGCGGCAAGGGAGCTTTGCAACATAAGACTGGTAATATCGGCGCTACTGGCCGCTCCGTCAGCAATAATCGTGAGCAGCGCATTGGCATCTAGCTCATCAATATTGGCCTGCAAGTTCGTTAAGGCGACTTTGTCTAATAATCCCCTTTGACCTTTCATGTTCAGGCTTTTATTTTCAAACAGTAAATCAATGTCTAGCTTAGTCAGTGCAGGCCAACCCTTGGAAAAAGAAAAGTCGGCTTGCTCTATTGCCACCGAACTTTGAAATACCCCGGAATTATCAGTAAATGGAAAGTTGGATAAGACTCCATGCCAAATTATGTCGGCATCGTTTGCCCTACCCTTGCCCACAAAGGCATTTTGCAAAAAGTGGCGCGTTCCATTGCCCATTAAGTGCTTGGGCAGCAAACCTGGTATTTTAGCAAGCGCAAAAGGCTCCACGTCAATCGCCAGCGATAAAAATTTATTGGCAGATGCGTACTGCGTGTTAACCAACAGTGCTAATTCATCAACTAGCGCTGTACCGTCTTTTATGGCCAAGCTTATAGCGCCTTGGTCTTTGACTAGATTGATATGCAAAGGTAGATTAAGTGCTTTTACGGGCACCGACCGCGAAAAATAATACTGTGAAGCAAGCAAGGAATCCTGGCTACTAAGCGCTACTTTTCCGCTTTTACCTTGCCAAAAAATAGAGGCCTGTAAATTGTTGAAGCCCGGTAGCTTATTATACTCTTGCCAGTGCATATCTTGAATCTCGGCTTGTAAACTCAAGCCACTTTGATCAACTAAAGCACTCAGCTCAAACAGAGTAGCGTCGGCATCGGCCTTTACAAGTGTCTCGCCTAAAGCGCTAGAAAACAGACTCGTCAGCGGCAGTAAAGGTTTCAAAGACAGAGCTTGTTCTAAGCGAAAAACCGCGCCTTGCTGCGGTGAAAAGTGGCCATGTATGTCGCTTTTAAAATCATTACCTTGGGTTTGAATATGTAAGTCAGCGATGGAAAAATCCCATTTTTCTTCATCTTTTATCCCAGCAAAACGCGCGTTAATGCTGTTGCTTAAAGTCGATTCTTTAGTGACCCATTCAAAGGTGGTGGGTAATATCTGTCCGTCAATTCTTTGTAATTCGCCATTTTTGATGTTGGCCCACACTTCCAAATTGCCTTTACTTGAGACCAGCTTACCTTCTAAGCCCGTAAATTCGTTTATCCATGAAGATAAGTTTATATCTTGGGCCTTGGCAAATAGTGTGCCGCTATAGCTATCTACATTGCCATATAAATCGAGTATGAAACGTGCACTGTTGCTAGAAAAATCCTGCAAAGTAAATTCGCCCACGCCTTGATGCCGATTGTCTTGGTTAAGCCAAGACAATTTTGTAATATCAATGACTTGATTATTTTCTTGGCTTATCAGGCTTAAGCGGCTATTTGATACTTCAAAGTTACTTAACTGCTCAAGAAAAATGTTCTCAAGTGCCGCTATAATAGGAAAATCCGAAATAGGAAAATCCGAATTAGCCGTCTTCATGCGAGTGAGATCGATATCTAAGGCTAGTTCGTTGAGCGAAACCTTATTGCTTTGCACTTTACCGGACACAATAGACGCCCAAAAATCGATTTCTAAAAACACTTCTTCGATATTCAGGACCAAAGGGGATTGGTCACCATTTTTAATGCTGACATTACGCAAAACGATGGCTGGACCGTCGTTTTGCCAACTAGCAAATAGCTCGCCTATGGCTAGCTCTATTGAATATTCACGGCTAATGTAGTTTTCAAGGTATTCTTTATTATCGTTTAAAAAAGGCAGCGAATAGCGCAGCAAGCTCATAATTAAGGCAAGTAGCACCAGAGCAATGGCAAATAAGGTCCATAGCTTTTTTAGCATGAAGGTCGCACCAGCGCCTAGTTTACTGCCCCAACTGGCTTTTGTTATCATCACATCATCACATCATTACAACGTCAAACTTGTCTTGATGGTAAAGCGGCTCGTTAAGTACCTTAATTTGTTTCCCAACAAATGCCTCCAGTTCGGCCAAAATGTCTGACTCTTCTCCAAGCAAAGCTTCTGCCACAATTGCAGACGCATAAATCACAAATTTGTCAGCGCTATAAGCCTTATTCACCCTGACTATTTCACGCGTAATTTCAAAGCAAATAGTCTCTACGGTTTTTATACTGCCGCGCCCTTTGCAAGCGGGGCATTCACCGCATAGTAAATGTTCAAGAGACTCACGCGTGCGCTTGCGCGTCATTTCAATCAGTCCAAGCGCCGTGAAGCCGTAGATATTCGATTTAGCTCTGTCTTTTGCCATGCTAACTTCTAATGAATGTAAGACTCGCTTTTTGTGATCTGGTTCCATCATATCGATAAAATCGATGAGGATCATGCCGCCTAAGTTACGCAATCGAAGCTGACGCGCAATTACCGAAGTCGCCTCTATATTGGTGTTGAAAATAGTTTCTTCTAAGTTACGATGCCCTACAAAAGCCCCTGTATTTATGTCGATGGTGGTCATTGCTTCGGTTTGGTCTATAATTAAATAGCCGCCCGATTTTAAGTCTACTCGCCGGCCTAAGGCTCGCTGAAGCTCGTTTTCAACATCGTACAAATCAAATATTGGCAGGTCACCTTGATAATACTCAAGCTTGTCAAATACCTCTGGCACATACTCTTTGGTAAATGTTCTAAGCTCGGTGTAAGTCAGTTTTGAGTCTACCCTTACCCGATCAATTTTTGATCCGACGAAGTCGCGCAGTACACGCCGCGCTACGGGCAAATCCTCATATAGCATATGAATTTTAGTGCCGGGCTTGCGCGACTGAATTTTTTCCCACAAGGCGCGTAAAAAGCTTGCATCTTGAATTAGCTCTTGTGCCTCTGCGCCCTCTGCTGCTGTGCGCAATATAAAACCGCCGTTTTCGTCACACAAGCCTGACACTATAGCGCTTAATCGCTCTCTTTCTGCGCTGTCCTCAATTTTTTGGGAAATGCCCACGTGCGTCACCGACGGCATGAACACTAAATATCGTGACGGTATGGTAATATCGGTGGTGAGCCTTGCGCCTTTTGTACCGATTGGGTCTTTCACTACTTGCACAACAATGATTTGTCCCTCGCGCACCAGCATACGAATATCTTTTCTATCAAGTTGGGAAGCGTTCACCTCTTCGGCAAGTTCATCGTATACCGCAATGTCGGAGGCGTGTAAGAAAGCCGCTTTGTCTAAGCCTATATCGACAAAAGCTGCCTGCATGCCCGGCAACACTCTGATTACTTTGGCTTTATAGATGTTGCCAACTAAGCCTTTTTTCGTGTGTCTTTCTATGTGAATTTCTTGCAGAATTGAATTTTCAATTAACGCAACGCGCGACTCGGAAGGGGTAACATTAATTAGTAGTTCTGCGCTCATGAGATTTACTCGCTGGCTCGTGTTAAAAGTTCTTTGGTTTCATAAATAGGAATACCGATAACCGCGCTAATACTGCCGTTTATAGATTTCACATATTTGCCACCAATGCCTTGGATAGCATAGCCACCGGCTTTATCATGTGGCTCGCCTGTTTGCCAATAGCTAAGTGCGCTTTGACTAGATATTTCGCCCATGTTCACATGGGTGATAAGCACCTTGTTTAACATACGCATGCTAACGGTATTAATGACAGCTACGCCAGTATAAACTTGATGCTGGGTATTACTTAACAATGCCATCATCCGCGTAAAGTCGTTAAGATCGTAAGGCTTTCCTAAAATAGTATCGCTGACGCTAATCACCGTATCTGAGCCAATCACTAAAGACCTAGGATGACGCTTTGCCACGCTGTGGGCCTTGCTCAGCGCAAGGCGCTGAACTAGATCGTGCGGACTTTCATGGGGAAACGGCGTTTCGTCTATATCGGCGCTGTCAAAACTCAACTCAGGCGCAATATAAGCCACCAGCTCTCTACGCCTAGGAGATGCTGATGCTAACACAACCGGCAAACAATACATTTAGGTAACCCGAAGGTTGCGTCGAAATTTTCGTAACAGCCAGAAAAGCCATGGCCAGAGGATCATAGACGCCAAACATGGCCACATAAACACCCAGCTAAATTCAATACCGGTGATTAAATACACCAACCAGTACACAATAAGGTGATATAACGCCGACAGTACAAGCACCATTACCGCTTGCTGAAGCATAGAGTAATTACGTAAACGCTGATAATTAGCCGACATTAGGTAAACCGGAACCGCTAAAGCAAAGCTGTGAACGCCTAAAGCCGTGCCATATAAAATATCAAGAATAAGCCCTGCAATACCGGCAACTCCTACATTTACCCTATTTGGCAGCGCCATTGCCCAATACAATAGAATAAGCAAAAGCCAGTCAGGACGGTATAAATCCATTGGCGGCGGCATCGGAATAATCTGCAGGATAACACCCATTACAATGCTGATAAAAATAAAGGATTTATTGGCGCGCATTTAAGAGCCCTCTCGCGTTAATTCGTCGCTAGGACTTAATGCGTCTACCGGCGCTATGTCGGGAGGCCATAGTAGCAATAAATATTTAATACGGTCTAATTGCGCCGAAGGCTTTGCCGTAATGCTGGCAAAAGGTAGACTCTCGTCTCGCACAATATTAGTAATGGTGGCCACCGGGTAACCGGCAGGGAAAATGTTGCCTAAGCCTGACGATATTAATAGATCGCCCTCTTGGATATCACCGCTGTGAACAATGTGGTTGAGGCTTAGCTCGTTTAAACTGCCACCGCCGTTGACAATCATGCGAATATTATTACGACTTACGCGCACCGGAATAGCGTGCGTTATATCAGATATGAGTAACACCCGCGAGTTGGTGGTACCAACTTCAACGATTTGCCCCACAACACCCGTGTCATCTAGCACCGGCTGACCCTTGTAAACATCGTGAATAGCGCCTTTGTTAATCACTATTTGATGGCTATACGGATTATTGTCTACCGCCATTAACTCCGCAATCATCCTATACATACCTTCGCGCACGGGGGCATCGAGTAACTCTCGCAAGTTATTATTCTCGTCTTCAAGCACAACAAAACGCTGAAGTTTTTCATTCATGAGGGTAATCTGATTAGTCAAACGTGAGTTCTCTTCAAGCATTTTTTGACGAGAGGTCAAGCTAGAGGCGCTCCAATCAAGTAGCGCTCCGGGTAAATCAGCAATGTACTGCAGCGGACTCACCAAAGAAGTAAGGTAGGTGCGCAGAGTTGACAAATTCTCCACTTTGGTGTCGATCACCATAGCCCCAACGCTTAGCATGAGCACTATACATAAGCGTGTTAGTAAGGAGGGGCCGCGGGCGAATACTTCATTCATATAGGCGTGGCCTACTCGTAGCTAAATAAGTCGCCGCCGTGCATGTCGATCATATCGAAGGCTTTACCGCCGCCGCGCGCTACACAGGTAAGCGGATCGTCTGCAATAACCACCGGAATGCCAGTTTCTTCCATTAGCAAACGGTCAATGTCTTTTAACAAAGCGCCACCGCCGGTGAGAACCATGCCGCGTTCAGAAATATCTGACGCGAGTTCTGGCGGAGACTGCTCCAGCGCCACCATAACCGCGCTAACTATACCGGAAAGTGGTTCTTGCAGGGCTTCCAAAATTTCATTGCTGTTAAGGGTGAAACCACGCGGTACTCCTTCGGCGAGATTACGCCCTCGCACTTCGATTTCTTTTACATCTTCCCCTGGATAGGCCGTGCCAATTTCATGTTTTATACGCTCTGCGGTGGCTTCACCAATTAATGAACCAAAGTTACGACGAATATAATTAATGATGGCTTCGTCGAATTTGTCACCGCCAATACGCACTGAAGACGAATATACCACGCCGTTTAAAGAGATGATCGCCACTTCGGTGGTACCGCCGCCAATATCAACCACCATGGAACCTGTCGCTTCAGAAACCGGCAGACCAGCCCCTATCGCGGCAGCCATAGGCTCGTCTATGAGGAATACTTCACGTGCGCCTGCGCCTAGGGCTGATTCACGAATAGCACGACGCTCAACTTGGGTAGATCCACACGGCACGCACACCAGCACGCGAGGTGAGGGGCGCAAAAAATTGTTATCGTGGACTTGTTTAATAAAATGTTGAAGCATTTTTTCAGTCACATAAAAGTCAGCAATTACACCGTCTTTCATGGGCCGAATAGCTTTTATATTACCCGGCGTTCGGCCCAGCATCTGTTTTGCTTCATGTCCAACAGCCGCGACACTTTTAGGCCCAGCCTGGCGCTCTTGTCGAATGGCGACAACCGAGGGTTCGTTAAGCACTATTCCTTTGTCTTTAATATAAATAAGGGTGTTTGCGGTACCGAGGTCGATAGCCAAGTCGTTTGAGAACATGCCTCGAAGCTTTTTGAACATGGGGTGCCTTTATTATTATAGTGGTGGATAAATAATACTATTGTAACCTAAGTCTTTTCATTTCCATAGCGTTGGGCTTAAGTAAATACCGAAGACAAAGGAATTTTGAAGGTATACGAGATGACTTCGCTAGCAAGCAGTAAAGACGTATTAATGTTGACAGAGCAAAGCGCTACACATTTTTACAAAATGATTTTGAGTATTGCATAAACCAACAAGTTTTTGCTCACGACATTAACGCTTATTTCACAAAAACCGGTGCTGATAAATCTGAAGTGTTGTCGGTTTACGCCATTAAACGAAATAGTTTGCCTGGTGCGTGTGGCTGCATACCTGCGCCCGGTTAGGCATGTGACATTGCTAAAACTGAGCGCGCTTGAAGCAGTTGTATTAGAGCTTAGCGCGGCTAAATTCACAGGGAAGCTGGCGGCGACTAGATCATCAAGACTAGCCTTGAGCGCATGCTAAGCATACGCTAGCATCTTTTAATCAACAATTCAGAAAGCATAAAAAAAACCCGCATAAATAGCGGGTCTTATCAGAAATTAGAACGGTATATCGTCATCAAAATCTATATCTGGCTCAGACATTTTAGGTGCCTGCTGTGGCGCTTGCTGGGGCTTTTGTGGGTTTTGCTTATATCCACCTTGACCGCCGCCTGAGTTTTGCTGATCA
>Ga0306871_1000472_pt1 | contig 15440 bp, 9 predicted proteins | sample AntRauMeHopE1497_FD_190447 | JGI IMG/M metagenome (GOLD analysis project Ga0306871, IMG submission 190447) | Saline lake microbial communities from Rauer Islands, Antarctica - Metagenome Hop E1 #497 (v2) (version 2) | ecosystem: Environmental > Aquatic > Non-marine Saline and Alkaline > Saline ... | reverse complement strand
CGTGCAGATCTCCTGAAGCTTCGCCGGCGATGATATAGTATTTCATCTGTTGCTATTTATTCGTTTTTTCATTGTCGCACCTTTATCCCGAAGGGCAGCTGTAATATGACTTGAACCCTTTTTGGTTGGTATCCATTCTTGGTTATGGCTCATTTCACGCTAAAATACTTTATAGTAAAGAATAAGGAAGGCTGTAAGCATAGTGGCGATGAGCACCCCCTTTGCGCGATGATTTCTTTTCAGTTTTAAAAACCCGAAGAACGCCGCTAAGTTTAACAAGGCGCCCAAGGCCAACAGACTTCCAAGGTGCCCTTGCGCCACCGCCGCTTGGTAGGTTTCTTCAATACCGAATTCTGAAAATAACAGAATATAGAGGAAGGTGCCAATGGTGTTGGCAATTATACCTACCAAAAACCCAATGATTACTTCTTTTTTAGTGTTCATAATTTACGTTCAAATACAAATACAAATACAAATACAGATTCAAGTGCCAAGTTCAAAATTGCGCTGCGCTGATCGCTTTGCGCTTAATACTAATTACTTTTTACTACCCACTACCCACTACCCACTACCCACTAACCTCTACTCACTTTTTAAAGTTCAAGTGTCAAGTGTCAAGTTCAAATAAAAAGCTATTCGCTCATTACTTCTCACTAATTACTTTTTACCGCCAACCGCAACTGCCTACTGATTACTCTTAAACCACAAACCACAAACCACAAACCACAAACCAAACTACCCTCTACCCGCTACAGCCCCCAGGAATTCAGCTCCTGAATCACGTGGTGGGCGGTAAGGTCAAATTGTGTGGGAACCACGGAAATGTAGCCGTTTGCCAAGGCCCATTCGTCCGTGTCCTCGCCTTTGTCCAACAACTCAAATTCTCCTGTGAGCCAATAATAATCCTTGCCCATGGGGCTTTTGCGTTTATCAAATTTTTCTTTCCAGTTCGCTCTGGCCTGTCTACAGATTTTTATGCCTTTTAGATCTTTTTTTTCGAGCTTTGGAATATTAACGTTCAGTACCACGCCTTTTGGAATTCCGTTTGTTAAAGCCCGACTCACAATTTGGGTAATGAAATCGCCCGCATGAGAGAAATCGGCGTTCCAGTTGTAATCGCATAACGAAAACCCAATGGCAGGAATCCCTTCAATACCTGCCTCTATGGCAGCACTCATGGTACCGGAATAAATAACGTTTATAGAGGAATTGGACCCGTGGTTGATGCCGCTTACGCAGATATCCGGTTTTCTGTCCAACAGTTCCTGTAGCGCCAGTTTCACACAATCGGCTGGCGTACCGCTACAGCTGTATTCCTCATTTCCGGTGTCTTCCGTGTCGGTCTTCATTTTTTTTGAATAGAGCGTGCTGTCCAAGGTAATGGCATGTCCCATCCCGGATTGCGGACTATCCGGGGCCACCACGACTACATCGCCTAGTTCCTTCATCAACATAACCAAGTTGCGAAGCCCTGGCGCCGTGATGCCATCATCGTTCGTGACCAAAATCAAGGGTTTTTCCATAGGATATACTTTCTAGGGTAAAAATACGTTTTTAAACAGGATTGGATCGCGGTCGCGTTTAACAAAAAATTAAAGACACGTTGCCTATTTGGCATGGTTTTTTCTTTATCTTAGAGGATTATAGCTAAGAAAAAGAAGAATTTAAACCCCAATTAGTTTGAGAAGAAAAATAAAGGATAGTTTTATGAAAAGAAATTTAATCTATATCTCTGTAGTATTATTGGTAGCTGTGGCATCCTGCAGTTTTACCAATAAATCTTTTGAGAACGATGATAAGGATAAGTTGTTATTGGATCTCATCACCTATGTATTGGAAAAAGGGCATTATGAGCCCAAACAGATCGATGACGATTTTTCGGTAAGTGTATTTGCCGATTTTATAGATGTTATAGATCCTACAAAACGTTATTTTCTTGCTTCGGATATCACGGAATTTGAACAATATAAATTCCAGATAGACGACCAGATCAAGAATACGGACATTACTTTTTTTAATGTGGTCTATGCCAGGCTTATGGAGCGTATGGAGGATGCCAAGGGTATTTATAAGGAAGTGTTAAAGACTCCTTTTGATTACAATGACGGCGAAAGTATAAGCATAAAATATGAAGAGGAGTCCTTTGCCTCCAATAGGCAGGAACTGCAGGAACGTTGGAGAAAGCAGCTTAAATATGCTACGTTGGGCACGTACGATTCCAAATTAATGCACGCTGAGGGTAAGGATGAAGACGGTGTATTTGACGACCACGACCACAGCGCCCATACCCCGGAAGAAGCGGAAAGGGAGTCTAGGGATTCTACCTTGGCTACTTTGGATGAATTCTTCGATTTTGTAAGCGATTTGGAGCGTAAGGATTGGTTCGTACAATACATTAATACCATTGTGGACGAGTTTGACCCACATACCTTTTATTTTGCCCCGGAGGACAAAGAACGTTTTGACGTGAGTATGTCCGGTAAATTTGAAGGTATAGGTGCGCGACTTCAAAAAAAGCCGGAAGGTGCAAGGATTATGGAAGTTATTTCCGGAGGTCCTGTTTGGAGGGATGGCACTTTAGAAGTGGGCGATGAGATAATCAAGGTAGGACAGAATGGCGAGGAGCCTATTAATATCGTTGGAATGCGCTTGGATGATGCGATAAAACTCATCAAGGGCGCCCAAGGTACAATTGTAGACCTGACCGTAAGAAAGGTAGACGGTTCCTTGGAAGTAGTTTCCTTAACCAGGGATGTGGTGGAGTTGGAAGAGTCCTATGCCAAATCCGCTTATATTATTAAGGGCGAAGAAAAATTCGGTATCATCAATCTACCTAAGTTTTATGTCGATTTTGAGGATTACAGCGAGCGAAATGCCGCTACCGATGTTGCCAAGGAAGTAGAACGGCTAAAAGAAGAGGGTGCCGAAGGACTTATTCTAGACCTTAGGGACAATGGTGGAGGTTCTTTGAAAACCGTAGTTGAAATGGCAGGTTTGTTCATTAAGGACGGCCCGGTGGTGCAGGTACGGTCTAGTGGGGAGAAGAAAGACGTCTACGATGATAAGGATGAAAGAATACAATGGGACGGCCCTTTGGTTATATTGGTAAACGAACTTTCTGCATCGGCTTCCGAGATATTGGCGGCGGCAATGCAGGATTATAAAAGGGCGATCGTTATTGGAAGCAAGCAAACCTTTGGAAAAGGAACCGTACAAAATGTGATTCCCTTGGATAATATTGTGCGAAGTAACGAGCATGGCGATCTAGGGGCCATTAAATTGACTACTCAAAAATTCTATAGGATAAACGGTGGTTCCACCCAATTGGAAGGTGTAAAGAGTGATGTTGTGGTTCCTGACAAGTATAGCTATATTGATTTAGGGGAGAAAGATCAGGCAAATCCCTTACAATGGGATAAAATTTCTCCCGCGCAATATCAGCTATGGGACGGTTTTATAGATTATGATAAGACCATTGCCAGCAGTATGGCCCGAATGGCCAAGAACCCTCAAATTAAATTGATAGAGGATAATGCAAAGTGGTTGAAGGCGGAACAGGACGAAACCGAGATTTCCCTAAACTACAAAACCTATAAGGAGGAGCAGGAGAAAGATAGGGAGCAGTCCAATTTCTTCAAAAAACTATCGGATTATGATTCTAAATTAACCTTTGAGTCCTTAAAGTATGAGCAGGATCTGTTTGCAAAGGATAGCGTATTACAAGAAAAAAGAGATCGTTGGCACAAGAATTTGGCTAAGGATGTGTACGTAGAGGAAGCCGTAAATGTGCTGGAAGACTTGAAAATGAACAATATAAAAAACATGAAGTTGGCCACGAGCGTCAAGAACTGATGTGTTAGTTTCCGTGTGAAACAAGAAAAAAGCCGTTCTAGAAGGAGCGGCTTTTTTATGGTTTGTTTTGTGGCTTTTTTACGCTTTTCTACAAGAAACCTTGAATAAAGGGAAGTGATATTGGAAGTAACTATCACCGCATTGAATTCGTTAGCGCAAAACTTCTGTGCTCTTTTAAAAGGCATGTAACATTCATAGAAAAAGCTAGTTGTGTTTAATTCACGCTATACACATAATCCCTCCGTCCGCTAAAAGCGGACACCTCCCTTTGAAAAAGGGAGGAGCTTTTAACCTCTTACTTTTTATCAAAATTCTCCCTGATTTCCATTAGTACGGATTCCAAATTATCAAAGACCATTTTGTTCTCGAAGCGTATTACCGTAAAACCCTTTCGGTTCAAATAGGCCGTTCTTCTTTCGTCATACTCGGCGGCCGTTGTATTTTGATGTACCTCACCATCGAGTTCTATAATCAGTTTATCAGAGGATAAATAAAAGTCGACGATATAATTACCGATACTGTGCTGTTTTACAAATTTCTTTCCATCAAGCTGTTTGGCCTTCAACTGGTTCCAAAGAAAGGCTTCCGCTGGAGTTAGGTTTTTTCTTAGTTCCCTTCGAAATTCCAGAAGTTCCTTTTTGTTATGGATCGGTATTTTTTTCATTTTTTTAATGCTCCCCTCTTTGGAAAAGAGGGGAATGAATCCACCTCTGGCGGAGAAAGGGGAGATTAAGTCCTTAGATTATAAATGTTGGTGTCAAGTTAGCTTAAAACTTTCTCACATAATCCCTTCGTTCCTCTAAAAGCGGAGACCTATGCCTTCCTCTCAATCATACTTCGTTCGTCGGAGGCAAATGAAAAAGGGAGGAGGTTTTTTTCTTACTCATCCTGACATCCATCCCAATAGGTAAACTTCCCCCTTTGGGGGTTAGGGGGCTTTACTCATCCCTCAAAGAATCCACCGGATTGGCGATAGCAGCCTGAAAACTCTGCCAGCTTACCGTTAGCAATGCAATGAACAGCGCGGCAATACCTGCCAAAGCAAAAATCCACCAGCTTAGTGTTGTTTTATAGGCAAAACCTTCCAGCCATTGGTTCATGGCATACCACGAAATAGGGACGGCTATTACAAAGGCAACCCCTACCCATTTTACAAAGTCTTTGTTTAAGAGTGCTAGTACTTGGGGTATGGTCGCACCGTTTACTTTTCTTATCCCGATTTCCTTTTTGCGCTGTACTACCGTATAAGAAGTAAGCCCGAAAAGCCCCATGGCAGCAATACCTATGGCTAAAGCCGTGAAAATCTGAAAGGCAGCACCAAAAGCTTTATCGTCTTTGTATTGCGCTTCAAATTTTTGATCTAAAAAGGCATAATTGAAAGTGCTTTTTGGAAAAATCTTGGTCCATTCCGACTTTATTTGCGAAATAGAAGATTCAAAACCAGCGGTAGATGTTGCGGAACCATCCAGTTTTACCAATAGGTTATCTACATCGGTCCGATAACGGATGATCATTGGTAACATGGGACTTTTTAATCCAAAATGATAGTAATCCTTAATTACGCCTACAACCCTCCATTCGTTGTTTCCCCAAAAAATAACTGTTTTATTCAAAATTTCCTCTGGCGATGATATACCCATTATCTTTAACAAAGTTTCATTTACCACAATTTGCCGGTCCTCTCGTGTCGATGACGGTATAAACGTGCCCCCAGCCAAAAATTCAATATCCACTAAGTCAAAATATTCGGGCTGCACATGGTAGGTATAGAAGATTTTATTTTCGGTCTTTCGACCGTCCGGTAGAAATAGACCAGTAGAAGATGAAAGGTTATCATAACTATCGCCTGGGTAGGTATCTGCAAAGGCCACTTTTTCTACAAATGATAACTTTTTCAGTTCTGCCTCCAAAACTTTAAAATCATAGATAAGCAAAGAATCTGGCTTTGTACTTAACACCTCGCCCTTTAGAGCTATAACTTGATTGATATTAGCACCTATAGGTTGATTTTCAAGAAAATTGATTTGTTTAGTAACAACGATAGTACCGATCAATAAAACAATAGTTGCTAAAAACTGTGTGACGATAAGCCCTTTTCTAATTGCCAAACCCTGTGAAGAAGTCTGTATTTTTCCTTTTAGCGCTTTTACCGGCGAATAACTACTTAACAACAAGGCGGGATATAGGCCAGCTAGAATCATCCCCAATACTATAAACAGGAAGTAAGGTAAAAAGCTGGTAAGATTAGTTAAGCCCAGACTCAATTCTTTCCCTGTAATAGTATTATATGAAGGCAATAGTATTGCAATCAAAACTAAGGAAATAGAGACAGCAATTAAATTGAGTAATATAGATTCTATTAAAGATTGAACAATCAATTGTGATTTCTGGGCCCCGGACACTTTGCGTATACAAGCCTCTTTTGCACGCTCCATAGATTTCGTTGCGGAAAGATTCACATAGTTCAACCATGAAAGAATAAGAATAATGAAAGCAATGGCCATTAGAAACTTGATTCTGGTAACGCTACCGTTCGCAGAAACTTCATAAGGCTTGTTGGAATACAGATGAATATCCTCTAGAGGCTCAATATTGTGCCTTTCTTCTTCGTCTTCTTCAATATCACTATCAATTATTTTCTGGCGTAGCAGGTCCGCGTTCGTATTTGGTGCTAGCTTCAAAAAGGTGTAGTAATTGTTTGCGTTCCAATTGAGTTCATGCGCTTGTGGCCCCCAATCTGTCCACGTTTTTTGTGTTTCGTAAGAAATTAAAAAGGTATTTCTATAGTGGGCCGTTTCTGGAACATCGGCCATAACTCCGGTAACGGTAAGTATGGCCTCCCTGCCATCCCTAAAGGCAGAGATTGTCTTTTTTATGGGATTTTCCGTTCCAAATAATTTTTGGGCAAATGATTCTGAAAGGACTATAGAATAGGGTTCTACAAGTACCGTTTCTTTATTTCCTTTTACTAGTGGATAATTAAAAATATTAAAGTAGGAGGAATCCGCCAAGGAGCCCAAGGGTTGCTCCAATATACGCTCCCCTAATTTAAAGGTCATTTTTTCAAAGTAGAAAAAACGAACATAATCCAATACTTCTGGGAACCCGTTCTTTAAGGAAGGTCCCGATAAATTATAGGTTTGCGCATCTCCCGCAACAAAGGCATCGCCCTCCAAATAATCCATATAGGTTCTGTAAACATTTTCGGAACCTTCAAATTTGTCATAGCTCCGCTCATAGTTCACATAGAGCATAATCAACACAAAAGAGGCTATACCAATGGCCAAACCAAATATATTGATGAACGAATACAGCTTGTTTTTTAGCAAGTACCGCGTTGCGATTTTTAGAAATAGTTTATACATGGTTTTATTGTTTTTAGTATTTTTTATTTTTTTAGCTCCCCCTCCCGATAGCTATCGGAGTCAAAGGGAGGATTGAGTCATCTAATGTCTATTTTCGCTATTTTTTATAAAATTCACTTGACTAACACATAATCCCTCAGTCGGCAAAGCTGACACCTATGCCTTCCTCTCTCTCATTCTTCGTTCGTCGGAGGCAAGTAAAAAAGGGAGGCCCTTTTTTCCTGCTCATCCTTCATCCTGCCCCACAAGTAACTCTCCCTTTGGGGGTTGGGGGGCTACTCCGTCCTCAAACTCTTCACAGGATTCGCCGTGGCCGATTTTACCGATTGTATGCCCAAGGTTACCGCTGTGATTGCAAAGGCGATGAGTCCCGCCAAGGCGAACATCCACCATTGTATCGAAATACTATAGGCGAAACTGCCCAGCCAAGCGTTCATCATATACCATGCAATGGGAAAAGCGACCAAGGCCCCGATACCTACCAAAATGATATAATCCTTGGAGAGCAAAACCACAATTTTGAATACGCCGGCACCTAAGACTTTACGTATCCCAATTTCCTTTACCCTTCTTTTCGCCATGAACGAAATAAGTCCGAACATACCCAAACAGGAGATGAAGATGGTTAATAAGGCGACAATATTTACCGTTTTTAGCATGCCTTCAATCAAGCGGTATTGTCCACTTACTTTGTCGGTCAGGAAACTTTGGGCGAAGGTTTTTCTGGAATCTATTTTAGCAAAGGCCGATGCCATCATGTCCTGAACCGCTTTTTCCTGACCTTCGATTACGCGGAGGGAGAGGTAGCGATGTGCTGCCAAATCTTTTTCGTCATTGTAATAATGTACCAAGGGTTCTACGACATTCTGTAAATCCTGATAATGAAAGTCCTCCATGACCCCAACAATCTGGTGGCCGGTGGAATCATCGTTCTTCCACTTTAGGCGTTTTCCTTCTATGGATGTCCACCCAAAAGCTTCCATGGCACGGCGATTAATAATTACAGAGCGCTCCTCCCCATTTTCCAAAGCGGCATCAAAATCTCTTCCGGCTACCATGGGAATTTTAAGGGTTTTTAAATAACCAGCGTCTGCATAAGAATATCGTAAGCGCACATCGGTATCTCTATTGGCATCGTAAAAATTGGTATAATTAAAATAATAATCGGAAGGTACTGCCTGACTCGTACTCACATTCGTGACATAGGGATTGGCCTTCAGATTATCCAAAAGGGCATTAAAACTAGAACTTGCAGCATCTATATTTTTATAATCAAGGTCGATGTTGCCTACGATCACATTTTCGCGCTCAAAGCCCAGATCGGCCTTTTTCATAAATGCGATCTGACTGTTCAAAATAATAGCGACAAAGATAAAAAGTATAGCAATGGAAAACTGAAGAATGATAAAGGCGTTTTTAAAGAAAAAATTCCCTTTTGCGCTATCTATCTTTCCTTTGATGCCTTGGGAAACGGGTAAGGAAACAAAACGCAACGTGGGTAAAATACCCACCACCAGCGTTACTGCCAGCCCTAAGGCTGCAGCCCCTAAAACCACTGGGTAGTCATCTGTAAAACTAAAGTCGATCTTATCAAAATCGGCACCAAAGACATCGTTAAGCTTTGGCAATAGAACACCTAGGAAGAGTCCGCCAGAAATCAATATAGATAGCAATACCAAAATACCATTTTCCAAACAAAATTGGGTAATTACACCTTTTTTGCTTCCTCCCAATATTTTTCTAACCGCAATATCTTTTGTTCTTCTGAACATGGTAGAGGTATTCAAATTCAATAGGTTTACCAGCACCAAAAGCAACACAAAAAACGATGTCGCAATATTACCGCCAATGATTATGCCCACTACGGGAATGCTGTCAATTCGCATTTCCTTATGCGGCATCAGTTCCATTCTTGAAATAACGGTAGGGTCCGAATAATTGTCCTGTACCAATTGGTCAATTCTGCTCTCCAATTGAGCAACATCGGCATCAGGGCGTACCTTTAGAAATATGGGAGAAAAACTATTACTCCAATTGGTTTGCTGTTTAAAAATAGGATTGTCTTTTAATAAGGTATTCGGTAATAAAACGCCCAATCGGAAAGAAGAATAGGGACTTATGGGTTCTAGAACTCCGGTTACGATGAGGTTTAGGGTGTCGGCTGCTATCAAAGTTTTACCTACAGGGTTTGCATCCCCAAAGAGTTGCTGGCTTACTTTATCGGTCAAGACGATAGAATACTTTTCGGTTAAGGCCGTGCTTTGATTTCCGTGTTTTAATGGCAGTCCAAAGACCTCAAAAAACTCTGGATTGGCATAATTCGTCTGGTTCTGAAATTCTTTATCCCCTACTTCCAACCAAATATTACCCCAACCATGTAAGTGGGTACCGGCTTCTACTTCTGGCGAGGTACTTAGTATTTTATCTAGTAACGGATAAGCGGCCTCCATATAGTCGTTGCCGTCGGTAAGATGGGTTTTTACATAGTAAATTTGCTCTTGTTCCACAATAGTATCATCGGCTATATAATAGGCATAAGTAGAGAACATTAGCGTTAACACACTTCCTATTCCAATGCTCAGCCCCAAAAGATTTAGGAAGGAGAGCGTTCTGTTCTTCCAAAGGTTTCGTAACGATAGTTTTAAGTGGTTCAGTAGCATCATTAGGTCGTTTAGTCATTCCCAAGCTTGTGCTGAACTTGTTTCAGTAAAGAAGGAAATCTATGTGATTTATATCAGGAAAGTCCAAAGTATTCAAAATTCATTCTCTTTCCTGTTCTTTTGAAATCGATTTCCGTGCCATATTTTTAAACTACTGAATATGTGTTGTTTACATCTATTAAAAAATTAAAACCTTCCTTTTAGTGTAAAAATTTTGGACAGTTTTTGTATAATATTTTTACAGTTGTTTTTATTTAGTAATGAGCTTTGTTAGAAAGACTCCTCTCCCAAGGGCTACGGTGTACCCATATCTTTTAAAATTGCGATTTACTTCTAAAACTTTCATTTTCTCGGCTCTCCCCTTTGGACAAAGGGGAGAATGAATTCCCCTTTGCGGAAGAAAGAGGGGTTTGACCCATAAACTTGCTGACGCAATACTTGGTTTATGATGCTTTACGGCAAAGCAGTACGTGGTCAAACCCTCCGTCCGCAAGCGGACACCTCCCTTTGTCCAAAGGGAGGAGCTTCAAGACCATTAGTTTTCAAAAATCAATATTTATGGGTACACCGCAGCCCTAAGGAGGCGAGTTTTCTGCTCCAAAATTCATTATTGGAACCTTGTTTTTCTGCATACATATAATCACTCCGATAGTAAACCTGCCCACCTACCTTTGACCTTCTAAAGGACGCTTCGGGAGCGCTCAGGATGACATAGTCTGGTTAAAGCCCTATTCCTTTAATATTTTGTTATAGGTGTTTCTCCATAGCCCCTCTGTCCGCTAAAAGCTAATCCTTTTTGCAACCCAGTAAGTAATTCCCCGCCTGTGGCGGACTAGGGGGATTTATTCCATCCTCAAACTTTTCACAAGATTCTTGCTTAGCAGCTTTAAAACTGAGCAAATGTATAAATCCGAATTCTAAAAGCTATTTTCAAAAGTTCTCAAAAATTTTTACCGGACAACACTAGTTTAAATCTAGCTGTTTTGAGAACCAATGCATGTTTGGTTTTATACCTCGTGGTTTAGCTTAGGATTTAGGGGAAGGTTATTTAAAAATCGCTTTACCAGCATTAATGTCGTTCATTACCCCATCTATATAGTCAATGAAATTTTTATCCTTGGTCTTGGTTTTGGCAGATTCACAAAATTGAAGTGCTCTTTTCTTGTCTCCATTGTAAAAATGACCGCTTACCATACCTAAATGAGCATAGACATCGTCTGGATTTTTCTTTAGGTTCATTTTAAAAATATCAAATGCCTTTTTGTGTTCGTTCTTAAGATTTAAATCGATACCATAGTTAATCAAATCTTCGGAATTACCCATCGAAAAGGCCTTTTTCATTACAGAATCGGCCTCTTGAGACCTGTTTAGCTTAGCCAACAATCCTGCATAAGTGGACAAGGTCTTAAAATTAGCCTCCCCAAAATAACTGTTGATAGAGCGATCTGCCCAATCCAAACCTTCCTCTAAATTGATGTCATTTACCAAACAATAATTGGCCGCCGTATGTAAATTCTGCCAATAGCGATAAAAAATACCAGAATTGATTTCCTTTCGGAAAGATTCAATTTGGGTCTTTTGAATATTCACGGACACCGTAAACGGAATTCTTAGCCTTTCCCAATCCAAGGCCACCGCGGCGCTGTTTTCGGCTTGCTCAACAAAAGAAAACGTAAGTCTTTCTACAAGAGAATCGAGTTTTTTAAAGGGAACATCTACCCGCAAAGCATCGTCTTTTTCATCGTAATAATAACTACCCCAAGCGGTATGGAATTTGGAAAATATCAAGGTCGCTTTTTCAGCTGCCATGGCAATAAAGAATCCATACTTACCTTTGGCCAATGGTTGTCCATCTATTTGAACATCAGTAGTGAATTCGATAGTCGTATTTTCATTTGCTCCTGCGCGCCAAGGTGCCGCTTTACTGGTGCCAAATCCCAGATCGGCAAAACCATAATGCACCAATTCTCCCCAAATTTTCCCTTCCCTGCCATTCAGCCCAGGTCTGGAATAGTCAATCGTAACCTCGGTAATCCCAATATGTTCGGAGACCATGGCTTTCTTATTCCCGTCCTTGGGCAAGGTAATCTGTGATTGAATGCCTAAAACACATAGAAAAAAGAAGCAGACTGTAAGGAGTTGACTTTTCATTTTTATTGATTTTGATTGTTTTTAATACGGTGTTTAAATTTAGCTCAATTATAAGATTTAGCGTAACATGGTTTTAATTGATGCCGAAAATTTCTTGTCCATTAATCCTTTGCCCTGCCGTTGTCTTCCTTTTGTTGTTTATTAAAACTTTTGCAACCTAAGCCCTTCTCCCGAATACGAGAGCGCTTAGGATGACATACACTACTTCAAAGCCATTCTCTTCTAGTTTGGCAAAGCCTATTCCTCCTATATAATCCCTCCGTCCGCCAAAGGCGTACACCTGTGCCTTCCTCTCACTCATACTTCGTTCGTCGGAGGCAAGTGAAAAAGGGAGGAGCTTTTGATTACTCATTCCTTTCAACACTCAGCATAGAACTCCCCCTTTGGGGGTCGGGGGGCTTATATCATCGCCCCAATGGCTCTATTTTGGCTCTCCGTTACCACTTGACCGTCAAACAGGTTTATGACCCTGTGTGCGTAATGCGAATCCCGATCTGAGTGCGTAACCATCACAATGGTGGTTCCTTCTTGGTTGAGTTCCGTGAGCAGGTTCATGACCGCTATGCCATTTTTGGAATCCAAGTTACCGGTGGGCTCATCCGCCAAAATCAGTTTTGGATTGGATACTACGGCTCTGGAAATGGCCACACGCTGTTGCTGTCCGCCCGATAATTGCTGTGGAAAGTGCTTTTCCCTATGGGCGATTTTCATCCGCTCCAAGACCTTCATTACTTTTTCCTTACGCTCGGCTTTTCCCATTTTTAAATAAATGAGGGGCAGTTCTACATTCTCATAGACCGTAAGCTCATCGATCAGATTAAAGCTTTGGAACACAAAGCCTAAATTCCCTTTTCGCAATTGGGTGCGCTGACTTTCTTTTAATCCGGCAACCTCATGACCAGCAAAATTGTAACTGCCGTCCGTAGGGTTATCCAACATACCAATAATGTTCAAAAGGGTGGACTTCCCACAACCCGATGGCCCCATAATGGCAACAAACTCGCCATCTTCCACCTTGAGGTTTACGTTGTTCAGCGCTAGTGTTTCCACTTCTTCCGTTCTGAAGCTCTTTTTTAAATCTTTTATTGATATCATATCCTAGCTTTTATGGTTATAAATTTACCTAATGGTATTTGGTGGCTGAGCGGTGTCGAAGCCAAATCTTTAATTGTTAACATTATTTGATTGTTTTTAAGTTTGTTTTATTATCATTCTCAGCTCGATCAAGATGCGGAACCCGCTTACCTTTGTCCGTCTCCCGAAACTTTGGAACGCTACCATTGAAATAACTATTATTTTAGCTTTATCCCTAATTCTTAAAGTCCGCTATTAGATATTTAGAAATAATCGCACTTACCAAGTCACGAAGTTACCCCTCCGTCTTCCTCCCGAAAAAGGTCGGAATCCACCTCCCCTTGAAAAAAAGGGGAGGAACCACATTCCGTATATTTTGATTATTTTTTTAACCCTATATTCTTTTATCTAGAAAACATATTTACAACAAGCTTCACTCACATAATCCCTCGGTCCGACAAAGACGGACACCTATGCCTTCCTCTCACTCATACTTCGTTCGTCGGAGGCAAGTAAAAAAGGGAGGAGCTTTTTCCCTCACTACCTCTGACATCCAGTTTAGTATTCCCCTCTTCGGGGGCTAGGGGGCTTTTTACTTCAACACGATCCGTTCTGCATCCCCAAAGCTATCGTAATTACTGGTAATCACTTCCTCGCCGGATTGCAGACCCTCCAATACTTCATAATATCTGGCATTCTGCTTTCCTACCCTAATATTCCTTCTAATCGCTTCATCGGTACCTGGAGTTACTACGAAAATCCATTGTCCGCCGGTACTTTGGAAGAAACTTCCTTTGGGCAGTAACAAGGCATCGCTAGATTCGCCCAATTGTAATTTGATGTTATAACTCTGTCCGGTACGGATGGTTTCTGGTCGGTCTTCCGTAAAGACCAGATCTACTCGAAACCTACCGTTTCTAACTTCCGGATATACTTTTCTGACCCTCAGTTTAAAGTCTTTTCCGTTACGTTCCAGTACAGCGCTCAAATCGCGCTTTACGCCGTCTATATAATGTTCGTCTATATCGGCCTCAATTTTAAAATCGGTCAGTACATTGATCTGACCTATCCGCTGGCCTTGTCCAATATTCTGTCCTATTTCGGCATCCAGAAAACCCAATTGTCCGTCTGCAGGGGCACGAACGTTGAGGTGGTCTAACCGCTGGTACACCATACCCAAGGTTTTTTGCATGCGGGCCAGATCAGTGTCCAATCCGGACAAGGAGGTTATGCGCAGTTCGTCATCATTTACCGTCTGCATTTTTACAATATCGTATTGCTTTTGGGAGAGCTCATAATTCTCTTTGGAGAGCTGAAAGACCTCTTGGGAAATAAGCTCATCTTCCATTAGCGATTTGTTCTGCTCAAAATTCCGTTTTAAACGTTGCAGATCCGTACTGGCCGTGGCAAGCGATCGCTTACCTTCTACTTGACGGGAATCGAAAGTAAGTTTGGTAGAGCGCAAATCGTTCTGCTTTAACGCCAAATTACTTTCGCTTGCCATAATCTGCTCATAGAGGTTCATGTTTTCAAGCTTTAAGATAATGTCCCCTTTTTTTACCATGGTACCCTCCTCGATCAGTTTCTCGTTCACTCGCCCACCTTCGTAAGCATCCATATAAATAGTAGTGATCGGGGCAACATTACCGTTGATGGTAATATAATCATCGAACTTGCCCTGTGTGACCTCCGCGATGGAGAGTTTATCCTTCTCCGTTCTAAACGTAGAAACCGAAGTCGCAAATATGAGCTGGTAGCCCACAAAGAGAACCAAAATACCCAGCGCGATATACCCGTAATGTTTGGGTCGTAATCCTTTTTTCTTTTCTAATTTTATGTCCATAGTAAATCTATTCTTATTTTCATTTCTACGCCTGTGCTGACTCGTTTCATAAAGGCGTAAACCTTAACCTCCTCTTTTCCTTTTTTTTAAAATGACCTCCCTAAACCCCCACTCAGGGTATCGCAAAAATATTTTAATCCTAATTGCCAAGTTTCAAAAGATTGCCACGTCGCGATAGCCTAGGCTCTTAACTTATAATTTACGTATCGCTCCTCGCAAAGACGTTCGTATTAATTCTTACTCGTTACTTTATACCAAGTACTGCCTACCGCTCCTGCCTCCTGCTTACATTACTCCCCCTTTGGGGGTCGGGGGGCTCCTATACTAAACACCGGCAATCCCCTATAAAAATCCAAGGTGCTTTTATTTATTTCCGAGCGCAGGCGTACTTGTAAATTTTCGTTTTGCGAACTGGCAAAAAGATTTTTCGTGGTAAATAATTCTATGCCGTTTATCATTCCCCTTTCATAGCGCTTTTGGGCAATGGTAAAAGCC
>Ga0306871_1000469_pt1 | contig 15486 bp, 6 predicted proteins | sample AntRauMeHopE1497_FD_190447 | JGI IMG/M metagenome (GOLD analysis project Ga0306871, IMG submission 190447) | Saline lake microbial communities from Rauer Islands, Antarctica - Metagenome Hop E1 #497 (v2) (version 2) | ecosystem: Environmental > Aquatic > Non-marine Saline and Alkaline > Saline ... | reverse complement strand
GCAGGGTCCCCCCCTCGCCGCACCTCGGCGCGGGTCCGGCCAGCGGCCAGCGCCCGGCCACATACATCCGGCGGCTTCTTCCTTCCATGGGCGAGGCGCAAGCCCCTGCCCTCGCAGCCGCTGCCGCCCCCCCCCTTGTCGGCGGAGCAGGGCGCCCCGGAGCCAGGCCCGGCGTCGGCTCGCGCTCAGCGCCCCCCCACGACGCAGGGCCGGCCCTCGCCCGAAGCCACCCAGCCCAGGAGCGGCACCCTGCTTCCCCTGCCGCTGCCGCCGGGCGCGCAGCCGCGGCGCAGCGCCGAGCCCCCGGCAGGGCCGCCCGCAAGCAGGCCCGGCAGGGACCCCTCGAGGGCCTGGCCGTCCAGGCAGCCGCCTGCCGGGCTGGCGGCAGTGACCACGGCTGAGGCCGCGCTGGCGTTCCGTTCGATTGTCCTCAGCACGCCGCAGCGCCGCCGGACGGTCACGCGCCTCCCCTCTGGCCTCCGCTCCGGCATGCGGGCGCCCCCGACCGCGCCCCCCGCGTCCCTCGACAGCCCCATCGACGACGCCGGCCCGGCCTTCTCCTTCGCGCCCCGCCCCGTGCCCCGCGTCGCTCGCTCCTCCGTCACCCACCTGGTCGCCCTCGGCCTGAGCGCAGAGTCCGTCAAGTCCATCGCCCGCCGGCCCAACCGCCCTGGGCGGATGTCCACGCCCGGCGTCCCGTCGCGCCGGCTCTCTGCGGACGATCTGCCGGACGCCGTCGCCGCGCCGGACGTGGCGCCCGCCCCGCCGCAGAAGCTCGTCACGGGCGACGCTCTCGACGTGCCCGACGTGGTGAGGCGCATGGGGGCCATGGAAGGCCGTCCCAGGCCGCCAGGCGCGTGGGTGGAGGCGGACGAGGCCGGGCGGCTGTGGCGTCGGCGCGTCTGCCTGACGACCTATGTTAGGCCGGACACGCCGATGCGGCTGCGGCAGCCGCCCAGGCACCTGAGGCTGCGCCACATGGTAGAGCCGTACGGGGAGGATGACGACGAGGAGGGGTGGCCGGACGAGTTCAGGGACGGCGAGGACGGCGAGGAGGGGTGGCCGGACGAGTTCAGGGACGGCGAGGACGATGAAGACGGCGAGGACGGCGAGGACGGCGAGGACGGCGAAGACGGCGAAGACGGCGAGGACGGGGTGGAGGCCAGTCAGGCCAGGAGCGCGGAGGAGGCAGAGGCGGATGACGAGGCCGGTCGTGCAGAGGAGGAGGCCGAGGAGGAGGCTGGCGAGGAGGATGCGGAGCAGGAGAGGCAGGCGGAAGAGGAGGAGGACCAGGCTGCGTCCGAAGCCGGGGAGACGGAGCCACTGGTGGAGGGCGGAGGCGACGAGGAGGACCGAGCGGAAGACGCCGAGGAGCTGGAGGAGGGCGAGGGCGAGGAGGAGGAGCCAGCAGCCGAAGATGACGCAGCCGAGGAGACGGGCGAGGCCATCGACGACCAGGCCGGCTCTACCCCGGAGCAAGAGGCTGACAGCTCTGCGCCGGAAGAAGACACCGCCGAGACGGTAGCGTTCGACGATTTCGCGCGGCCGGACCTCGCCGAGGCGATCGACGAGGCACGGGCGTGGCGCCGGGAGCAGCGGGAGAAAGCGACGCTGTGACGGGCTTGCGGAGGCCAGGGGGCTGCCGCTGCGCCCTTGTGCGGGCGTGTGCGCACGCGCGGGAAGCCGCAGGTCGGTCTCAGAGTTGGGCGGGGCACCGCCGCTCACGCAACAACACGCGGCAAGCAGGGGTCGAGACTCGCTCGCCCAGTCACCGGGTTCAATCATCGAATAGGCAGTCTGGGGGCCGGGCGCGGGCGTCACACGTCCTCCTTGGCCTCGGCGGTAGAGCCCTCGGAGCGCTCTTTGCTGGCTCGAGCGATCTCGCCGAGCTCACGCTTGCGCGCGAGCGTGGCGAGCTCCTCCTCGACCATCGCCTCCGTCACCTGGGGCTTGCCTGCACCGTCCAGGGGGGCAAAGGCCGCGGCGAGGGCACGCGCCTGGATCAGGTCTGCGTCCTCGTCGTCCCCGGAGTGGTAGATCGCCCTCACGAGGCTGGAGCTGACTCCCTCGGAGCGGGGGAGGAGGTAGACGGGCATGACGGACTCGACGAAGTCGCGCCCCGGGAACTGCGGCATGTCGGCGCCGCGCACGTAGCAGCAGTGGCCGTCCCTGACATCCTGGTCGGAGACCATGGCGCGGAGGTAGGGGGTGGGGTCGGTGGAGGGGATGACGAAGACATGGTCGCAGAAGGGCTTGATGTTGGCGATGCGGGTCTCCAGGTCGTCGACGGTGTGCTTGCGCTTGAGGCGGAAGTAGGAGGCGTCGTCGTGCAGGCCCACCACGAGGTAGCGGCCGTACTCGCGGAGGGCGCGGAAGAGGTTGGCGTGCCCGCGGTGCGCGAGGTCGAAGCAGCCGACGGTGAACACCCGTGTCCGGTCCCACTTCGTGTTCAGGGGCTTGAGCTCTGCCGTGGCGGTGAGGAGCTCGTCGACCCGCGCGACCATGGCCGCGAGCGCCTCACCCCCGAAGAAGGCGAACCCCTCATCGGCGTCGAGCCGGCGCATGTAATCATCCCGCTCCTCCTCCGTCCCGGCGAGCTTCGCGAACTTCTTGACGATCTTCCGCACCGCCTCCCTGTTCAGCTCCACGAAGCGCTCCAGCAGCGTCAGCTCGCGGCGGAAGTCCGAGAGGCCCTTCTTGGACGCCACGTACTCGGCGCGCCGGCTCTCGTGCGCCACGGCGGCCTCCTGGGTCGCTGCCGCGGTGGCTCCGGCCTCGGCGATGCCGTCTGCGGCAGCCTCGCCCTCGGCAGCGCTCACGCCGTCGGCCGCAGCCGCACTGCCTGCGGCCGCTGCCGCCGCTTCCCGCGCCTCGGCGTCCTCCGAGGAGCCGCCCGCGCCGTCGCTGCTGGTGTCGTCATCGTCTTCGTCATCGTCGTCCTCATCGCTCTCCCCGCGCGCCTTGGCGACGAGGGCATGCACGTACGACGCCACATCCTCGTGGTGGAGCCCCGTCGTCTCGCCAAGCGTTGCCTGCGACCAGGCAACTACGGAACGCTGGTTGGCGGATCACGCCGCGCCGCGACCGCTGCAAGCCAAAGGCCCGATGCACTCACGAGCTTGTCCACGCGAGTCTCAAGGGCCGCCAGGAAGTCCGTCGCCCAGGCCTCCTTGTCGTCGTAAAACCGCCGCACCTTGGCCTGCGAGGAAGGGGTGCGCACAGCAAGCGCGATCGCACCTTGCTTGCGCACGTCCTCAGGGTGGGCAGCCGGCAGGCAGATGACTCACCTTCTCCACCTCGAGGCACTCCCAGAAGGCGGAGGCGGGGAGCGCCGCGGATGCCACGGCCTTGGCGATTTTCTTTAGCTGCGAGGCCGAAAAAAGGCGAGCCCTCAAGTTTGCACGACACTCATGGACCCTGCGTCACCGCGGCCACGCTGAGCGGTGTGATTGCTTCCTCACCTGCTTGTAGTCTGCGGGGCGGCGGAAGGGTCGGGTCAGGGGGGCGAGGGGAGGAGTTGCAGCCTTGCGGGGCGGAGGTCACCGATGGCCCGCCATTATGGGAAGCTCTCACCGACGAAAAACAGCGACCACTCCGGCAGCGCCGCCGTGATGGCGGTGAGGAGCTTCTTCGAGAAATACATCGACTGAGCTTTCGGCGGCCAGAACGAGTGCTGGGAGTCGCCCGGAGCCGAGTCTGCCGTGGGTCAGTGCTGACGCTCTGCTCGTCGCCGGTCTGCTCCCGGGTGACGTGGCTTCTGAACCGGACTCGCGACGGTGCGGAACGGAACGTTGAGCCGCTGCTGTGGGTTATCCGCTCCCGTGGGCCGCGAGGGCTGCGGCGGTCTGGAGAAGAACAGTCGCGATTGCACCGCCGTCGCCGTCCCCACTGACGGCCCCCGCAAGCGCCTGAAGAAGACCTGGTGCATTCTGCGGGCAAGACTTCACCGCAGCTGTGGTTTTGGCTTCCGCAGCAGCGTCGCGCGGCAGCAGAATGACCGATACGGACGCTCTCGGCGTGCTTTCTCCGGTCAGGCGGCCCGAGCCTCCGGATGAAGCTGGAGCCAGGGCCTCGTTGAGCGGTGCAGCTTCGCGCCATGGGCGCGGAAGGGGCTCGGTGGCCGAGGAATCGGCCCGGCACACCGCGACAAGCGCCATACACGACCCCGAAGGCGCGAGCATCGCAAACTGGCAGTTATTGGGCGACACTGCGACGCCGCCTCCGCCGTGCACGACCACGGAGCGCTGGGCCGGCGCTGCGGCCCCCAGAGGGATGCCCCCATCTGATAGGTCCAGGTACAGCGGCCCCACTCCGGAGGAAAGCGGTGCGTGGCAGCGCACCGCCGCCTTGATCTCTCTCGATCCCCAGTCCTCAGCCGCCGCGGCGTGGCGCCAGTAGTGGAGCATGAGGTTCACCTCGTTGGTGGCCGAGGAGACGAACTTTTCGGATGGCGCCTCGGGAACGTGGTCGAAAAGCACGACACACACGTCCACGGCCTCCGCGGGAACGCCAGCCAGCAGGGAGGCCGCACCCACTGGCAGTGAGAGGCGCTCAAACGGCAGGGTGATCAGCACCCGCGGCAACGCCGGCCAGTAGTCGGGGCCGTAAATGCCCAGGAGCGGGACCCCCGGCATCCCGAGCGCGCTGGCAGCCGGCGTGCCTCCGCAGTAGCAGTGGAACCCGTCATCGGGCCCGCTGATGGGTCTGGGGTCCGGGCCCAAGTCCAGCCGGCCGGCGGTCGGCGTGGCGACGGCTTCTGCCGAGGCGCTGGCCATCGGTGCCTGATGCCCGGGCTCCTCGGGCAGGGAGGAGGGGGAAACGGGGAGCGACGGACGGCGGAAGTTCCGTACCGGGTGTGGTCGCGCCGAGCGCCGCGGGCCCCGTGGCGCTTTCCCGCTTGAAGCGAGCAGAGGCCGGCCGGCGCTCCCCCTGGCGCCGGCACTGGCGCACCGCCCAGACATAGCAAGGCATGTCATGCAGCGCAGCTCTTCGATGGCGTGTGCCCTGGCTGGGGCAAAGATCATCGGTGCGGGGCTTGCTACGCTGAGGCTCGAGCAAACCGGCTCGCTGTCGATGCCGTCGCTGCGATCCCGTACCGCGGAGCCTGGCCTGCCGGCGTACGGCCACTGTTCTGGCGCTCAGGCGAAAGGGTCCGACGCGATGACGCTCGACGCAGTCCTCGTGCTGGGCACGGGGCGGTACTCCGACCCCAAGTCAGCCGCCGCTCTCACGGCGGATGCGGCGGCCAGGGCGCGGAGGGGGGCGAGGATCCTGGAGGATGCGCTCGTTTCGGGCAGGCCGGCGGTCGGCGCGGCGACGGGTGCGTTCGGGGAGGGCGTGCTCATCGGGGCCGAGCTCTTCCGCTCGCTCAAACACACGCGCATCCACGGCGCGCTGACGGGGCGGGCCGGCGAGCCGCTTGCGTCGGCAATGACGACGCCCCCGTCACGCCTGTCGCGGCTGCTCCTTTCTCGGGCGGTGATCGTGGAGCCGTTCGCGCGGGACACGATCGGAAACGTCGCCGAGTCCTGGCGCCTCCTCGCCGGCCGCGCGGGGATGGCGTGCAACGGCACGGCGGGGTGATCGTGCGCCGTGACGCTGGTGACGGCGCCGTTCCACGCGCCGCGGGCGGTCATGATTTCGGGGGCGTTCCTCAGGGGCCGGGCCGCGGGGTCGCTGCGGCTCTTCCCGGCGCGCGGCGGGGCGGGGGCGGCCAACGGGACGGCAGGGCCGCGCTGCGACGTGGCCGTGGGTGCCGCGTGGCCGGAGGAGCGCTCGGGCGAGGCGGCGACGCTGTGCCCGCTCGAGGCGATGATGCTGCAGCAAACGCACGTCGGGACCAACGCGGCAGAGCTGCGCGCGGCGGGGCTGGCGGTGTCGGAGAAGGAGGAGATGGGGGCGGTGGCAGCGGCGGTGGCGGCGGCGGGGGCGGCGGCCCGGGGCGACGGGCGATGCGGCAGGGGGCACTGAGGGCGCGGCCGCACGGGGTTGAGGGCGCTGTGGGCAGCGGCACGACGGTGCTTTGCCTCGATGCGCGTGGTGCGTGAGCGAGCGCTGGCGTGGGCGGCGCGGGCGGCGCGGAGGGCGAGCCCCGGGCAGTCCAGACGATCAATGTTCAGAATGCGGAAACGTTGCTCAAAAACTCGCTCAATCGTCGCTCAAAACCTTGCTCAAAACCTTGCTCAAAACCTTGCCCAAAACCTCGCCTAGTTGTCGTCCATGGAGTAGGAGCTGGCGAGGGCGGTGAAGAGCCGCTCCTTGAGGACCTCCTTGGAGGAGTAGGGGGGCAGCTTGAGCTGGAAGAAGCAGGTGGCCGAGTTGGGGAGCATGCGGTCGACGTCGGCGCCGTCGCGGGGGTTGAGGCGGGTGACCTTGAAGGACTGCGTGAAGCTGTCGGCGCTCTGCGGCATGCGGTTCCGCGCCGCGACGAAGGACACGAACTGCTTGCGGACGGCCTGCTCCGCCTCCTCCAGCACCTCGAAGAGCCAGCCCACGTGGGGGTCGGCGTGGGTCAGGCCGTCGGGGAACTCCGCCACGCGCTTCAGCAGGTCGACGTCCACGGCGGCAGAGCCGCAGAAGAGGAGCTGGAGCTCTGCCGGGGTGAAGAGCGGCAGGACCTCGGCGGGGACGACGCCGGTGACGCCGTCAACCCAGGCCGCGAGCTGGCGCGCCCCGGCGCGCGCGACGGCGTCGACGATCATGCGAGCAAACGCGGTGCGGGTCGCAAAGGTGACGGCGGCGGCGGCGCGGGCGAGGGCGGCGCGCGGGGCGTCCGGGTTGCGGTCGGCGGCGACGCGGCACGCCGATTCGGCGAGGGATCGGAGGGAGGTGAGGGCGGCGGAGGAGGCGGCCTCGCCGACGTCGGCCTCGACGGCCATGGACACGACGTCCTCGTCGGAGAGGGTGCCGCCCATGGCGGTGGCGTCGTCGGCGTCGGCGTGCCCGGCCGCTGCGGCGGCGGCGGTGCGCTCGGCGACATGGTCGGCCGTGACGCCCGCCGGGAGGCACTGCATGAGGTCGTACACGGCGTTGCGGAGGCGGCGGTCGACGGCGAAGACGTCCTGGGGGGTCAAGGCCTGGCCGGCGAGGGCGCGCCAGAGGGAGGGGGGCAGGTCGACGTCCATGAGGATGTCGTGGCGGACGGCGGTGCCGGCGAGGAGGCCGGCGAAGCGGTACTCGCCGAGGCGGAGGCGGGCCTCGGGGTCGGACGGCGGGGCGTCCGCAGGGGCCGCCATGTCCTTCACGAGGTCGGACGGCAGGGACGCGGCCGTGGCCGCGTCGAGGGAGGTGCTGTCTGCCGCGCCCGGTGCCGCGGCCGAGGTTGCCGCAGCGGCCGAGGCTGCCGCCGCGCCCGCGGCGGGGGCGTCCGCGGTTGGCCGGGGGAGGGGAATGACGCCGAGGGGCGCCGACGGGTCTGTGCGGATGACCATGATCTCGCGGTTGGCGCCTCCGTGCTCCTGCTCCACGGCGTTGGGGCAGGGCCCGAAGAGCCCGAGGGGGCCGGCGGGCTCGATGGCCGCGGCGGCCTCGACGATGGCGCGGTACGGCCCGCCGGCGTCGTCAGCCCGCTCGTTGACCATCTTGACGAAGAAATTCCTCTGCTGCCCCTGGTCCGCCACCCAGGCAAAGTCGCGGCGGAACGCCGAGTCGGCCCAGTCCGAGGTCTGGGCGTGGAGCTGGCCCATGACGGAGCGGCGGCGGCGGCGGTCGAGGCTGGCGATGGCCCAGAGGTTGGTGGGATTGGCGTCGAGGCGGCGGATGGGGAGCTCGGGGACGGAGGAGGGCTTGACGCCGCTCTCGCCGGCGGGGCGGGTGCTCTTGGACGTGACCTGGAGGACGCGGTCGAGGAAGGTGCGCTTGGCGCGGGTGAAGCAGAGGCCGCGGAGGGCGGCGACGCGGCGGCCGAGGGCGGAGGCGAAGGTGAGGCGGGAGGGGTCCGCGGTGGCGACGAGGCCGGAGCGGCGGCGGACGGTGAGGTCCACGACGGGGAGGAGGGACTCGAGGCGCCAGTTGAGGCAGAGGAGGACGGCGAAGCGGGCCCGGAGGCGGCGGAGGAAGTCCGGCCGGGTGAACTCCTCGGGGCAGCCGAGAGCGGCGCGGACCTCGTCGGAGCAGCGGCGGAGGAGCAGGTTGGCCGGGTCGACGCCGTCCATGTCGCACTGGGCGTTGACGAGGCGCACCACCGCCTCGTCGGCCTCCAGCGTCCAGAACGGGTCGTGGAGCCAGCTGCGGAAGGCGGCCTGGCTGACGGCCTCGGCGGCCGGGGCGTCGCCGGCGGCGGCCGCCTCCTCGGCCTCGGCCTCGGCCCTGACGGCGTCGGGCCTGGGCAGGACCGCGCTGTGGCCGTCCCCGATGCCCTCGTCCAGCTCCGTCCCCTCCAGGTACCAGGCGTCCTCCCCGTCGACGCGGTACCAAAGGCGGCCGCGGTAGGCACCCACGACCTCGGCCTCCTTGCCCCAGAACTTGATGCGGTCGCCGCCGCGGAGGCTGCCGGCCAGGGAGGACTTCTGCGCGGCGAGGACGGCGGTGCAGGCGGCCGAGGACCGGTCAAAGGGCGCCCGGACGCCGCCGCGGACGCGGGCGACGACGACGTTGGGGCGGGACTCCGCGGCGCCGAAGCGTGCCTGGGCCTCGGCCTCGATGGAGGCGGGGAGCTCCACGGTGCGGCCGCCGGGCCGGTCCCAGCGCTGGAGGAGGGTGGCCGCCTCGAGAACGGCGGAGAGGTTGGCCTTGGGCCTGCCGCCGGGGAGGCTGACCCACTTCTGGCGGCGGATGGTGATGGGGCTCGCCCCCGAGCTCATGCCGATGACGGGGAAGAGGGCGCGGGAGACGGGGCCGCCGTTGGCGCCGGAGCGCACGCGGGTGTAGGCGGGTCCCCAGTCGGCGAACTTGTACTCCCCGAACGGCCGCCCGTCCCGCATGAAGCTCACCACCCCGTGGTCCATGTCGAGGAGGACGCCGATGTGGTCGTTGGGCTCGAAGTGCTGCCCGAAGAGCCGCTCGCCCTCGCTGGAGCTGTTCAGGGCCATGTAGTTGACCCAGCCGTAGTCGCGCCACTGGCCGGCGTCGAACCTGCCCCAGCGGTCCGCCACGCCGATGAACATGAGGCGGTTGTGCGCCTCGAACATGAGGTTCTCGTGGCGCAGGTCCATGTGGACCTCCCAGTAGTGCACGCCGCGCGTGAAGCCGCGGGAGCCGATGGCCATGGCCTGGTCGCTCCGCTTCACCTCAACCTCGGTGAGGCGGGAGTCGATGCTGAGGGAGCGGGGGCAGAGGGAGGGCATGAGGACGAAGAATTGACCGCGGTTGACCGAGAAGGACCCCTTGGTCACCACGCGGCGCTCCCGGGAGCGGACGGCCTCGGGGCTGCTCGAAAGACGGGCGAGGGACGCCACCGCGGCGTGGCCCGATGCTGGCCCCACCGGGAAGTCGTCCGCGGGGGTGTCGTCCCGGCCGTCGGCGTGCTCGAGCTCGTTGATGCGGCCGTTCCAGCCGGCCTGCTCCGGGAAGCCGATCGTGCAGGAGTTGCCACTCATGGTGGTGATGGGTCCGACGCTGTCCGGGCCGGCGGCCCCCCAGCCAGTGGACGGCGTGATGCCCGGGATGACGCGGACGAGGTCCCCGACGCTGAAGCTCGACCGTCCGGCCGAGGGCCCGGGCCTCACGGCGTCGGTGGGGCCCGAGAGCAGCTCGCCGTCCCTCATCGCAGCCTCGGCAGCGGCCCCCGCGAGCTCCTTCAGCCGGGCGACGCGGGCCGCCTCCGCGCGCCCGAACACCTCCTTGCCGCGAAGGAACTCCTCCTCGGTGGCGTCGCGCACCCGGGAACAGCCGCGGTAGAGCCCGAATGTGCTCGGCCCGGCCTCCCGCTCCTCTTCAAAGACGCCGAGGCGGCTGCCGCGAACCCAGGGCCCGACCAGAGCCATGGCGTCGGCAGGAACGGCCGAGCCTGCCGGTGCGGCCGTCGGCGCAGATGCCGCGGCCGCGGCGGGCTCGGCTGCCTCTGCGCCGGGCTCTGCGCCGGCGAGCATCGCGGCAAAGGGCAGCGCCGGCTCGGCGCCGGGCGCGGGGGCTTCGGGCCTCGCCAGCTCGAGCCGCCCCATGCCGTGTGGGATGCCGTCGACGAAGCGGACGGCGAGGGAGCGGTGGCGGTCGGGGCGGCCTGAAGCGAGGACGACGCGGACGCCGCCGCGGCGGAGGCCGACGCACCGCGCGCTGGCCCCCTCCGACTTGAGGCCGACCACGGGCGCGAAGGGGCGGTCCCCGAAGATGTCCTTGACCGTGCGGCCGGCCGCGGCGGCCTCGTGACCGTTGACGAAGAAGGAGATGCGACCGTCGGGGTTTGACTCGTAGTCGATGAGGACACCAGCGATGTCGCCGGCCGAGAGGGCGGCGCCGGGGTGCGAGCTGTCGCTGCCGCTGACGGTCACGCAGCCTGACCCGCCGAAGGAGACGGTGCCGTCCTCCGTACCGGGCCGCGTGGCGAGCTCGGACCCGGCGGCGGCCAGGCCGACGACGACGGAGCCGCCGTCCGAGAGCACGCGCACCTGAAACATGACCAGTCCCGTGCGGCGGCGCAGGGCCGCGGTCCCGGCGGCCCAGGCGTGTGCGCGGGCCGCTGTGGAGGATCTGCGGCCGCGGGGCACGCCGGAAGCCGTGCCGCCAGGCAGGTCAGCCGCGCGCAGAGTCCGTGCCAGTTCGATGACGACGCGCCGGATGACGTCAGGGTCAGCGCCCGTGGTCTCGCGGATGCGATTCACTGCCACATCAGGGACGCTGAGGCCGTTCGAGGCGCAGTGGGGGACCAAACGCCTCATCTCCGGGTGCGCGCGGATCGCCGCCTCGACGGGGTCCTCGTCGGAGGCCGGGGCGGAGGGCGCGAGGAGGCTCGGGTCCGCCTCGATACGAAGGACCACGGCCTCGGCCGCCGCGCAGGCCGCCGCCTCGGCCTCCGACCCGTCGCCGGCCGCCGCCGCCGCCGCCGCCACCAGGGCCTCGCCGGCGGCCGCTGCCTCCGCCTCGGTCTCGAGGAAGAGCTCGGGCACCGTCCACGACGCCACGACGCCCCGCCAGGAGGAGTCAGAGTCGGCGTGGAGGGCTACGCCGCCGGCAGCGGACCGCACACCGGGCGAGGCCGCGGCCCAGAAGCGCATGGCACCGACGGGCGGGGGCATGTCCGGCGCCGATCGGACCACGGCGGACCACGTCCCCTCGATGTCTTCGCCCCGGACCGTCCCGACGAGGCGCATCCCGAGCACGTAGGGCGCCGCGGCGGGGTCCCCCTCCTCCACCGCGCTGACCACGAGGTCCAGGTCGCCGTTGAGCGCGGCGCTGACGGGATCCCGCTCGCACGCGGCGCCGACGTGGGCGGCGATGGCGTCCCCGCCCGCCCCCGGGGCGAGGCCGGGGGGGAAGGCCGACAGGGCGACGCGGCCCACGACGCGGCACCGGAGGAGCGTCTCGGGGAGCTCCATCGTGCCCTCCACCCACACGCTGTTGGCCACAGGGTCGGCGGCCACCCCGGCGGCGTCGTTGCTGGACCCGCGGGCCGTGGGGTCGCCGCCGCGGCCGGGGTGCGCGCGGCACTCAGGGTCGAGCCGCTCGGCTGCGGCGAGGGGGACGTCCTCCCCGGCCTCGAGGGCCTCGCGAATGGCCGTGGCGGCCGAGAAGTCGAGGGCAGCGTCGCGCCAGGAGGCGCCGACACCGGCCGGCCGGACCTCCAGGTGCATTGCCAGCTTCTGCTGGTCGCCCCAGCCCCTGGGCAGGCCGGGCGTGCCCTCCCGCTCGAGGCGGCCGGCGTGGGAGCGCCATGACGAGCCCGGGGCCTGGCCAAGGGCGCTCACGAGGCCGGAGCGCGCCTCGCCCTGGAGCGACGCCTGGGCCTCGGCGGCCGCAGCGGTCACGTGGTCTCCAGCGAGGCGCGCGGCCTCGGCCTGGGCGCGGGCCTCTGCCATGTGCTCGTCCCGGGGGAGGGGGAGGGGTGGGGACGGCTCGGAGCCCCAGGCGATGCCCTCGCCGTAGCAGCGGTCGTACACGCCCGTCGTGTCCTCGGCGTACGATCCGCGTCCCTCGCGCATGAGCCAGTGGCCGCAAAGGAGGCTCCCAGCGCGGGGCAGGCCGAGGGGCCGGGCGAGGTCGCGGCGGACCTGGGCGGTGGAGCGCGCGGCGCGCCAGAAGCGGACCTCGAGGAGGTCGGCGGTGGCGGCGGAGCGGGCGTCGCCGAGCCCGGCCACCGGCGGGTTGGTGTTGCCCCGGAGGGGCTCGGCGTCGCCGGCCTGCTCGCCGTTGACGAGGAGGGCGACGGACCCCGACTCCTCGCAGACGAAGGCTAGGTGCACCCACACGCCGGGGGGCGCCTCGTACTCGAAGGCGACTGCCTTGCGGTCGTGCGTGGCGATGCCGACGGCGTGGCGGTAGCGGTCGGGCGCGTCGGCGCCGCACTCCAGGAGGAGGCAGACGCCCTCGGCAGCCGGGTCCCCGTTGGCCAGGATCCGCGGCGGGGCGTCGGCGGCGTCGGCGCCGGGGCGGGGGCGGCGCACGGGCCCGAGCTGGAAGCGGCGCTTCCCGCGGCCGGCGGTGGTGGAGACGGGCCCCGTGTCGCCGGCGATGGCCGCCCTGAGGAGGCGGGCCGTGGCCTCGTCGTCAAAGTCGACGCCCGTCTCCGTGGCCTCGTCGGCGGCCCCGGCGGCGGAGCGCGCGGAGAGCGAGGGCGCGGCGGACGGCCGCCCCTCGGAACGGGCTCCGCCGGAGCGGCCGGCCTTGTCCATGGAAACGGTGGGGAAGGGTGCGGGAGCCGTGGATGGGCAGTCCAGGTAGCTGGGGAGCGACCCGCTGCCCGACGAGCCGCCGAGAGGCGCGGCGGGGTCGCGGCCGTCGGCGGCCTGGTCAGCCGCGAGCTCGCCGGCGTCACCCGACCTCCTGACCCACATCTCCACGGTCCACTGCTTGCGTGACGTGCTGCCGGTGGCAGTGCCGTCGATGGTGAGACGGGAGGCGCCGCCGAGGAGGCGGAGGAAGTGCCTGGATCCGTCCGAGGCGCCGTCGGAGGGCGAGGCGGCCAGCATGGGGCCGGCCGAGGCAGCCGAGGCAGCGGCCGCGGCCGCGGCCGTGCCGTCCGCGGCGCCTGGTGAGGAAGCTGCCCGCGCGTCGCCCTCGCCCGCGTCCCGCATGAACCGGAGGAGGGAGGCGAACTCGATGAGGGACTGGAGGTAGCGGCTGCTGCGGGGCGAGGACTCGAGCTCCGAGTCGAGGTGGCGGGCGGCCAGGGCCTCGATGCGGTCCGCGGGGACGACGGCGAGGAGGTCCGCCCAGCGGGGGACGAGGCCGGGGGAGCGGAGCGCGAGGGCGCGCGTCCGCTCGATGATGTCACCGAGCTGGAGCATGGCCTGCTCCTTGAAGGCCACCGAGGCTGAGCGGAGGGCGATGGCCCAGGCGCGGAAGAGGCCCCGGCCGACGGCCTCGGCGGCCTGGGCGGTGGCGAGGGGGACCTCGCCGCGCATGCCGCGCGAGCCCCGCGGGCTGGCGGCGTCGAGGAGGAGGGTGGTGAGCCACCGGACGAAGCTGAGAGACGGCGCCGACGCGACCTGGGTGTCGCTCATCGCGATGGCCTTGTCGGCGGACCAGGAGGCGCTGCGGTGGCGGCGGAGGGCCGCCTGGGCTAGCTGGTCGGCCACCATGCCGGCGAGGACGGAGGAGAGCTCGTTGCCGCCCCCGGGAGCGGTGAGGGCGGCGGAGAGCTCGGGGCGGAGGACCGCGCCGAGGGAAGCGTCGTCGCCCGGGGAGAGGGCGGCGGCGAGGCCGGAGGCGGGGCCATTGGCGGAGCCGGGCCCCGAGACCAGGGCGAGGCTCGCCGAGGCGCTCCCGAGGCCGGATGCGCTGCTGGACGGGAGGCGGAAGAGGCCGGCGGAGGCCTGCAGGAGGGCGGCCGAGGTCGCGGCGCCGGAGGGGCGGTCCGCGCCCGAGAAGGAGTCGCCGCGGCTGCCGCCCGCGCCGGAGGAGGGGGCGGTCCCGAGGCCTAGGCCGACGGCGGCGAGGGACGTGAGGGCGCTGCCGCCGGCGGAGGTGGCCCTGCGGGAGGGGCGGTCCGCGGCGCCGGCGAGGGTCAGGTCGACGTCCGAACCCCAGTCGACGACGGCCCCGCGGGTGAGCTCGAGGCGGAGCAGCACTGCGAGGGCCTCCGCGGCGGTGACGCCGGAAACGCCGCCGAGTAGGGCGCGCGCCCTGTCGCCGTCGGCGGCAAAGGCCGCGACGGAGAAGTCCGGGCTGGCGTGACCGGACGAGGGCGGCCTGGGGGGCCCCGCCGGGCGGGCGCCGGAGGACGCCGACGCCGCCACCGCCGCTCCGACGGTGAGCGGCGCCGAGGCGTCCGGGAGGATTCCCGACGCGTGGGCGACGTAGAGCCGGCGCGCCGCGGAGGTGTCTCCGAGGAGGGTGCGGAGGACAGCGGCGTCCTCGCCGGCGAGCTCAAAGTCGCCGAGGAGCGATGCGACGGAGAGGCGTGGGCGGCCGGCGGCGCCGGGGGCGAGCGGGGCGGCCGCGCGCCACTGGAGGATGAGGAGGAGGAGGCAGCGGCGAGCGTGGACGGTGGCCGCGGCAGTGGCGGCGGATAGGAGCCTCGAGGCCGAGGCGTCGGCGCCGCCGGTGTCCGCCTGCGCGACGAGCTCCGCCACCAGGCCGGCGGAAGTGGCCTGCCGGCCGAGGATAGCCTGGCGGGCGTCGCGGCGCGCGCGGACGAGGGCCGCAGGCGTCGCGGCTGCCGAGCTCCCGTCGCCGGCGCTGCCAGACTTGGGCGCGCGCCCGCCGTCGTCCCGCCGGCTCCTGCGCGAGCTGCGGCCCTCCGCGGCGCAGTCCCGGATGTCAGGGAAGTACCGAGAGGCGGCGTCGAGCGGCCCGCCCTGCCCGCCGTCCTCGTCCTCCACCTCGAGGTCATCGGCAAGGTCGGCGCCGCCGTCGTCGCCAAAGCCGTCGTCCTCCTCCTTCGCCTCGGCGTCCTGCTGCGCGTCGAGCAGCGCTGCCTCCGCCTCCTCGGCCTCAAGAGCCGCCGTAGCCGCGGCTGCCTCCGCCTCGGCCTCCGGTCCGGCCTCAGCCGCTGCCGCCGCGGCCTCGGCTGCCGCCACCGCCGCCTCTGCCGCCGCCGCCTCTGCCGCCGCCTCTGCCTCCGCCTCTGCCTCCTCTTCTGCCGCGACCTCCGCCTCCACCTGGTCGTGGTTCATGATCAGCCAGTTGGCGACGGCCTCGGGGCTCGGGTTGGGGGCGTGACGCATCGCGACGTGGGCCATCGCCTCGGAGAAGCCCATGGCAGTGATGGCCTCCACGACGGGCCCGGCGGCAGCCGCCCGCGGCGCGGCGACGGGCGCCGGCGGCGCGGGCATTGTGCCGAAGGGGTCGGCGGCGTCATCTGGCATGCCTGCGAAGGAGCCGCCGAGGCTGCCAGGCACCCGGCTCGGCAAGCCGCCGCCGAATGGCTCGGCCGCGGCCCGGGCGGGGGCG
>Ga0306871_1000468_pt1 | contig 15507 bp, 13 predicted proteins | sample AntRauMeHopE1497_FD_190447 | JGI IMG/M metagenome (GOLD analysis project Ga0306871, IMG submission 190447) | Saline lake microbial communities from Rauer Islands, Antarctica - Metagenome Hop E1 #497 (v2) (version 2) | ecosystem: Environmental > Aquatic > Non-marine Saline and Alkaline > Saline ... | reverse complement strand
TCTGGTACTGGTGAGTATTCGTATGATCATAGGACTAGAATAAAAATATGAGCGAACAAACCTACCTTACTTTCCCCAATATAGATCCTATTATTTTTGAGATTGGTCCGGTGGCGCTTCGCTGGTACGGGCTCATGTATTTAATAGGCTTTGCCGCTGCGTACTGGCTTGCCTCTAGAAGGCTATCCCGTACTCCTTGGAGCAAAGACGAGCTAAGCGACCTGCTTTTTTACTGTTTTTTGGGCGTAATAATAGGCGGTCGTTTTGGCTATGTCATGTTTTACAGTTTTTCTTCGTTTTTAGAAAATCCGCTATATTTGTTCAAAATATGGGAAGGCGGTATGTCTTTTCACGGCGGTTGTTTGGGCGTTATCGCTGCGGCATTTATATTCGCAAAAATGAAGCAGTGGTCTTTTCTAGCGGTAGGCGACTTCATCGCACCTTTAGTGCCCATTGGATTAGGGGCCGGCAGAATTGGTAATTTCATAAACGGCGAGCTTTACGGGCGTGAAACCACGGTGTGGTGGGCATTTGTATTCCCAGGTGCAGAAAACCCCCGCCACCCTTCTCAGTTGTACGAGTTTGCTTTAGAAGGCGCACTGCTGTTCGTTATTTTATGGTTGTACTCAGTCAGGCCCCGCCCCGTTGGTTCGGTGGGTGGTTTGTTCTTGTTAGGCTATGGTGCATTTAGATTTATTGTTGAATTCTACCGTGAGCCCGACGCGCACTTAGGCGTGTATGATATAGGCCTAACCCAAGGTCAATTATTATGTATTCCCATGATATTAGCCGGCATAGCCTTAATCATTTACGCCAACAAAAGTGGCATGATAGGACCATTACCTGCGTTAGCGCCTGGCAAAAAAGGCAAGACTAAAAGCGCAGATAAAAAACCTGGAAAGTAACCATTAAAAAGTAAGGGATTAGTATTATGAGCACGCAACAATTGCCCAACTCGGCTAATATTAGCCAATACGAAGACTTATGCCATAGGCTTCTGAACGAAGGCCAGTGGGTTGAGAATAAACGCACCAACATTCGTTGCTTAACGCTCATAAATGCTGACTTAGAATACGATGTAGGCAACCACGCTTTTCCGCTTGTTACCACCCGCAAGTGCTACTACAAAGCGGCAATTGCCGAACTACTTGGATACTTACGAGGCTACGATAACGCCGCCAGTTTCAGGGCAATAGGCTGCAAAACGTGGGACGCTAATGCTAATGAAAATACCGCGTGGCTAGCCAATTCTGCGCGCAAAGGCACAGATGATATGGGAAGAGTATACGGCGTGCAGGGAAGGCAATGGCATAGGCCCGACGGTACTCATCTTGACCAGTTGCAAAAGATTGTTAGTAACTTAAGTCAGGGTATTGATGACCGCGGTGAAATTCTGACGTTCTATAACCCAGGTGAGTTTCATTTGGGCTGTTTGCGCCCCTGCATGCACACCCACACCTTCTCTTTATTAGGCGATACTTTGCATTTAACCAGCTACATGCGCAGCTGCGATGTGCCCCTTGGTTTAACCTTTAATATGCCGCAGTGCTTTGTATTGTTAGCCCTAATGGCCCAAATTTCTGGGCATAAAGCAGGCAAGGTCTATCATAAAATAGTAAACGCTCACATCTATGAAAACCAGCTTGAAATGATGCAGAACGTGCAGCTTCAACGAGCGCCATATGCAATGCCACGCCTGCATATAAACCCAGATATAAAGTCTTTAAAAGATATTGAAACATGGGTAAGCACTAGTGACTTTGCACTTGAAGGTTATGAATGCCACGCGCCTATTTCATATCCATTTGCGGTTTGATTGCCACTGATAGTTATGCTCAGTGGAGCGACGATTGCAACGTTTTATTCTGTGTAGGCGGTGTGTTAGCGCTCAATATACTCGAATCGCAGTTTGTGACACCCATGGTACTTGCTTAAAAGAGGCGAATAAATCCTTTCAGTATCATTTTATGATTACTTTTTTACGGCTGGATGTAGCGACTAATTGCATACCTATTGCCTTTTTGTCCATTGCTTGTATCAAACTAATGTTGAATCAGTGCGACGGCGCTAAAAATGGGTGGATCTCATAGCGACCTAAATACGCGGTAAAGTTTATATTGTAATGTGTACTTATTACAGAGCCTGCGATACTGACTTTAGAATAAAGCATACATATTAGTAGCTTAACTTAGGCGTGTATATTGCTTCTGTTTTTCACACAAGCTGTGATGAAAGAGAAACAATAATGCCCTACCTTACATATCTAGCATTTTACCTGTATTTACTCATGATACTTATTCAGTGGGCGGTGGCCACGTTTAGCAAAGCTAAACAGCCAAATGTTACTCCGGGAAAATTAGACGATGATTTATCTCACGGCAGTTTTGTGTTTAGAGCCCATCGCACCTTTCATAACACCCTTGAAAACAGTCCTCTTTTCATTGGCAGCGTTTTTTTAGCCGCTATGGTAAGTTTTCAAAGCACCGCTTTTACACTTTGTGTATGGGTGTATTTGGTCGCTAGGCTTATCCACATGGCACTATATTACGCAATAGCAACAGAGAAAAACCCCAGCCCAAGAAGCTATTTTTTCCTAATTGGCGTTATCGCTAATGTCATTATGCTGGTGCTTCTGGGGTTTGACTTAGTTTAATATTGAGCAATGAACATGCCCAATTATCATCTTACACAATTAAAAGGAAATCAACGTTATGAAAAACACATTAATTATTGGCGCAGGCGGTCAAATTGGCAAGCAGTTCACCAAACTTATGCTCAACGATGGGCAAAAAGTGTCTGCACTGGTGAGAGATAAAAGTAAGCTGTCGGATATTAATAATAAAAACTTACATATTATAGAAACCGATTTAACTAACGATTTCAGTCATGCTTTTAAGCACTGTAGCGATGTTGTTTTCGTTGCTGGCTCGGGTGGAAGCACCGGCGCTGAAAAAACATTGCTTATCGATTTAGGGTCTGCGTGTCGAGCAGTAGATTATGCCAAAGCAAGTGATGTCAATCATTTTGTAATGGTCAGCTCAATAGGCGCTGATACGCCTATTGAAGGCCCTGAAGAAATGCAACCTTACTTGGTGGCTAAGCATATGGCAGATGAGCACTTGATACGCAGCAAATTGCACTACAGCGTTATTCGTCCCGGTGCATTGACCGATGATGATGCCATAGGCAAATTCACTCATCAGCGACCATGTAACGACGGTGATGCTAAAATAACGCGCGCCGACGTTGCTAATGCCTTGCTTTACTGTGTAAAAAATGAAGCTAAGAAAAACGTAATTATTGAACTTTTCAATGGTAGTGAAGAACTGGCTGACGTGTTTGACCAGAAATAAAACTAAACGCGTAAAAATCACATAGGCGTTTGAAAAGTTTTCACCATTTGCGCCAGCTTAATTGAGTATTAATATTCAGTCTGAGTTATTACTATTCAATTCAATAACCTAGGTGATTTTATACTGCGTAAAAAGTGGCGCTAAAATTGCAACTGGACATTGTCTAAGACAAATTAAGGTGAAATAAACTAATGAGCAATACAAGAAAAACGATCAATCCCTACACAGAAGAAATTCTAGAAGAATATACCCTCATGTCTCAACAGGAGTGTGAGAACGCTATTGAAAATGCACACAATTGCTTTGAAGAGTGGAAATTAGTGCCCGTTGAAAAGCGCGCTAAACTCGCATTAGCATTAGCCGGCGAGATTGAAAAAAACCACGACGAGATACTTCAACTTATGGTGGATGAAATGGGTAAAATTAAGGCCCAAGGTAAGCAAGAGTTGGCGCTATGTATTGCTATTTGTAAGTTCACGGCGCAGAACGCATCACAGCAATTGGCAAACGAAGAGCGCGAATACGAACCTGGTCGCGCAATTGTTAGTTATCAGCCTATCGGCGTCATATTAGGAATCCAACCTTGGAATTTTCCTCTGTATCAAGTCATCAGATATAGTATTTCAAATTTGGTGGCAGGCAATACAACAGTGATGAAGCATGCGTCTAACGTCTTCGGGATGGCGCAAAAAATACAGACGCTTTACGAAAATGCTGGATTTCCAGAATATGCCTACCAGTCTTTAATTGTGGATGGTAAAACGGCCAGTAAGCTCATTAAGCATGGCAAAATAATGGGTGTGACCTTTACCGGCAGTGATGAAACCGGTAAGTCTGTTGCACAAGAAGCGGCTAAATACGCCAAAAAGACAGTATTAGAACTTGGCAGTAATGATGCCTACCTTGTGTTGGATGATGCCGATATACCCCTCGCAATAGAAACTTGCGTAATAGGCCGTGTCATAAACAACGGTGAGACATGTGTTTCAGCGAAGCGTTTTATAGTCACCAAAAAGAATTACGATGAGTTTAAAGAAGGCTTTAAAAAAGCAATGGAAAATATCAAGTTTGGTGACCCAAAAGCTGACGATACAGACCTTGGACCCATGGCAAGAAAAGACTTGCGCGACGAACTCCACGACCAAGTTAGCCAATCAATTACCGGCGGTGCTACCATAGTGTGCGGTTGTGAAATACCGGAAGGAAAGGGCTACTTTTACCCAGCGTCTATTTTAGAAAATGTTATGCCGCACACACCTGCTTATGACGACGAGTTATTTGGCCCCGTCGCTTCGTTAATAAAAGCCCAAGATGATGAAGACGCCATGAGGATCGCAAACGATTCGCGCTACGGTCTAGGCGGTGGCATTTTCTCGAGGGATGAAGATAAAGCGGTTGAACTTGCGCTTAAGCATTTCAACACAGGCATGATTAACATAAACGGTTACGGTTTAGCGCATCCAAATTTACCCTTTGGCGGCGTCAAAAATAGTGGCTATGGTCGCGAACACGGGGGGTTTGGCATTAAAGAGTTTGTTAATATTAAAGCCGTTATGATAACAAATACGCAATAACCTAGGTTTTTCGCGAAGCTAGAAAAAAGCGCTCATTGCAGATTGAGCGCTTTTTCAACCATGTCCCCGGAGTAAAATAGTAGTAGATCCTAAATTCACCAAATAGGAGTTTTCAGGATATTTTAATGTATCAGCTTGTTTTAACTTGCTCCGCGTAAGATTCTGCATCACTCACGCAGCCTTGCATGTAACGGTCAAGCGGCAGGTAGACAGTTCGAAGTAGCACTTCTGCTTTCTTCAAACTGGGTAAGTTGACTTCTTTTAAATTGAAGTTATTGTCGGTGGGCGCGCCCTAAGTGCGCGAGAAAAGTGTTAACTGGCGAGAAGTTATAGGTATCTAATTCTCCTTTTTTGGCTTGTAGGTAGCGATAACATTAACGATGCTTGTATATATCTAGATGGTCAAATACAGGCATCGTTAACAGTTTTGGCTTAATCTAAGGTCGCCATATCAATGACGAAACGATAGCGTACATCGTTGTCTTGCATACGTTTAAATGCATCATTAATCTCGCTCATTTTGATTTCTTCTATAGTTGCTACTACGTTATGCTCACCGCAGAAGTCGAGCATTTCTTGCGTTTCTTTTAAGCCGCCTATAAGCGATCCCGCCACTGCTTTACGACCCGTTACGAGCATTGCACCATTAACGTTTTCTAGGGGCTCAATGGCACCTACTAAACACATTGTTTTGTTATATTTAAGCAAGTTTAAATAAGGGTTAACGTCGTGCCCTACGGGGATAGTGTTAAGTAAAAAGTCGAATTTACCCGCCCACTTCTTCATAGCGTCTTTGTCGCTTGATACTAGCACTTCATCGGCGCCTAACTCTTTGGCATCATCGGCTTTGCTTTTTGACGTGGTGATCATCACGGTATGTGCGCCCATAGCAGCAGACAATTTAATGCCCATGTGGCCAAGGCCGCCTAAGCCAATAACACCTACCGTCATGCCTTTTTTGACACCATATTGATGCAAGGGAGAATAGGTGGTAATACCGGCGCATAGAAGAGGTGCGGTACCTGCTTTGTCAAGATTTTCGGGGATTTTTAGCACAAATTCTTCACGTACAACAATGCGCTGTGAATAGCCGCCGTAAGTAAGACCGCCGGGATCATCGGTTTGACTATTGTAGGTCATCGTAGGCTGCCCTAGGCAATGCTGTTCTAAATCTTCATCGCAGGCCTCGCAGCTTAAACACGCGTCTACTAAGCAACCCACGCCTACTGTATCGCCTTCTTTATATTTTGTAACGCTTGAACCTACTTTTTTAACGGTACCAATTATTTCATGGCCCGGTACAAGTGGATATTTAGAATTACCCCAGTCGTTTTTGATAGCGTGCAAATCACTGTGGCAAACGCCGCAGTGGGTAATTTCTATTTGAACATCATTTGATTGTACATCGCGTCGTTCAATAGAATAGGGTGCCATTTTTCCATCGTTAGATTTTGCGGCATAAGCTGCTGTTTTAGACATATATGTTCCTCTCTTGTGTATAAAAATAAACTAATAAAAACGCTACAGCGTAGTAGCGCTGTCCTAATCTGGTTCTAAAGCATTGAGCGAATGACGTACTGCAAGATCCCGCCGTGGCGGAAATATTCAAACTCATTAGGCGTATCGATGCGAATGTCAGTGTCAAAACTAACGGTGTCGCCATTGCTTCTTTTAAGCTCTACTTGTACCCGCTTTTGGCCTGCTTCAATCGCTTTTATTGAAAACTCTTCAGTGCCGTCAAGTTTATAGGTTTGTGCGCTTTCACCGTGCGTAAACTGGAGCGGCAAAATGCCCATGCCAATTAAGTTTGAACGGTGAATTCGCTCATAGGTTTCAGCGATAACCGCTTTTATGCCTAGCAATAAAGGGCCTTTAGCTGCCCAGTCACGAGAGCTGCCGGTGCCGTATTCCTTTCCAGCAATGACGATGGTTGGAATGTTGGCTTCAATGTATTGCTGCGATGCTTTAAATACCGTCATTTCTTCATTTTCTGGCTGCTTGCGCGTAAAGCCGCCTTCAGTGCCAGGTGCTAGTTCGTTTTTAAGGCGCACGTTGGCAAAGGTCCCGCGCATCATGACTTCATGGTTACCGCGCCTAGAGCCATAAGAGTTGAAGTCTTTTTGCTCAACGTTATTGTCGCGCAAATATTCGGCTGCTGGAGTATCTGCGCCAATTGAACCGGCAGGTGAAATGTGGTCAGTGGTCACGCTGTCGGCTAGTTTCAGCAAGCAACGGGCGTTCTTTATGTCTTTGATTGCCTCAGGCTCTGCGGGCATATTGTCAAAAAACGTGGGTTTTTTCACATACGTGCTGTCGGGCCAATCGTATATATTGGCGTCAACCGTCTCAAGGTTTTCCCAAATATCACCGCCGTCGTAAATGCTGCCGTATTTTTCAGTAAACATAGACTTGTTGACTACGCGGCTCACAATATCTTCAATTTCTTGCTGACTTGGCCATAAGTCTTTCAGATAGACGGGTTTGCCATCCTTGCTAGTGCCAAGTGACTCAGTCGTAATATCAATTTTCATATTACCAGCTAGCGCATAAGCCACTACTAGCGGCGGTGAGGCTAAGTAATTTGCTTTCACCTCAGAATGAATCCTGCCTTCGAAGTTACGGTTACCCGACAGTACCGATGTAACGGTTAAATCACTGTCTTTAATGGCTTTTGACACGGCCTCGGGAAGCGGGCCTGAGTTACCGATACAAGTAGTACAGCCATAGCCCACTAGGTTGAAACCTAATGCATCTAATTCTTTAGACAATCCTGCTTTGTTTAAGTATTCAGTTACCACCTGCGAGCCGGGCGCAAAACTTGTTTTTACCCATGGCTTGACGCTTAAGCCTAATGCATTTGCTTTTTGTGCAAGCAAAGCCGCGGCTACCAGCACCGACGGATTTGAAGTATTCGTGCAGCTAGTAATGGCGGCAATAACGACCGCGCCTTCATCAAGGTCAAAATCTTGATCATTGAGTTGACAGGGAGCACTGGTTTTGGCACCAATATTCTCAGCCCCGCCCTCTGCATCAAAGCGTTCTTTTTGCTCATCAAATGGCGCAATCGCAAGATCGTTTTGATCACTAATCCATTTTGTAAACGCGCCTGCGGCTTGGTCTAAATCTATTCTGTCTTGCGGACGTTTAGGGCCGGCAATAGCAGGCACGACTTTATTGAGGTCCAAAGAAAGTGTGTCATGATACTGGGCATTCTCTTGTGATTCGCGCCCCCACATGCCTTGTGCTTTAGAATAGGCTTCAATAACAGCGATTTGCTGCTCGCTGCGACCGGTTAAGATCAAATACTTAGTGGTTTGTTCATCAATTGGAAACAGGCCGCATGTTGCGCCATATTCCGGCGACATGTTGGCCAATGTTGCACGATCAGCTACTGTTAAATGCGGTATACCATCACCATAAAACTCAACAAACTTACCCACTACGCCAAATGCGCGCAGTTGCTCGGTTACCGCCAGCACTAAATCTGTGGCGGTTGCGCCCGCGGGTAGCTTACCGGTTAATTGCATGCCAACCACCTCGGGAATAAGCATAGTGACAGGTTGACCCAGCATGGCAGCCTCTGCCTCAATGCCGCCTACGCCCCAACCAAGTACGCCTAAGCCATTAATCATTGTGGTATGTGAGTCAGTGCCCACTAGCGTATCGGGATACAGCATAGGAGTATCGTGTTGCTCATCAACAAAGGTCACACGCGCTAAGTATTCTAAATTGATTTGGTGAACGATGCCTTTTCCCGGTGGTACTACTTTGAAGTTGTCAAACGCGCTTTGGCCCCATTTTAAAAACTGATAGCGTTCTTTATTGCGTTCAACTTCAATCTTGGTGTTGTGTTTGAATGAGTCGGGCTGGCCGAATTCATCTACCATAATTGAATGATCAATCACTAAATCCACGGGCTTAAGCGGGTTGATTTTATTTGGATCGCCGCCTAACTCAAGCATCGCATTTCGCATCGCCGCTAAGTCCACAACCGCAGGCACGCCAGTAAAGTCTTGAAGAACAACTCGAGCAGGAACGAAGGCAATCTCAGTGTCAGATTTTGCGCTTGTATCCCATTTTGCAAGGGCGTCAATATCTTCACTTTGCACATACTGCTCAGCGCTATGACGCAGCAGGTTTTCAAGTAAAATTTTAGCCGTTAGCGGCAGTCGTTTAGTGTTTACCTGAAGTGATGAAAGGTCATAGTACTGATACTCTTTTCCTTGCACCGTTAGCGTGGATATATGTTTGTTAGCTGAAGTCACTTTATTCTCCTTGGTCGTCTTGCATGTGAACAATGGCCTATAAAGTTGATGCCTAATGACCAGCAGTTGAAGCGTATTAGATAATGCCAGAACATCACAGTTACCTTATTTATTAATTAACTTCAAAAGTTCATCAATCGATTTTTCGCTACCGTCTTTACTAACCGTTTTGTCAATAAGCTTCAGTAAGTTACTGTTCATACTATCACGCATTAGCCCCAACATTTCGGGCGCGGCAATAATATCTACCGCATGAAGTTTGTCTTGTCTGCGTGCATCTTCCAACTGATCTACCACGTCTTTGGCAAAATCTTGCTTCGCTTTGTCGGTAGGACTTACCTCTTGAGTAAGTGAGCTTTGCCCATGCATACCGCCGCCGGGCGCGATCGTGCCGGGCCGGTCAGTCACTAGGTCTTCATCTTTTAAGCGGCGCGCGCCGTTGGCCACCCCAACAATTTCTTGTAAAGAAGCGCCGTGAGCTATGTACTTATAAATAGTGGCTTGTGAACCGTTTGCTACTAATAACCAAGATTCTTTATTCATTATAGTCTCCTACTAAGATGGTGGGTTTTTAAAAACGGAATGTTGCCGATAATCATTAATTTTCGTTGTAAACATCGACTTCTGGCACGAACTGTGAAATCAATAATGTGTTCACGGTAGGCCAGTAAATTTTTCAATGGATGTGTAATCTTGTAACAGTATTTTTCCACGCATAGTTTGTGTGAGATCAATGTGGTTTCGCGCTGGAGATCTTTGCAACAGCGTCAACAGTGGTTTTATTGGACATGTTAATTCTTCTTCTTTAATCCAGATTCAGTTAGTTTTTATGCCGTACTTTACTGTTGTATTCAAAATTCAAGCCAATTTGTATTTACAGGCCAACACTTGCAGCATTGTATTTGAACGCTGGATCTGAATAAAAAACCATGGGATACTACTGTACGTATAAACAGTATCAAGAGCTATGAAAATTTCACGACAAAAAATACAAGCGGGCATAACGGGCTTCGAGAGTCCTGCTAATGAGTACATCGATGTTGCCTTGAGCCTAGATGAGTTGCTCATTCAGCGTAACAGCGCCACCTTTATTGGCCAAGCCCGCGGTAACTCTATGACTGGATTTGGCATATTTAACGGTGACTTATTAATTGTAGATAGAGCAGCGCCAAGATCTAATTTTGATATTGTGGTAGCAACCTTAAACGGTGAATTTATTTGCAAAAGCATTGACCGAGAAAATCGCATGTTGATTTCGGCGTGTCCCGAAAGAAAGATATATTTACTGATGCCTGATGATGATTATCAAGAAGAAGGCATTGTTATATCGTCGGTTCGCTTGCACAGAAAACTATCGCGAGGCCGCTAATGTATGCTCTTGTAGATGCCAATTCGTTTTACGCGTCGGCCGAAGAGGTGTTTGATCCCACCATTAGGGGCAAGCCGGTGGTTGTGCTGACAAATAACGACGGCTGCATTTGCGCCATGTCAGCCTCCGCTAAGCGCTTAGGCATCAAAAGTTTTAGTCCGTATTTTCAAGTAAAGGACCTGCTGCACGAGGCGGGAGCAATAATAAGATCGTCTAACTACGCGCTGTATGCTGATCTCTCAAGGCGTGTTTTTGAAGTCACTGGCCGATACGCACAGCAGCATGTGTATTCTGTGGATGAAGCCTTTTTAAAATTCAGTAACCAGCATTCAAGCTCAACCGCGTGGTTTGATATCGCTCAAGACATAAAGCATACCGTATGGCTAGAAACGCGCATTCCGGTGGGTGTAGGTATGGCGAACACGCCAACGCTGGCAAAAGCGGCCAGTTTCGCCGGCAAACGTTTTGATAAGTTCAATGGCATTGCGGTATTAGACAGTCCTGAGCAAGTGCACTATGTGCTAAGCAATATGCAGTGTTCCGATGTATGGGGCGTAGGCAAACGAATAGCGGCGCGCTTACATAAGATGGGGATTTATAGCGCGCTGGAATTAGCGCAATATCCGCCCGCGCAAATTCGAAAAGCGTTCTCGGTAGAATTAGAGCGTACGGTTAGAGAATTGAACGGCACGGTGTGTTTTAGTTGGAACGACGTAAAAGCCGATAAACAGCAGGTGTTTGCTTCTCGCTCGTTTGGCGAGCGAGTAGACAAGCTAGAAATTTTAAACGAAGCGATTTCTTTTCACGCGCAACGCGTGGGTCGTAAGCTCAGGCAACAAGGCTCGGTAACACGGAAAATAAGCGTGTCAGCGCAGTCTTCGCCTATGCAGCCTAATCATTACAAACGTAACGTAGTGCGCCAGTTTATTACACCTACTAACGACGACAGAAAGCTCGTTGGCGCGGCTATTTCGGCTATGGCAGAGATTTACTGCGAAGGTGTGTCGTTTTTAAAATGCAGCATAGGCGCGATAGAAATTGAACCCGAGGCTACTATGCAGTGTGATTTATTTTCAAGTAACGACAAAGACTCAGCGCTCATGTCATGCCTTGACGCCATAAATGCTAAGTTTGGAAACCATTCTTTAAAAGTGGCCAGCCAAGGAATAAGCGACAAAAGATGGCAAATGAATAGGAAGTATCTGTCGCCTGAATATACAACCAAGTGGGGCGATATTCCAAAATTCACCTGTTAAGCTGAAACGGTGGAAGTACTGGTAAAAAAAACTTGCTTAATATGCACTATTCCATCGCTTTTATAATATTGCATATTGCGAAAAAACAAACCATTTCGACCATGATCGTATTCCTGAGCGCATTGTGCATGCTAAAGGCACTGCTGCACATTGCCATTCTGGATCAATTAAGCCTTTAGAATGTTCCATAAAACAATGAGGTATGATGGCATTCTTTCATCTTCAAGATGAGGGATAGCCCATCGGCTGCATCTTCATTGTCATCAGCAACGAGAATCTTTAATTGATCCAAGTCGACTTCATCACAACTCGCTATGAGTAACTGGGCCACTAAATTGTTTATATATTTCGCTGTGGCTAGCACAATCGTGTATGTTTTGGGTAAAATTAAAATTGTAAAGACTACACAAAGCGTTGCCAATTTACATACACTGGCGTTTAGCTTAAAGCTTTAAGTCAAAGCTCGCTTAGTAATAATGACCTTAATCAAGGTTTTAGCGAAATAATGTTGAGTTGGCACTTTTTCTGCTAACTTCCACTTATGACGGTGGCTATAAAGGGTCATCATAGCGACTACTAGTGAGTCGCTGATTATTTCGGAGGATTTACATTGGCGGATATCGATTTGTCTGGCGCTCATTTGCAGTGGAATAATGATCCACTCTATGAAAATAGCGAGGCAATTAAGCAAACTTTGCTAGTGGTAGACGACTATCGCAGTAATTTAGATGCAATGAACGCATTATTTTCATCACAGTACCGAGTAATTCTGCACGACAATGCAAAAGATGCGATTAGCTGTGCTACACGTGAAGATATAGCGCTTATTTTGCTCGATATTGACATGCCAATTGTAAACGGTTACGACACTTGCGCTGCGTTAAAAAAAAATCCGATAACAGCGCATATCCCCATTATTTTTGTTACCGCCGCAGGTAGCCAAGCAGAAGAGGCAAAAGGCTTATCACTTGGGGCAGTAGACTACGTTTCTAAGCCAGTAAATTTAACTATCTTGCGCGCGCGAGTTAAAAACCATATGAAATTGGCTTGTTATCGTAAAAAGGTAGAGGTTTTGTCATGCATTGACAAGCTGACCGGAACATCAAACCGCAGACAACTCGACATTATGCTACATCAGCACTATGCGTCTGCCACTAGGTATGGTCATGCATTGTCATTACTTATGATAGACATTGATAATTTTAAATCTTTTCACGATATTTACGGACATGCTAAGAGTGCTCAGTGTTTAAAGCAGGTTGCTCGCACCATCATGCTGGTGCACCACACAGGAGCCGATATGGTTGGTAGATATAACGGCGAGGAGTTTGCCATGATTTTACCCAACACCGACAGTGCAGGCGCCCTGATTATAGCAAACAAGCTGCTGTGTAACATACGTAAACTAAATATAGACCACGCTGGCAACAAAGAGCATAAAATAGTGACCTTTAGTATTGGCCTAGCCACTATAAAGGCTCAGCCCAATGTTCGCCACGAAACTAGCCTTGAAGATTTTGTAAAAAAGTCCGACGACAATCTGTGTAAGGCTAAGTTTATGGGTAAGAACTGCGTGTATCATGCAGGCGTTAATGATGCAATTGAACAAGATTTATAGGTGGACAGAATTATGAAAGATGATGACCCACAGCCGCTAAACAAGTTTATTCACGATGTTAGAAATCCATTAAACAGCATTTCGCTGCACGCGGAGCTAGGCAAGATCTTAGTCGGTGATAAAGCGAGCGATCAACAAATAAAACATGCTTTTTCGGTAATTTTAGAGCAATGCAAAGTTTGTGAAAATTTGCTGACAGAGCAACGAATAAAAAATGATGAATCAGATTAAAACAATTATCGGCCTAAAAACCAAGATAATACGCTTAAAAGAGGTAGGGCGTCTCAAAGTATAAAGCGTCGCCGGTTACAGGATGCATAAAGCTAATATTAAAGGCATGTAAACATAAGCGGGAAGACAGCGCTTTGCCTTCATCGCTTGCATATAGCCTGTCGCCCAAAATAGCATGTCCCATAGATAACATGTGCACCCGCAGTTGATGCGAGCGCCCAGTAATAGGCGTCAGTTTAAGCAGGCTAGATACCTCGTCACTACTAACGAGCTCCCAGTGTGTACACGCGGGTTTTCCATTCTCCAAGTCGACCATTTGCATAGGTCTGTTGGGCCAATCACATATGAGCGGCAGCTCAATAGTGCCCGATGGTTGTGGAGGCAACCCTAATACTCTGGCGTAGTAAGTTTTACCTACTTGACGTGTTTCGAACTGTTTAGAAATATGTCGGTGCGATGGTTTATCAAGCGCCATTATAAGCAGCCCTGAGGTGGCCATATCTAATCTGTGTACAATAGTCGCGCTTGGCCATACGCGCTGCGCCCTTAGCTGGAGTGAATCTTTATGCTCGGCATGTTTACCTGGCACCGTCAGCAGCTCGCTTGGTTTGTTAAAAACAATAATGTGTTTGTCTTTATATACCACCTCAAACAGTGGAGTTTGAGGTGGATCGTATGCCATTAAAGGTCTTCTCATGCTGCTAGGGCTGCTTATTTAGGGTTATTAACGACCACTCGCACACTGTCTAAAATGGGCTCAGCGTCTTGGATTGTTTTAAGCAGTTGTTGCTTTTGCTTCACCAAGAAATCAATTTCTTCTTGGCGAATAGAAGGGTTGTTTATTTTGAGCTCGGTTAGTCTGTTAATTTCCTCGCCTAGCTCATATTCCATGTTGATTAAGGCCGCTTTTTTAACATTGGCCAACTCTGCGCTAGCCACTTTTAAAGCCGCTGTAATAGTTTGCGCAATCGGTGTGGCCAAAGCCGTGATTAACTGATTTGCCATTTTTGGCTTAACTTTAAATATGTTGGTGAATTCGTCATTGCACACTGTCAATTTGGCGTCTAAGCATACTCTAGTGGGCGTGGCCGGTAAGTATCTATAAAGCTGCAGCGCCGGTGGGGCTGACGGATTTAACACGGCAATTATTTCTATCCAATAGGCGCCTACGGAGGTGTCAGGTTTATTGACAAAGCACAAACTGCTTTTGCCCATGACGTCGCTCAATACTGAATCGATGCACTGGCTTACCAGCGCGCTGTCAGGCGTAATAAAGGTAAGATGCTCACGTTGGGTGGCCGTTTCACGCTTGTAGGTAACTTCTAAACCTTCATCAGAAATGCCGCTAATCGGAAATAGTGTATTTTCATTTTGGCGCAAAATAAAACTGTGGGCGTCTTTTTCTTCTTGCACAATGCCTAAGCTGTCAAAGAGTCGCGTCATAAACTTCAGCATCGATACGGGGTTTTCTGCATACACGATATTTTCAAGCACTTCTTCACTGGCGCTGTTGCCCTTGGCGTTTATTTCTAGCAGGCGGTCGCGGCCTTCTTCCACTTGGCGTTTTAGCATTTGGGTAAGCTGGTGGCCTTGGGCAACCACATCTTGCCAGTTTTCTATATCACTTGGGGTAGCAAGTGCGTGATGCAAATCGCTTTCTAAGCGTTTGTATACGTCGCTGCCAACAGGGCAAGTTGCATCAAATGCGCCTAAGCCTTCTTGATACCATTTAAACAGCACTTCTTGCGCGGTATTTTCAAAATAAGGAATGTGCAAATTGATATCGTTTTTCTGCCCAATGCGGTCAAGACGGCCAATTCGCTGCTCTAATAAGTCGGGGT
>Ga0306871_1000466_pt1 | contig 15541 bp, 6 predicted proteins | sample AntRauMeHopE1497_FD_190447 | JGI IMG/M metagenome (GOLD analysis project Ga0306871, IMG submission 190447) | Saline lake microbial communities from Rauer Islands, Antarctica - Metagenome Hop E1 #497 (v2) (version 2) | ecosystem: Environmental > Aquatic > Non-marine Saline and Alkaline > Saline ... | reverse complement strand
CGCCCGGCGGGACGACCTCTGCCCAGGCCGCGTCATCGGCAGCCGCCGCCGCCAGAACCGCGGCGTCAGCCCCTCGGGCCGTCGCCCCCCGCCCGCGCCGCCCAGTCCCGCCCCCGTACTCGGCCCTTGCCCTCGCCATGCGCGGCCCCGCACCGGCGGGCCCGGCCCAGGCGCGGCGGGGCGACCACGACTGAGCGGGCGCCGCCCCGTCCACGATCCCGCGCGCTCTCGGCCTCCCGGTCGAGGGCCTCGCCCCGGGCTCAGGGGGCCCCGTGCGGGGAACGAGGCCTCCCGCCGTCGTCGGTCGTTCCCGTGCCCCCGGCCGGGCCGACGACGGAGCCACGGGCGATACCGCGAACCCGCCGCCGAGAGGGCGGCCGGGCCGGCGGCTCGCCGGGGAGCGCCCATGTTCGCCCCTCGGCCGGTCATGCGGCGTGGGGGCGGGGCCGAAGCGCACCGAGCGCGCCGAGAGTCGCGTCCCGGACAGGGAGGCCTCGGCGCCGTCGGGTGCCGGCCGCCCGTAGCTCGCCGGGCCGGGCGTGTCCGACGGCCGGACCACGGTCCTTGCCGGTCCCGCGCCCACCCCGGCGAAGGCAGAGCCCCTGATGCGAGGCGCGACGGCCCTGTCGGCGGTCTCGACGTTATAGGAGGCGGGGCCCGGCCGCAAGAGAGCGTCGGAGGCAGACCCCAGCTGGCTGGCGGGGCCCCACGCCGCAGCGTCGGACTCTGCCGCCGCCTGGGCTGCCGCGGCGCCGAGCGGGTCGGCGTTGTGGAGCGCCGGGTCGAAGACACGGGCGCGCTGCGCGCGGGTGGCCCGAGGCACGGTGGGGGCGCGGGCGAGGTCGGCGGCACCCCCGCCGGACAGCGCGGAGGGGAAGGTCGCCGGCGGCACGTGGTCCAGCGGGGACGGGGAGGACGCCAGTGCGGAGCGCTGCCGGGCGTTGACGGGCCTGGGGCTGCTGGACCCGAACCCTGAGGGCGCCCTGGGGCCCTTGGCTGGGCGCACCCCTGCCCTGACACCGCCCGCGGTCCTCACGGCCAGCCGGTTCGTGGTCGCGAAGAAGTCCCTGTCCACCGTGGAGGCGTCCTCGCGCGGGGCGTGGGACCGGGCGGCCCCGTCGGACAGGGCCGCCAGGTCGGCCTCCAGCCGCCGCACCCGTGCATCGTGCGCCTCATCCCCGCGCCACGGCGACCGCTCCCCCTGCCCCCGGGGCGACGCCGCCTCCTCCTCCCGCCGCCTCGAGGCCGCTGCCGCGCGGGCCGCCCGGACCCGCGCGGCCCGCTCCTGCTCCGAGGCCCGCCGCGCCGCCTCTGCCTCCCCTCGCCGGCGCACCGAAGCGATGGCCTCGCCCACGGCGCCCACGGGCGACGACCCCCCGCCGTCCCCGTCCCCGTCCACGTCGTCGTAGCCTGCCCTTCCCCCCGTCGCATCCCGGCCGGAGCCAGCCCCTGCGCGCCGGGGCCCCGACCACCCCCCCCGCAGCCGGCTCCTAGCCTCCCGACGGATCGCTTGCACGGCCGACGCGGCGTCCCCCGACGGCCCGCCCCCGTCGCCCCGCTCCCCGCGGGGCGAGCCGGCGCGGCCGACGCTCGGCACGGCACGCAGCCGGGGCATATCGGACGCGTCGGGCGCGACCGGCGGGAAGAGCCCCCTCACCCTGCCGGTGTGCGAGCCCACCCCGGGGGAGTCGACCCCGACGTCGGACAGCGGCACCAGCCGCGGCCCGCCCGTGGCGAACACCGCCCCGGGGGACCGCCGAGCGGTCGAGAGCGGCACGGGGGCCTGCGACGCGAACGTCGCCCCGCTCGTGTGGTCGTGGCTCTGCCCCGAAGTGTGGAGCCGGGTGATGAACACGCGGTCCGCCGAGGCGAAGCGGTCCTCGGTCCCGAAGCCGTGGGCGCGGGAGGGCGAGCCGGGGGGGGAGCCGGCGGCCCGGCGGTCGCCCCGCGGCCCCCAGGCGTCCCGCACCCCCCTGTCCAGGTCCCGCGTCGCCCGCGTGACGGCCTCGGCCATGCGCTGCAGCCGCACCGTGCGGTCGCGCGCCGCGCGCTCCCCGTCGCCGTCGTCCTCGCCGCTGTACCGGGCGGACGACGCCGCGTCGCTCGCCCGCTCCCACCCGACGCAATCCGACCCCCCGTCCACCGACCCGGCGCCGAGTCCCGTGTCCAGCGCGGAGCCGCGCGCCCTCGGCACGGCCACGGCCCCGCGGGCGGCGTCGTCAGGGGCGACGGTCCACACCGACAGGGGAGCCTGCCCGGCCGCCTCGTCCCGCCGCCCGGCCTCTCGCTCCCGCCGCTCCCTCGGTGGCGTGCCGCCCCGCACGCGGATGGTTCCCTCCACCACGCGCATCCGGCCGGCCAGGGCTTCCTGCTCCAGGGCCACGTTTGCCGCCGCAAGCGGGCCGATCCACGACGACCGGTTGTGATCGGCCCCCAAACACATCCGCGGGCCGGCCGGCTGGCGGAGCGCCGCGCCGGAACGGGGGGCGCGCGGCACTCCCGGCGCGCGGTGGGACAGCGTGCCGTCGAGCGGGGAGCCGGCGCCGCGGGAGCGCATCGCGGCCGTGCGGCTTAGCGACTGCCCGTCCTCCGCGGCGCGGGCCGCCACCTGCGCCCGGATCGCGCCGGACGTCGCGCCGATTCCGCCGTCCCTCGGGGAGGCGGGGCGAGCCGGAGCCACCGAGGCGGCCCCGGATCGCCCCATGGGGCTGTCTCTGGTCGCCCGGCCGGGTCGCGGGCTCGGAGCCGTCCGGGGCGACGCCACCCCGGTGCTGACGGAGGCGGTGCCGTCACAGTCCGGGCTCGTCTCGTCCTGGATGGTCTTCCACCTGCGGATCGACGCCGAGAGCTTGGCTTCGCGCTGGGAAAGCGGCCGGCTTCCGCCTCCGCCCGCTGACGCCAAACGAGGGCTAGTGGGACGAGCCCCGTCTTTGCCGTGCAGCACGGCCGCCTGCACCGCGCGGCGGGACTGCGATCCCAATGCAGCGGCGAGGGCGCCGGCAAGCGAAGCCTGAAGCTCCGATCGCTTCGCACGCAACGCCTTCGCGCTCGACCGCTCATCACGCTGCGATCGAAGGGACGCCATCACGCACGGGCCGCGCTGTTCGGCCGCGTGCAGGCGGGCCACGCGGGCACGCTAGCCTCCTCTGGCCGGGAGCGCTCGGGCCTTGTGCTCTGCGGCAGGGTGGCTGGGAGATGGTGCGCGGCGCGCGGGGGACGGCTGCCCGCCGCAGAGGCTGCTCCAGAGCGCCGAGGAGCGCGCACGAAGCCCGGCCGGGAGCGGCCCAGAGGTTCGCCAGCGCAGCAACATGCCAAGAAACCAGCCGGCGAGGCAGCGACGGTTCGAATCGCCGGCTGCTGTCTGTTGCGAGCTACGAAACAGTGTCTCAGCAACGGCAAAGCCCTCGCCCCGTACGGGGCCGGGGCGCGATGCCATACGATCATAACTGGCCATCGGCTGGGCCTGCAGCGGCTCGCTCCTCGTCTTCTCTCTCGATCGGCGGCAGAGGGGGGCTGCGGCAACCGAGGGCCGCGGCCCGATCCAGCGCCCCACCCTGCACGCGGGAGTCACCCCGGCGCGACGGTCCGAGCCATGCTACAGCGGGCGGCGATGTCAACGGCTGTTGCTGCGGCGGAGCGTGGGGGAAGGGTGCTTGGGTGCGGCTCAAACGTTGTTGACCTCTTCTACAAGGTCCGCACGCTCCCCGCACCCGGAGACAAGGGCTATTTCACGGATCCAAAGATCCTTTCAGGCGCGCTGGTGGGAGGTGAGCCTGGCCCGCCGGGGCGAGGAACCGGAACTTGGGCGCCTTCGGCGCCTCCCCATGATGCCTCGCGGTCCCCGCTCGAGCCTTCGGCTCCGGTACGCAGGTGTGACGCTCAACCACCTGGCGTGGGCCAGGATGCTCGGCACCCCGACAGGGCTGCTCGCGGCGCAGGGCGACGATGAGCACGGCAGGCTGATCCGCAGCGTCCTCCAGTCGCTGGACGTGTCCACGTCGGCCATCCATGTGAGCGCGGAGAACACGACCTCGGTGTCGCACGTGATCGTGGACGACACGGGGGAGCGGGCGATCCTCATGGCGCCGGCGTCCACGTCCACGCTGGACGACGCCACGATGGAGCGCTTGTTCGGCAGTGCCGTGCGCGAGGGCGCGGCGGCCGGGATGCTCACCACGGAGATCTCGCAGCTGCCGCTGTCCGGGGTGCGCTGGATGCTGGAGCGCGCGCGGGAGCTCGGGGTGCCGTCCTGCCTCGACGTGGACGTTCCCGTCGGCGTCGCGACCAACGACGCGCGCCTCGGCACCGCGGCGGAGCTCGCCGAGGTCGTCTGCCTCCCCACCGTGCTCAAGATGACCGACGCGGCGGCGGACAGCGTCTTCCGGCTCATCTCCGAGGGCGAGCCCCTGGCCCACGGCTCGGCCGAAGCCGCCGCGCGGCAGATCGCGTCCGCGGCGGGCGTCGGCGCGTGCGTGATGACGAGCGGCAGGAAGGGGTCCGCCATCGCGCTGGGGGATGGCACCACGGCGGTGACGGTGCCGCCGTTCGCCGGGGTCCGCCAGGAGGACGCCACGGGGGCGGGCGACGCCTACTTCGGCGGGGTGGTGGCGTGGGTGCACGCTGAGGGCCTGCCGCGCAGCGTCAAGGGCTTGCGGGCCATGGGGAAGGTCGCCTCGGCCGCGGGCGCGGCCTGCTGCGAGGTCATGGGCGCGCTCCCAGTGCCAGGCCGCTCTGCCGAGAGGATGGTAGAGCTGCACCCGGAGGCGGCGGCGCTGATCGAGCGGCACCCGGTGCCGCTCCGGGCGCCGCCAAAGGCCGCTGTGGCGACCCCTGCCGGCGAGGCGGCCGCCGGCGCCGGCCCGGTGGCCGCCAGCGCCCCCGGCCACTCGGAGGACGCTGCCGGCGCGGGGCCGTCGTGGCTGGACGGGCTGGGCCCCGAGGAGCTGGCGGCGTTCGGGTCGCTGATGAGCGACTACGAGACGGCGTTCGAGATGTACCGCGAGTACCGGGAGGACGGGACGGCGGCGGGGGGGGGCGCGCTGGTGCGGCAGGTGGTGGCGCTGGCCGAGGAGGTGGCGGCGTGCGCCACGTCGGCCGAGGGGGGCCGGCAGCTGCAGGTGACGGGGGTCGGGAAGTCCGGCGCGGTGGCCAGGCGGCTGATGATCTCGCTGCGGAGCGTCGGGGTGCGGGCCTCGTACGTGCACGGGAGCGAGTGGGGGCACGGCGACATCGGCGGGGTGGGGCGCGGGGACGTGGTGGTGGCGCTGTCGCACTCGGGGAACACGTCGGAGCTGGTGGGGCTGGCGTCCCAGCTGCGGGCGAGGGGTGCGAGGTACTGGGGGGTGGTGGGGCAGGCCGACAGCTCCATGGGGCGGGTGTGCGACGGCGTGGTGCTCGCCCCCGCCACCCAGGAGCTCATGGGCGCCGTCCCGTCGCGCTCCGTCGTGGCGCAGGAGATGCTGAGCAACGCGTTGGTGAGCGTGGTGGCGAAGCGTCTGGGCGTCGACGCCGCCACCTTCCAGCGGAACCACCCCGCAGGCGCCATCGGCGCGGCGGCGCGCCGCACCGGGGCCGAGAAGCGGAGCAAGTAGAGCGCCCCGTGGGGGCGCCGTGCTCGCGATGACAATGTGCTGTGCGGCGTGTGGTGCTGGCCAGCGATCCCGAGGATCCAGAACTGATCGCTGAGCGCTCAGCGGCAAAACATGCTGGATTTCATTCTGGCAATTCACAGTTGATGCACGGTACGGGCGCATTGATACAATAACGACGCACTGTTAAGATGACGAGCGGGGCTTGGGGGAGCAGAAAGGGCGACGTGCCGAGCCAAGGGCGCGTCCCACCTGCCCAGTCATTGCAAGTCTGCCTCGTTGAGCCGCTGAAGCGTGACCCAGTGAGCCGAAGGCGGCACAGCCCGGCGGGACTGCTGTGCTGGCGCTGGTCTTGACCCTCCGAGTCGCAGCAGGGAGCTGGCCAGGAAGTGGTTCACCGCTGCCGGCCCCTTCGCCTGGGCAGGGTCAGGCGCAGCGAGATCAGGCCGCAGCCCGTCCCTGCTGGACCCGTTCGGGCTGATTCCACCCTCAGCCGGGCTGGACTTGCTTCCGCCGGATCCGGATCCAGTTGTGGCCGTAGCCTGTCGGCTGGAGAGATCGCCTTCGAGGTCGGACCGACCGAGGCTGCGTTGTTCGCCGCTCATGGATCGCCGGCCTCTGGCCTGGGGAGCAAGGCGGGCGACGCTGGCCGTCGATGCTCCGTTTCCGACGGGCTTTGCGGTCCAGGCCCCAGGTCCAGCCGCCGGCCACGATGCAACGCCTGATGCCGGCGGAGTCAGGCGGGTTGTGGTGCCATTTGCCTCCCACGCATGTTCAGGGCCTGACGGCAGCTGCCGCATTCCTTGCGGCGGTTGCCGAGGTGGCCAAGCAGCGGCGCTCGGACGCACGAGGGCGGCAGGCCTCCCCGCAAAAGACGGATACACGCCAATCGGGGCATATGATGGCCAGCGTGATTGAGGCACGGCCGCAGTTGGCTGATGCAGCGGAGGTCCTGGCTGCGCCGCTCGGTCGGACCACCAAGCCGGAGGCTGAGGCGGCCGGAACGCGTGCCCCCCAGGAACCGGCGCCTCAGGAGCATCGTGGGGCACTTGAATCCAGCCGGGGGCAACCATGGGGCCGCTCTGCGAAGGAACGAAGCTTGGGTGCCGCCTCAGCCCAACTGCCGACGCTGCCTTGTGCAACCCATGCATCGGAGCATACGGGTCCGCCTCATGGTGTGTTGCAGCGGCCCGAAGGGCGCCGGGCAGAACCGGGAGTGCACGCTCCTCCGAGCTTGCCAGGGGAAGCAACGTGTTGTGCGTGGCGGCACGACTCGGTTCAGGTGATGATACGTCAGCGCTGAAATTCTCCGAGTCTGCGGGGATGGGCGCCGTCCAACGCCACAGGAAGGGCTTAAAAAGTGCTGATGTACCATACTCGGGAGGCAGCAGCATTATAGCTCGGCTTACAGGCGCTGGGAGCAGGTCCAGTTCTCGTTGCCCGCCTTCGCAGTCCCTCGGTATCGCGCCCCGCGTCCCGAGCACTGCGAGCCTCGGCATCCGAAAGCTTGATAACTGCAGCGCTGGGGTCGCTCGCCGCAAAGGCCTCGCCGTGGGTGGCCGCAACGTGCTTGTTGGCGTGAGCTCTTTGCAAGTAGCTGGCGCCGCAGATGGTGCAGCGGAACCTGCGCAGCCTCTCATGCACCTGGATGACATGTTCTCGCAGAAACCTGCGAGGGAACGTTCGTAGCAGCAGCCATGGCTTGGATGGGGCCGTTGGACATGCGAAGGCAACGATGGCACGATGGCCAGGCGGGACTTGCATTTCCATTGGCCTCACGACGGCCTAGCAAAACTCCGTCCACAGATGTCGCAGCGAGGACGGGCGTCAGCGCCGCCCGAAGCCGCCATGCAGAACCGGTGATGTGCTGCGAAACTCATGGTCACGGGGATAGGCTGAAGTAAAAGTTCACAGGCCAGGCTAGGGGTATGCTGCCGTCGCAACCCGGCCTGCCGAGCCCCCCAGGACACAGAAGCCGTGAATTCCACGCCCAGGGGAACTCTTTCGACCTTAGTCGACCAGTTTGCGACTTGGGCGGCTTGCCAAGGCCCAAGGGGGCGAAGTCTTCCCACCCAGTAAGCTTTTCGGCGGCACAATCCGCCGGCTTCGGTATTCGGCCTGTCGAGTCTGGTCCATGCGAAAGCGGGGAGCGCCACCACCCTAGCTGCAATGCAGTAAGCGTCCTCAGCATCTCACGGGGGTCTGGCTGCTCTGGCTTCGAGTGGTCAGGGGCTTGGTGTGCCCGGGCTCGATGATTCGCCGAGGTAGAGGCTTGGCTTCCCAAAACTTGGCTGCCACGCCATGAGGGCGCCAGAAATAGCACCCGCGGGGCGGCGGTGAAGAGGGAAAAGCCTGAGCCTGGAAACTAGCCTTTCCAGTAGGTTGCCATCGACACATCCACTTGGGCTGAAGCGCACGCTTTCTATCTATCCCCTTGTGTCGTATTCAAGGCTTGCACTTTTGTCACACCATTCCCCGTTGCAGCGAAGCACCAGATCGCGCAGCGGAGCCTGCTGCTTCGGAGGCTGGTTCTGAGCGCTCGCGGCCATGTCTGAGCGAAAGGTGCAGCAGAAGTATTTCGCGCCCGACTACGACTATAGGCGCACGCCCAAGGCGAAGAAGCGCGCTGGGTCGTCGCAATGGAAGGTGAGCATGCGATTGGCCGAGCCGGTGCGCGGGACCAGCGCGAGGGGGGCGCGGAAGCAAGCGGCTGTCACGCGGCGTTTGCTCGAGCCACGAGGCCGCCCCCCTTGCCCCTTCGTCGGCGCAGATCCGGAACATGCTGCCGTTTACGGTGCGGTGTAGCACGTGCGGCGAGTTCATGTTCGCGGGCACCAAGTTCAACACGCCCATGGAGCGGGCGGGAGACTACCTCGGCGTGTCCATCTTTCGCTTCTACTACCGCTGCCCCAAGTGCTCGGCCGAGTTCACGCTCTGCACAGACCCCGAGAACGAGTCGTACGTGATCGAGCACGGCGCGACCCGGCCCTACGGTGCCAGCGAGGGCTCGAGGACGCAGCGTGAGGTGGCGCACGAGGCCGCGGCGCAGATGGAGGAGGAGGCGGCGGCCGGCGGCGACGAGCCGCGCGCGAGGGCGTCCCAGGCGGACGCCATGGCCGCCGTGGAGACCCGTGCGGAGGAGATGCGGCGGCAGGCCGACGCGGAGGAGGAGGTGGAAGCGCTTCTGGACCGGCGGCGCGCCGAGGCGCGGCTGGGGTCCGACGCCATCATCGCCATGGTGCAGCGCGGGGAGGTGGGCGGCGCGGCGGCCGGCGGGGCGGCCGCGTCGGAGGCGGGCGGAGCCGGGGCCGGCGCTGCTGGGGCTTCCGGCGACGGGCTCCCGGCGGGGTGGAGCGAGGCTGACGCCGAGGCCGCGAGGGCATTCGAGGCGCGTGCGGACGCCGCGGGCCTGGAGGCCGAGGAGGCGGCCGGCGCGGCCGCCGTGGGAGGGGGGTTCCGCCGCGCCTCCGTCGCGGCGGGTGGCACGGCCGCGCTGGCTCCCGGCGGGCTCGCAGAGGTGGCGGCGCTGACGGGGGAGGTGCCTCGGCTGCAGGGGGGCATCGCCAGCGGGGCTGCGTCGCGCAGGGGCGACGGCGCGTCGTCCTTCTTCGCCAAGGCAGCGGCGGCGGCCAGGCAGCGGCGGCTGAAGCGGGCGAGGGAGCCCGAGGGAGCGGCGGGGATCGCACCCGCGGCGAAGCGGGAGGCGCCCGCGTCGGCCGCAGCCCCGGCGGCCGGAGTCGCGGAGGCGGCCAGAGTACCAGCCGTGGTGAGGGCGGCGGCCTCGGCGGCGGCGGCCGTGGCCGAGTACGGCAGCAGCAGCAGCGATTCCGATGCGTGACGCGGCAACCAGCACCGCCCAGCCGATGTGTTGCGCGGCGGGACGCGCGAGTCAACCGGCGCTGGAGCGGGCAGCCGAGGCTGCGCCGCGTGCGGCCCTGCCTGCCCGCCTGCCGGTGGCGCGCGCACGCACGCACTCACTCACGCACCCCGCCGGCCCGCAGGGCGGCTATGCGTATGCGCCTGGCGCTGGTGTGCGCAGCGCTGGTCATCATTGGCCCCAGGCGCGCGAGCGGACTGCCGCGTGTCCGCATGTGGCGGCTCGCGCAGGCAGCCTCGCCGAACGGCGCGGCGCTCGTCGGCAGCCAGCCGGCGGACATGCGCGGCGAGCTCTCGCTCCCGCCCAAAGACCTCTGGAGCGAGCTGGACGAGGACAAGGCGGCCGCCGAGGCCAACGCAACTTCGCGCGGCCCGCTATTCGGCAAGATCTGCGTGCTCGACGGGATGACCGCAACGGTCGACCGGGTTCGTGCGGTGCTGGCCATCGGCCGGCCCGCGGGGATGCTGTTCGTGCTGCCCGAGGACGCCGACGAGCAGGTGGCCGCCCGTTGGCGCGACATCGAGGCCGCGCTTCACGTGCCGCCCGGACCCAAGGTCGCCGTCGGCTTCACTCGCGACCGCCAGGCGGTGGAGGACGCCGCCGGCAGGCTTCCCGACGGCGAGGGCGGGCTGGCCTTGACCCTGGAAGAGGTGGACGGCGCCCCCGCGGCCGCCGCCGGCCTGGACCTTCCCACGCTCGCCATGACGCTCACGGGCCGGCATCTGGGCGGCGCGCCGTGTCCCGTGCTCTTCGTCGTCGCGCACACCGACGTCCTGAGCACGGCGCGCGGGTTTCCGGGCGGCGACACGGCTCGGACGTCAGACCCCGTCGCCGTCCTCTCCCGTGTCGCCGCGGCCCTGGCCCCGCTGTACGCCCCCGGCGCCCGCGATGGCCCCGCGCTGAGCGTCGTCCTCCTCGTGTCGTCGGGCGCCGCCGTCGGGTACGCCCCCGCCGCCGCGTGGCGCGCCGACGCCCTCCTGCGTGCGTCGCGGCGCCGGGCGGCGTGCCAGGCGGCGCAGCACGCCGCCCCGTGCCTGCTCCCCGCCGACGGGGCGCTGGAGGGGCCCGTGGCGGGCGTGATCGCCCTCGGCGCCGTCGGCCGAGGCGACGGCCTCGCCGTCCTGACAGGCCTCGCGGCGGGGCCGGCCCCGCAGCTCGTGCTCCGCGCGGTGGCGGCGGTCAGGGCGGCCGGCGTGGCCGTGGAGGAGCGGTGGGCCCCCGTCAACGCGTCGGCAGCCCACCGCCCGTCCTGGCCGCACGAGCGCTTCGCGCGGGCGGGGATCCCGGCCGTCACGGTGCTTGCCGCGGCGCGTGTCGTGGGCGGGGGCGCGGCTCTGCCCCCCGGCAGCGCGGCGGTGGACGCGGCCGGACGAGACATGACGTCGTTCGAAGGCGGCAGAGCCCGTGGCGCGGCGGGCGGCGACGGCGGGGAGGGGGGGGCCGACATCGACGGGGAAGAGGAGGACGGTGTCAAGGAGACGGAAGAGGAGGGGGAGGAGGGAAGCGGGGCCAAATCCCCCGGCGGCCTGCTGGGGCCTCTCCTGGGAGGGCGCGGCAAGGACAGACGCCCGGCGTGGGCCGGGCTCGCGGGGCCCCGCGGGGAGAGGCTGCCGGGTGCCCAGGCTCCGCCCCTGTCGCGCACGGTGTCCGCCCCGCCGTCCCGCGCCGTCGCGGCGGCGACTTGCGACGGCATCGTCCCCGGGCCCGGGTCGGCCGCCGGCCACGCCGCGGCCATGGACACGGCGGCCCGACAGGTCGCGGCGCTCGTGGCAGCGGCCGTTGCGGGCTCGGGCGACGGCGAAGCCTGGAACGCCGAGGCGGCGGAACAGGCCGCGGCCTCTGCCGTCGCGCTCTCTGGCGCCGTCGGGAAGGCCCTCGCCGCCCGGAGGGGGCCCGGATCCGCCGCCGCGGCTCTGGCGGCGTCGTACTGGTTCTCCCGCCACGCCAGGGACACGGCAGAGCTGTGGAACGCAGTGACGGTGACGGACGGACCGGGCGATCCCGCGCCGGGGGCGGGGACGGAGGCCGCGCTCGGCGCGGGTGCCGCGGCCCTGGGGCTCAAGCCGCTCGCCGTCGCGCGACGGGGTTCGGCCTCCGGGGAGGCGGCGCCCGGGTCGGCCGCGGAGGCGGACGCCCTCGCGAGCGCCGTTGAGGGCGGCCTCCTGGGCTGGTGGACGGGCGGCGCGCCGGCGGCGATGGCGTGGCTGCGGCGGCCGGGCGCCAAGGCGTCGGCGTGGGCGGTGGGGGCGGCGCCGCCGCCGCTGCGGCACCCGGTGCTCCGGCGGGCGGCCCTGGCTCTCGTGAGGGCGTGCGAGGCCGCGGCGGCCGGCCAGGCGGACGCCGCCGGAGGGCCGGAGACGGCCAGGGGACGGTGCTCCGTCGAGGCCTCGTCCTTCTCCGTGCGATGCGGGGTGGACGTGCCGACGCTGTTCCGGAGCGGGCCGCCGGGGGGTGTGCCCGACGGCGCCCCGGCGTCGCTCCGCGCGGAGCCGCCGCTGTGGGTCGTCCCCGTCCTCCCCATCCTGGCCGGGGCTGTGGTGCTGGCGCTGCACGCCGTGGTCGCCGACGCGGGGGCGGCGCTCGAGGGGGCGGGCCTGGGCGCCGTCTGGCGCGCGGTCGTGGCGGGAGCCAAGCAGGAAGGCGCGCGCGCCGAGCACGGGGCGAGGGGTGCCGTCAAGGCGGCCCCGTCCCGCGGGGGCAGGCGCAAGAAGCGCTGAGCGGCTGTCGGCAAGGATTCTGGTCGGGGCCTCACACCACGCATGCGGGACCGCAGGAACACACGCACACACATCCATGCACACGCACGACACGCCCCGTGCGCGGAGCCGCGCCTCAAGCCTCGGCATCGTCGACGCCGGCTGACGGCTGGGGCACGAGCACCAGCCTGTGCGAGTCTCTGGCCGCGACAAGAGCAAATAGCTCGCTCCATCGTGCGAGCACATCCGCAGCAACTGCGGAAGGGGCGGACGGGCCGGCGCGTGGGTTGGGTGCGGAGACGGGAGACCGGGGGAGCAGCTGCCAACGGCGGCTTTGAGTCCCGCAACGGCACCACGCATGCCACGGTTCGCGATCCCGGAGTCTCGGCCGCCCGGGTCCTCACCTGCCGTCCCGTCCTTCAGCTCCCCGAACTTCCCCTTCATGGCCTCCAGGTGGCCGACGAGCGCGGCGCTCTGGTCTCTGAGCTGCTCGAGCGCGGCGAGCTCCGCCTTCTTCTCCTTGATCGATGCCCTGAGCGCACCGTCACTGGCCATAGCGTCAGTGTAGGAGTGGAAGGGCAGGAATTCGCCCACGGCCCGGCGAGCAAGGGCGCGTCGAACAGCCGGCAGAGCACTGCCGGCGAGGGGAACACCAAACGTCGACGACGAGGACCTGGAGCCCGAAAAGCGCACTTGTGAAGGCGCTTCCCTGCGCCCGACCGGGTCGCAATGAGCCTCTCGCAGTTCACGTTCTCCTCCGCCCCGCTGAAGCGGGTGCGGAGGATTCAGTTCGGCGTGCTGGCGCCGGACGAGATCGTGAGAGCAGATGCTCGACGAGCTCAGGCGCGGGCCGTGCACCGCGCAGCTCGCAGCCCTGCGCCGCCCAGCGTGTCCCCGCTAAGTGCCCCGCGTTGATCGCAGAAGCGTATGAGCGTGGCGCACATCACCAAGGCGGAGACGCGGGCCGGGCAGGGCGACCCGATGGAAGGCACGCTGGACGACCCCAGGCTGGGCACCATCGACGACTTCGGGCCCGAGGGGAAGGACGACCCCGGGCACTTTGGCCACGTGGAGCTCGCGGCGCCGGTGTACCACCCCGGCTTCATCGGCGAGCTTTACAAGATGATGCAGTGCGTTTGCATCCAGACCTCGGTGCTCAAGCTGGACAAGAGCACCCCGGCGTTCAAGGCGGCGATGCGCATCCCGCGCGGCAAGCACCGCCTCCACGCGGTGCTCAAGCTGGCGCGCGGGCCCAAGACGTGGATGGGCGTGCCGCAGCCCAAGTTCCGCAAGGAGGGCATGCGCATCTCCATCGAGTACCCGGAGGGTTCGGAGGAGCAGCTCCAGGGCGTGGGCGACCGCAAGTCGCAGCTCCGGCCGCGGCAGGCCCTGGAGGTGCTGCAGGGCATCTCCGACGACGACTGCCGCTGCCTCGGCCTGGACCCGGCGCACAGCCGCCCCGAATGGCTCGTCCAGACGGTGCTCCCTGTCGCCCCGCCCCACGTGCGCCCCAGCGTGTCGCTTGACTCGGTGAGCCGCTCCAGCGACGACCTGACCTTCGCCTATGCCGACGTCATCAAGGCCAACCTGCACCTGCAGGGGGCCCTGCAGCGCGGATCGGCGAGGCCCGTGGTGGAGGAGCTGGAGGACCAGCTTCAGTACGCGTGCAGCGTCATCGTCGACAACGAGCTCCCGGGGCAGCCGCAGTCCAAGCAGCGCACCGGCCGGGCGCTCAAGACCATCCGGCAGCGCCTCGTCGGCAAGGCCGGCCGCGTCCGCGGCAACCTCATGGGCAAGCGCGTCGACTTCTCCGCCCGCACCGTCATCACGGCCGACCCGACGCTCTCCATCCACGAGGTGGGCGTCCCCCGCTCCGTCGCGCACACCCTCACCGTCCCCGTGCGGGTCAACCGCTACAACATGCGCTTCCTCCAGGGCCTCGTGGCCCGCGGGCCGGACAACCACCCGGGGGCCAAGTACATCATCAAGCAGGACGGCCGCCGCGTGGACCTGCGCTACGCCCCCGCGGAGGAGCGCAGCCTGCGCCACGGCTGGATCGTGGAGCGGCAGATGATGGACGGCGACGTGGTGCTCTTCAACCGGCAGCCGTCCCTCCACAAGATGTCCATCATGTGCCACCGCGCCCGCGTCCTCGACTACTCCACCTTTCGTCTCAACCTCACATGCACCACGCCCTACAACGCCGACTTTGACGGCGACGAGATGAACCTCCACCTGCTCCAGACGCTGCCGGCGCAGGCCGAGGCGGCCGAGCTCATGGCCGTGCCCTCGCTCATCGTGTCGCCCCAGGCGAACCGTCCCGTCATGGGCATCGTGCAGGACACGCTGCTGGGCGCGAACCTGATCTCCCGCCGCGACTGCTTCTTCGAGAAGGACATGGTCATGAACCTGGTCATGTGGATGCGGGCATGGAACGGGCAGATCCCGCGCCCCGCCATCATGGTGCCCAACAAGCGCCGCCGCGGCCGGTACAGCGCGCTGTGGACGGGCAAGCAGATCGTCAGCCTCTTCGTGCCGGACATCAACCTCCGGCGCGGCGACAAGGCCGACCTCCGCGCCAAGGCGTACCCGGAGGAGGACACCCTGTGGATCGAGCGGGGGGAGGTCCTCATGGGCACGCTGGACAAGTCCAACCTCGGGCCCAAGGCCGGCGGCATCATCCACACCCTGGCCAACGACTCAACGCCCGATGCCACGCGGGACTTCATCAACACGCTGCAGACCACCATCAACTACTGGCTCATGAACCGCGGCTTCACCGTCGGCATCGGGGACGGCACCACCTCGCGCTCCGCGATGCAGACCATCAGCAACGCCATCGCCAAGGCCAAGCGCGACGTCAACCGCCTCGTCTCCCAGGCGCAGGACGGCAACCTCACCCTGCAGCCGGGCAAGTCCATGTACCAGACGTTTGAGTTCCTCGTCAACGACGTCCTCAATGGCGTCCGCGGCGAGACGGGCTCCGCCACCGAGAAGAGCCTGACCCCGCAGACCAATAACATGATCGCCATGATGATCGCCGGCTCCAAGGGGAACCGGAACAACGTCTCCCAGATCATCGCCTGCGTGGGGCAGCAGAACGTCGAGGGCAAGCGCATCGCCTTTGGCTTCCGCGGCCGCACGCTGCCGCACTTTTGCCAGGACGACCTGGGCACGCTCTCCAAGGGCTTCGTGGAGAACTCGTACATCAAGGGCCTGCTCCCCCAGGAGTTCTTCTTCCACATGATGGGCGGCCGCGAGGGGCTCATCGACACGGCGTGCAAGACCGCCGAGACCGGGTACATCCAGCGCCGCCTGGTCAAGGCCCTGGAGGACATCAAGGTGGAGTACGACGGCACCGTGCGCAACGCCGAGGGGAA
>Ga0306871_1000465_pt1 | contig 15552 bp, 13 predicted proteins | sample AntRauMeHopE1497_FD_190447 | JGI IMG/M metagenome (GOLD analysis project Ga0306871, IMG submission 190447) | Saline lake microbial communities from Rauer Islands, Antarctica - Metagenome Hop E1 #497 (v2) (version 2) | ecosystem: Environmental > Aquatic > Non-marine Saline and Alkaline > Saline ... | reverse complement strand
GCACCGCAATTTTCACGAACGACGGCGGTGCCGCGCGGAAGTTTGTGACCGACATCCAGGTCGGGATGGTGGGAGTGAATGTCCCCATACCCGTTCCCATGGCGTACTTCTCGTTCGGTGGATGGAGGCAGTCTCTCTTTGGTGATTCCCGTGCTCATGGGGAAGAGGGTTTTCGATTCTTTACCCGCCAAAAAGTGGTGACCTCACGGTGGTCCGACCCCAACCACGGTGGATTGAATCTTGGCTTTCCTCAGGGCTAGATAATGGCTCGCGTAGCAATCACGGGGGGAGTACCGGGGTCCTTGGTAACAACATTGCCGAGGAGCTTCGGAGTGCTGGGCATGGTGTTGTGGTCTTGACTCGCAAGGCCACTCTCCACCGAGGCGCCCTGGCCTCTTGCAGTCGTTGACACCTCCGATCTGGACGCCCTCACCGAGGTCGTCCAAAGGCAGGATTTCATTGTCCACACTGCCATCCCCAATGATTTCCAAACCCTGGGCTCCCAGCAGGCTTACGCCGCCGCCCGGGGCTCACCTCCAACGTGACACGGCTCGCCCATCTCCGCGGGGGCAAAAGCTCTCTATATTTCTGCCGATTGGGTGATGGATGGCACACCCCTCGCAGCCTGGACTCAGGTTACTGGTGCCCGGTGAACACTGATGGGTATCTGAACCCACTCGGTGGGCAGGTCTTTTGGGAGCCTGCCCCGGATACCGGGGCAATCTGCCGCATCGGTGGGGTTATTAGCTCTCATCGCCTCAGGCCAGTTTCCTGTGGGAGCAAGATGTAGGATGTTGGATGGATCACTTCCTCCCTCGATTCCCAGAGTTATCAGGGATGGGTCGTTCCTGAACAGAGCCCAGTGATGACTGGAGAACCAGCAGAGAAGGGTGGCCCCGTCGTGGATGTTCCCACCAGCGTCGAATTCTTGCGGTCCGCCGTAGCAGAAACGGTAGCCTCATGACCCAGTGGTTCTACCCCCGAGGCACACTCCGTCGTGGACCGTGGGAAACAGTGGTGGATGCCGAACTGCCGGGTTGGAAGCACACCGGAATGCGCATCGCTGACTCCGCGGACGCCGCACGTTTTGAGATTGCTCCAGACGGCATTGAGCGGGTTATCTACGTTCTGAAAGGTGCCGGCGCCGAAGTGTCGTTCACCCTTGCCGGCTCTGACAAGGCGGAAACGCTGGAGATTAGCGGGCGACAAACCGTATTCCATGGGGCAGTCGATTACCTGTACCTTCCGATCAATACGGGTATTGTGATCCGACCCCATGGTCGCGTCATGGTGGTTGAAGCTGTCGCCACTGTGGCCAAACCTGTTCAGTTGCGGAAAGCAGCTGATGTGCCCCGCCTGCTGCGCGGCGGTGGTCGATCTACCCGCCAAATTCATGACTTTGGCGGCGAAGAACACCTCGATGCAGATCGCATGCTTGCGGTGGAGGTACTGGTTCCGGCCGGAAACTGGTCGGGAATTCCGACGCACAAACACGACACGTACATTCCCGAGATCGAATCAAGCCTCGAAGAGGTGTACTACTTCGAAGTAGCTCCCGACCGGTCTTATTCTCCTGCCGGGGACACACACCCTCTTGCGTATTTCCGGGGGTACAGCTCTGACGAACGCGAATTTGACGAGCTCTTGGAGATTCATTGTGGCGATGTAGTCCTGGTTCCCTACGGTTTCCATGGCCCCGCCGCCGCGATGCCCGGTTACGACCTCTACTTCATGAATGTGATGGCCGGGACTGACCCTGAGCGGACTTGGAAAACCCGAGATGACCCCCAGCATGTGTGGATCAGGGACACGTGGGACGCGGAAGGTCCTGACCCCCGGCTTCCCTACCTGGCCTAATCGCCCTCGAGGAAGCGGGGTCAGTTGCAGTGGAACAGCATGTGGCCATGTTGATGGACGAGGCGATCGCTCGGCGCGGTTTAAAGTCCTTTCGGGAACTGCATGCCTGGTCGATCGAGCACCCTGGAGACTTTTGGCATCAGGCTTGGGAGGATCTACGAATAGTTGGAGACCGTGGCTCTCGCGTGTCTGCAGGGTCCGGTTTTATCGATACCCGGTGGTTTCCAGACGCGTCACTCAACATCGTGGAAACCCTCCTCGATGGTCCACCAGATGAGGAAGTCCTAGTGTCGTGGTCGGAGGACCAAGCCCGAGTTTCTCTGACGCGCACCTATTTACGGGATGAAGTTGCCGCCTGTGCCGAGGCGATGAGGGCCGCCGGAATTGTCTCGGGTGACCGCGTTGCTGCGTGGATGCCCAACACAACGGAAACATTAATTTTCGCTCTCGGTGCGCTCTCGCTCGGAGCGGTGGTCAGCACAGCCTCCACAGATTTTGGCCCAGCTGCTTTGGTTGATCGTTTTGAGCAGATTGAACCACGCCTGCTTTTGGTGTCGGAAACTGCGCGGTACGGGGGGAAGACATATGACTTATCGGAAAAAATTGCCGAAGTAGAGGCCGGGCTTCCCTCTCTTCTTGCCACCATCACTGTGGGACCCATCGATGCTCGCATGTCCTGGCGAGAGTGGCTGCTCCCGCATCGCGGGGCAGCTCTTCAGTTCACCCGGCTGGGATTTAGCCACCCAGGCTTCATCTTGTTCTCCAGTGGAACCACCGGGCGACCAAAATGTATTGTTCACTCTGCGGCCGCAGTCCTCCTGAAAGTATTGAGCGAGCAGGGTTACCACCTCGATATTCGCCCGAGGGACCGCGTTCTCTATGCCACCACGTGTGGCTGGATGATGTGGAACTGGTTGCTATGTGGTTTAGGGCGGGGTGCTACCGTCGTGCTTTTCGATGGAAGCGCCATGTATCCCGCACCCGATCGTTTGTGGTCTCTCGCGGAAGAGGAGAAACTCACCTTTTTAGGTGTGTCAGCAGCACTCCTTGATTCTTGGCGCCAGTCGTCTCTTGCCCCTGGGCATAGCCGTGACCTTGGTGCTCTGCGCACTGTTGCGTCGACGGGGTCACCACTTTCCCCCGAATGCTTTGATTGGGTCTCTAGCGCTGTCTCGCCAGATATTTCTGTGTCGTCAATAGCGGGGGGAACAGACCTGTGCGGGTGTTTAGTTCTGGGGGTCGCTGGTGAACCGGTTCCCCGCGGCGAAATTCAGGGGCCATCGTTGGGTCTTGACGTCACCGTGCTTCGCTCGGATGGCACGCTTGCTGACGTGGGTGAGGAAGGTGAACTCGTCTGTAGAACACCGTTCCCCACCGTTCCGTTGAAGTTCTGGGGCGACGAGGATGGCTCCCGTCTTTGGGCAACATATTTTGAGCGTTTCGATGGCATCTGGGCCCACGGTGATTTTGCGCGACGCACTCCCTCTGGTGGTTTTGAGATCTTGGGCCGACTGGACGCCACCCTCAATGTGAAGGGCGTGCGACTAGGAACGGCGGAAATTTATCGCGTTGTTCTTCAGCTCGAGGGCATTGCCGACGCAATTGCAGTGGCAGAACCCGTCGGCACAGACTCTCGAATGGTGCTCTTTGTTGTCACCCGAGACGGGCTCACCAAACAGCTTGAATCACTGATTCGCTCCGCACTGCGCACCCGGGCAAGCCCTCGCCACGTCCCAGAGCTCATCGTTGAAGCACCAGCGGTGCCCCGCACTCGAAGTGGAAAAATGACGGAACTGGCAGTGACCGACATCATTTCTCGCAGAGCTGAGCGGGACACATCAGCGCTAGCAAACCCTCAGTGTCTTGAGTTTTATCGCCAGTGGGCTTTTACCTCACGCCCCTAGCGGGCGCAGGTGCGGTGGTACCGCGGGTGACCAGGCGTGAAGCCACCCGGTCATGTTGAGCCAGCGTCTTGGGGAACTGAATTCGGTGGAGCAATCGTTGCGCCGCAAGTCGCCCCAAATCTGTCAGAGGTTGGGCGATGGACGTCAAATTAATACTACGCAAGGCTCCCAAACTAATCCCGTCATAGCCGATAACGGAGATGTCTTCGGGAACGCGAAGCCCCACCTCTTGAACAGCCGCAATAGCCCCCATTGCGGCAAAGTCATTTGCCACAAAAAATGCTGTCAGCTTGTTGAGGCTCGCTGACTGGGCGGCCGAGAAGCCGGCGGTGTCAGTCAAACCACCCTCCACCACCACAACGTAGTCCTCCAGCCCGTGTCTCGCCATGGCGGCTCGATATCCTGCGGCACGGGCGTGGGACACCGGATTATCTCCACCGCTCAGATGGACGATGTTCCGGTGTCCGATTTCGACGAGATGGTCCACGGCAAGCTGGGCGCCCGCAATGTCGTCGTTGCAGACCATGTCCATCCGGGGTATGGGGATGTCATCCCGTGTCACAGTGACGGTGGGGACTTCGGCCGCGATATCCGCGAGAGTTTCAGCCGAGAGGCGGTGGGAGATGAGAATCAAGCCCTCCACCTGAAACTGCAGCAGTGTCTCAATCTCAGCCTGTTCCATAAGGGGGTCGTTACCCCCGCTTACCAACATCATGCTGAATCCTCCAGCCCGAACCTCGTCGTGAACGACATCAAGGATTTCGGCGAAGACCGGGTTGTGCAGATCCAGCACCAACACCCCAATGGTGCGGCTACGACGCACCACCAAACTCCTGGCGGCCGCGTTTGGCCGGTAGCCCAGCTCGTCCGCTGCTTTTAGAATCCGCGCGCGACTGCCATCGCTCACCTTGGGAGACCCTGACAGCGCAAGGGACACCAAAGATTTGGACATCCCCGCGCGGGACGCCACATCGTGGATGGTCGGACGGGAAGTAGCCATTGTCTTAGCTGACCTTGGCGACCTCGACAGCTCTGCCGCTCCCGATTGATTGTTCACAGGCAATCGCCACGCGCAAACTCTCCAAAGCTGACTCTGGTGGGCACGGGTTCTCTGTTTCTCCCTTGGCGAAGGACACGAAAGCTTGTGTCTCATTCCGGAAAGCGTCACGGAACCTATCCACAAAGCCCTGGTAAGGGTTCTGATTCAGAGCCAGTTCGTTCTCCAGCCCGTGAAGAGGGGTTCGGCTGTTGAGTCCAGCCGAAAGAGAATCTTGGGAGCCAAAAGCCTCCACTCGAACATCGTGGCCTAAAGCACCGTGGCGAGTGCCAGAAATCAGCACCTGAACCCCACTCACCGTCACAATGTTGACCGCGCTCACATCGGCATCATCGAGGTCGGCGTAATCTTGAAATTCCCGCACGGCTTTAGTCGCATACGCCGTTTTTATTTCGCTCCCGGTCATCCACCGAACAAGATCAAAGTCGTGAACGTGCAGGTCTCGGAAAATTCCGCCACTACCGGCCATGAACTCTCGTGTGCTCGGGGTCATGTCGTGGGTTGTCATTGTCAGGGAATACAGCGTCCCCACTTTTCCTGACTGAATTGCCTCCTGCATGCCACGGATGGAGGAATCGAAACGTCGTTGGAAACCAATTTGCAGGTCCGACCCGTGGGCGTTCGCAAGATCAATGGCTTCCTGCGTTACAGCGAGAGTGAGGGCGATGGGCTTCTCACAGAGCACCGGAATCCCGTGAGGTAGCACTCCGCTCAACACTTCGTCGTGAGCGGTCGTTCCGACCGCGACAACAACAGCATCGGCGACCTCATCCATGGCGTTGGCCCAGGGGAGGAGTGTGGCGCCAAAATTCTCTGCAAGGCCTCGGCCTTTGTTTTCATTGTGATTCGTGACGATCACCTCTGTCACGCGTGGGTCTGCCGCGAGATCTTCGACCCGAAGGGCACCCATGCGTCCAGCGCCGATTACCAGTACGCGCATACCTTCTCCTTTGCTAATGGCCCGCCGATGTTGCACCGCCCTCCCTCATTCTGCCATAATAAATGGAACGTTCCAACGAAGGGCTGATAGTGTCAGATTTTCTCTCCCGTGTGGCTTCTGCTCCCATTTCCTGGGGGGTCTGCGAAGTTCCCGGCTGGGGAACCATGCTTCCCAGCTCCCGTGTTTTGAAAGAAATGTCAGGCCTGGGTTTTGCTGCCACAGAGTTAGGTGCTCCTGGCTTCCTGCCAGAGAGTGCTGACAGCGTCACGGCGGAGCTTGGCTCGTATGGAATGACACTTCTCGGCGCATTCACTCCTTTCGTTTTTCACCAAAAGTCCGAGCGAGAGAGTGCGCTCGCGGCTGCGCGCGAAACTGCTCAGTTCCTGCAGCGCGCCGGTGCAACCACACTCATTTCCTCTGTGGTTCAGGACCTGGAGTGGTCCCACCCAGAACCCCTCTCCAGCGATGAGAGGGCTCATATGGCCGAAATGTTTGACCGTGTCGATGATATCTGTCAGGAATTTGGGCTCCAGCAGGTTTTGCACCCTCACGTTCAAACCGTGGTGGAAACAAAAGACGACATTTCCCGGGTGCTCGATGCGTGTGACGTCGGGTTCTGCCTTGACACTGGGCACATGGCTTTTGGCGGCCAAGATCCAGTCGAATTCGCGCGCGATGCTTTTGACCGCGTTGGACACGTTCACCTTAAAGACATTCGACTGGATATGACCGCTGCAGTTCTGAGACGGGAGGTTTCTTTGATGGAAGCAACCCAAGCAGGAATCTTCACCACACTTGGTGCGGGAGATGTCGACATCGCGGGTGTTGTTTCGACCCTCGAGGCAGCGGGTTATCGCGGCTGGTATGTCATTGAACAAGACACCGCCATTACCGATGGCGTTCCTCTCGAAGGCGAAGGTCCGATTCACCAGGTCATGTCCTCGCTCGAATATCTCACCAACACTGTCGCCCCCACCCTTGATGGTGCCTGATGGGCCAGCTTGACGTTCTCAGCGTGGGTCGCATCAGTGTTGACCTGTATGCCAATGAGCCCAACATTGGTTTCGAAGGTGACCAAAGTTTTCGAAAGTCTGTCGGGGGAAGCCCCTCCAACGTTGCCGTTGCTGCGGCGCAACTGGGGTCGCGTGTTGCTCTTGTCACCAAAGTTGGCCGTGATGCTTTCGGTGACTACATCCTCTCCCGCATGGGCGATTGGGGTGTCGACACGAGTTATATCGAAAGCGTCGAAGGCGCCCAAACTCCCCTTGCGTTCGCCGCGTTGACACCACCAGAAACCCCCACTGTGATGTTTTATCGTGGGGTGGCCGCTCCCGACACGACACTGCAAGAACCTGATGTTCCCGCCTCCGCAGTGACCTCCGCCGGAGTTTTGTGGATTAGCCAAACCTCCCTTGCTCAGGGCAGTACCGCCGAGACTTGTTTGTCCTGGATGGCGCTGAGAAAAAGAACACAGCACACGGTTCTTGACCTTGATTATCGCCCCTCTCTCTGGGCGAGCCGGTCCCACGCCCACGAGATGGCCCAGCGCGCGATCGCACAAGCGAGCGTTGTGGTGGGAAATATTGAAGAATGTGAGGTCGCACTTGAGATTTCAGATCCAGACCTGGCCGCCTCTGCCCTCCTTGAGGCGGGAGTGCACCTTGCCATTATCAAATTAGGGTCCGAAGGCGCACTTTTAGCTACGGCGGAGGAGAGATTCCGGGTTACCCCGACGCTGGTGGACGTGGTGTGTGGGCTTGGAGCCGGTGATGCTTTTGGCGGCACTCTCTGTCACGGGCTTGTTCACGGGTGGGATCTCGTGACCATTGGTACTTTTGCTAACGCGGCCGGTGCGCTGGTCGCCACGCGCCTCACCTGCGCAGACGCAATGCCCTCACTGCACGAATTGGAAGAGATGGTCGGATACACAGCATGACCCTTTCCAAGGAACACTACACAGCATTGCTCGACGAACGAGTTTTTGCGCCCCACGCCCTGACCGAAGCGCTCCTGAACCGCAAGCGTCGAAGCGTCGCTGGCGAGGACGGCAATCTTTTGATTATTGCTGCCGACCACACGGCCCGGGGAAAGTTGTCCCTGGGGAAGGATGTCATCGCGATGGCAGACCGTTTCACCCTGCTGGACCGCCTTGTTCAGTGTTTAGCTCTGCCCGGGGTCGATGGGGTGCTCGCAAGCGCCGATATCCTCGAGGAGCTTGCCTGGTTGGGGGCCCTCAATCACCGTCTTGCAATTGGAACAATAAATCGGGGCGGAATCATTGGGGCACGGTGGGAGCTTGATGACCGTGTGACGTCCTATGACGTCGAACACATCGAATCATCGGGACTCGACGGTGGAAAAACTCTGATCCGCATTGATCACAGCGACCCCTCGGTCGCGCGAACCCTGGAGACCGTCGCTTCGGTGACGACCCAGTTGGCGGATCGAAAAATCATGTCGTTGATTGAGCCTTTGCCCTACCTCAAAGATGAGGGAGGCAGTGCGGTGCTGGACCCCTCGGATGAAGCCCTCATCAAAGTGGTCGCTATTGCTTCGGGGTTGGGGGCCTCTTCGGCCTACACCTGGCTCAAAATACCCGCCAGCGCACGAATGACCGAGGTCGCCGGGGCAACCTCATTGCCGATCTTGATGCTCGGTGGGGAGCCCACGGGGGACCCATCCGCCACCTTTGACCAGTGGACTACCGCTATGTGCGAACCTAACGTCCGCGGGCTGACCGCCGGGAGGTCGCTGCTGTATCCACTCGACGGTGACTTTGAGGGCGCTGCCGCCAGAGCGGGGACCATCGTTCATCCCGCTAAAGCTTCTCCTCCTGGACCCGCACAATTTCAGCACGCTGCACGACAAGAAAACACTCCACACGGTAAACCTGGACGCCCCGTAATCCGGGGTGGGGAAATGAAAGGCCACACACCATGAACACTCGCATTGGTATTGCAGTCTTGGGTTTGGGCTGGATGGGCCAGGCGCATGCTCGCTCCATGTTGCGCATTCCTTCGTTATTCCCCGAACGTTCTTTTGACCCAGTCCTCGTGGTCTGCGCCGACACCGAGGAGGAACGCCGCGATCGGTCTGTGAATGACTTTGGCTTCCAGCGCGCTGTTGCCGACTGGGAGGGAGCGGTCACCGCGGAGGACGTGGATGCTGTCTGGGTCACAGCACCAAATATGCTTCACGTCCCCATGATTGAGGCCGCCACAAAAGCGGGGAAAGCTGTCTTTAGCGAAAAACCTATTGGAGGAAAGCCCGAGCAAACCGTCGCCGCTTTTCGAGCGGCAGAGGCCGCCGGTGTTCCGACCGGGGTGGGGTACAACTACCTGTGGGCGCCTTTGGTCCTCCATGCTCGCCACCTCATCGAATCGGGGGCCCTGGGGGAGATCACCCACTACCGCGGAAGGTTCCTGTCGATGTATGGCAGTGATGAGTTAGGTCTCTTGACGTGGCGGTTTCTCCTCGACCAAGCCGGGTATGGAGTGAGCAGCGACATTCTGAGCCACTCAATCGCTTTGTCCCAGTTCTTGATTGGCGATGTGAGTGAAGTTGTGGGGATGCGCAACACCACTATTCCCGAGCGACCCATTCCTCTGGGGGTGGCAAGCCACTACGGACGTGGCGCGCCTGGCGACCCCAAGGGAGCTGTCGAGAACGAAGACTTCGCTTCCATGCTCTGCACTTTTGCCAATGGCGCCACCGGAACGTTTGAATCCAGTCGAACTATGGTGGGCCCTGAGAGCCAAAACGCTTTTGAAATCTACGGTACAAAAGGTGCCCTGGCGTGGAACCTTGAGAAACTCAACGAACTCCAGTACTACGAACTCACCGATAGCCCTAACTCGGGATACACCACTATTTATGGTGGTGACCGATTCCCCTTCCACGGTGCCTACGCGCCGGGACAGGCGAATGCCATCGGTTTCGAAGACCTCGTGGCCACTGAAGACTTTTCCTTCTTAGAGTCCATCGCCAAGGGAACTTCTTTTGCTCCGAGCTTCCGAGAAGCCGTTGATGTGGTGAGCGTGCAGCAAGCGCTCATTAATTCGTGGGAATCCCGCACTTGGGAGCCCGTCGTAGATCTTGCAGGAGACACCAATGGCAAATAAATCGGTGAGGCTCAGCACCGCAGAAGCAATCGTTCGATACCTGATAGCTCAACGGACCATTGTTGAGGGCGAAAATGTGCCCCTGTTCCCTGGGGTCTACGCCATTTTTGGTCACGGAAATGTCACCGCCTTGGGTCATTCCTTAGAATTACACCGGGATCAAATCCCCGTGTGGCGGGGACAAAACGAGCAGGGGATGGCTTTGGCGGCAACAGCATTCGCTAAAGCCACCAGGCGACAGCAAATCATGGTGTGCACCTCCTCCATCGGCCCCGGCGCGACGAACATGGTCACCGCCGCCGGTGTCGCCATGGCGAACCGTCTGCCGGTGTTGTTTCTTTCCGGGGACACCTTCACCTCCCGTCTGCCAGACCCCGTGTTGCAACAGGTTGAGCATTTTGGGACACCCTCCACCACGGCGAATGACGCCTTCCGGCCCGTCGTTCGCTATTGGGACCGGATAACACACCCCGCCCAGATTCTCAGCTCACTTCCCCAAGCCTTGTCAACAATGCTTGACCCTGGTGACTGCGGCCCTGCGTTCCTGGGGCTCCCCCAGGACGTCGCCGCAGAGGCTTATGACTATCCCGCGAAATTCTTTGACACCACAGTCCACACCATCGCTAGACCCCGCCCAGATCTGGTGCAGCTCGAACACGCTGCTACGGCGGTGAGGGCCGCCAAAAGGCCGGTCATCATTGCTGGGGGAGGAGTGCATTACTCTCTCGCCGAGCAAGAACTGGCCAACTTTGCTGATCGCTTTGGTATTCCTGTGGTGGAGACCGTCGCGGGCAAATCATCGTTGCTGGCAGACCACCCCCGTTATAGCGGGCCACTGGGTGTGACAGGAGCAGCGGCCGCAAATGCTGTGGTCAGTGCCGCTGACCTGGTTCTAGCTGTGGGCACCCGCCTGGAAGACTTCACTACGGGGTCGTGGACTCTGTTCAACGAGTCAACGCCGTTTGTCGCTATCAATGCAGCCAGATTTGATGCTCTAAAGCACCGCTCAATTTCTGTTGTCGCTGATGCAAGGGAAGCGTTACGGGAGCTCAGTAACGAACTCACCGGATATTTCACGGAGCCCTCCTGGAGCGAAGTCACTGCTACACGCCGTGCTGAATTGGCACAGTTTGTGGAGCATCGCATGGCCGACGATGAAGTGTGGCCTCCAAGCTATGGGCAGCTCGTGGGTCTGGTTCACAAGTCGGCAACACCGGAGGACTATGTCCTCACAGCAGCTGGCGGGCTCCCCGGTGAGTTGAATGTGAACTGGATGAGCAAAAGCGTTGCCTCCTTTGACTGCGAATACGGTTTCTCCTGCATGGGATATGAAATCTCTGGCGCGTGGGGGGCTGCCATGGCCCGAACCACCGGGGAGGTCTATTCCCTCGTGGGAGATGGCTCCTACCTGATGATGAACTCTGACATTTACGCGTCGATCCTCTCCGGACACAAGATGATCCTGGTGGTGTGTGACAACGAAGGCTATGCGGTCATTGAGCGATTGCAGGTCAGCAAGGGTGGGGCTTCCTACAACAACATGTTGGCGGACTCCACCGGGACCGGAAGCGATGTTCGAGTGGACTTCCACGCCCACGCCAAAGCCCTGGGTGCTGAGACCTATTCGGTTGAAAGCCTGAGCGAATTTGCTCAGGCGCTCACAAAGGCCCGTCAATCGACAAAAACCGTGGTCATCGTGACTAAAGTTCGGGCTCAAGACTTCACGGAGGGTGGTGCTTTCTGGCAGGTCGGCATCCCCGAGGAGTCGCCGCGCATCTCTGTCCAACAGGCTCGAGCCGCCATGGATGAAGGACTGAAAGCTCAACGTCGTGGAGTGTGACTAGTCAGCGACGCCGGGTCTTCAGCTACCTATTAACTATGGTGAACTCGAGAGAGTACAGGTCAGGGCGGTAAACGTGCTCGCCGTGCTCGATAGCTGCGCCTGCGGCGTCGTAGGCGGTTCGATCGGAGGTCAACACGGCAGCACCCAACTCGATATCGAGCTGGGTGGACTCCTTTGCCGATGCTTTTCGGGCGCTCAGTTTCTGCCTGCCGATGCGGGGGGCAACCCCGATTTGTCGCAACGTCTCGTAGAGTCCTTTTTCCTGGAGATCGGCCCGCGAAATGTGCCCCACTGATTCTGGAATCCAGTTGTGCAAAATGGCAATGGGCACACCATCAGCCAGGCGAATCCGCGTAACCTTAAGGACGCTCTTACCTGGCAAAACCCCTAAGCGCTCCGCAAGTTGAGTGGTAGCGGCGATGTGGGCAAAATGCACAACGTTTGTCGAGGGTTTAGCTCCAGTCTTCGCGATGTCGTCGTGTAAAGAGGTCAACTCCAGGCCGCGGGTAAGTTGACCGTGAAGCACTTGGCTGCCTATTCCCCGACGTCTCACCACAAGGCCTAAGTCGACAAGTGATTGAATGGCCCGCCGAATGGTCGGACGAGAGAGCGATAGACGCTCGGCGAGAGAAACTTCATTTTCAATCCGGGAACCGGGTGGGAGAGTGCCATCACGGATAGCCAACTCAAACTTTGTTGCCACCTGGTGGTACAGAGGCGCTTTCGCGCTCCTATCGATATCGGAAAAAAGAGAGTGCGGAAGAAGCACTTCGGTTTTTCTCAAGGGGGATGCCTCGCAAAGTAATGGAGTGACAACATGTTAGAACATCAATCAATTTTGTCAGACTTCGGGAAGCACAAAAGAGCCTGCGCTTCCCGATGTCCTCCTGGTTCTTGCTTTCATCGCGCTGTCGAGTTGGACCTTTGCCGCCCTGACAGCATTTCTTGCGACCTTTATCCCTTCCACTTCGGGTTTCACCGCGTTGGCCACCATCGTGGGTACGGTAGTCGGGTTTTTAGCAGCTGCCTATGTGCCAATGGGTGTTCTGCCAGACGGTGTGGCCACCGTGATGAGTGCACTTCCTTTTGCTGTTGCGGCGATGCTGTTTCGCGAACCCCTCACCGGCGGAGCGCTGAGTGAGCTAGCCCGAGGGAATTCCGAGGCTCTGGGAGCCGTGGAATCTTTCTCTGGACTGACTCTCTCCGTTGGCGAGTGGACATTGACCACTCCTGCGGCAGTGCTGATGTTGGTCACTGTCGCCGCAGTCTTTACGGTTGCCTCGCTTGTGAGAATCCGCGACCGAGTGCGCTGACATCTCTACGAAACGCGTGCTCTCCGGGGTATTTTCCAAAGGGGAGCTTCGTCGGCGTCATTTCGGTGGTTTCGCGAGGGTCTCGGCGGGGTCGCCAGGCGGTCTTTCCGGAGGGTAGGGTGCCGCCTGAGAGGGAGTCGGGTCGATGATCACAGCAGCCGTTAGTTTGGGTCCCGAGACGACGCCGGTTCTCCTGCGGGGAGAAAGTGCATCACAATAGAACAGTGCCAGAGCCCATCGAGAAGCCCTATCTGATTTTTGTTGGTGGGGAAACAAACCCCTCTTTCGCAAAGACCGGTTTTGGTCTTGTGCAGTGGGATTCATCAAACTGTCTTGGGCAGATGCGCTGTGGCGAAAACGCGGTGGATTTAGGAACTCCAGATCTCACCATCGACGAGGCGATTGCCGCGGGAGCAAAATCGATAGTCCTTGGGGTCGCGGTTGTCGGGGGACAGATCCCACAAACGACCGTAAAGGTTTTTCTCGAGGCGTTGGAGAAGGGCATGGATGTTGTGGCTGGCATGCATGAACGCCTGAATGATTACCCCGCACTCGTTGAGCAGGCGGCGCGATATTCGAGACGTCTCATCGACGTGCGGGTTCCACCGGACAACATTCCGGTCGGGACAGGCGCTCCGCGTTCAGGGCGGAGGCTTCTTACGGTGGGGACAGACTGCGCTGTGGGAAAAAAATATACGGCGCTTGCTGTGGCAGAAGGTTTGCGCAAACAGGGAGTTGACGCTGATTTCCGGGCCAGTGGGCAAACGGGTATTTTGATAGCGGGATCGGGGATACCTATTGACGCGGTCGTCTCGGACTTCATTGCCGGCGCAGCGGAGATGCTTTCCCCCGCGGGCCAACCTGACCACTGGGACGTTATTGAAGGCCAGGGGGGTGTTTTACACCCAGGTTATGCGGCAGTTTCGGTGGGGCTTTTAGTCGGATCTCAACCCGATGCTTTTGTGGTCTGCACCGATGCAATGAGAACACACCTTGTCGGCTGGCCGCAGTTTGAGGTTCCAAGCATCGCCGAGGTGATTGAGCAGACGATAGTTTTGGCTAGGCGGGTCAACCCCGACATCCGCTGCGTGGGGATCAGTGCAAACACTTCTGCTTTGCGCGCCGAGGAGCGTTCTGATTACCTGGCTTTGTTGGCGCGGGAATACGGCGTTCCCTGCGCTGATCCGCTTGTCTCAGGTATCGACATGATTGTGTCCCGAATCCGTCATGACTTCCAGGATTAAGCTCACTATCGAGCGGAAATCTTTTCCGCTCGACCAGCCTTTTTCGATAACCGGTTATACCTTCACCGCCCTCAACACTGTGTGGGTCACCCTCGAGCGCGATGGCGCCGTTGGTCGTGGCGAGGGAACAGGGTCCTACTATTTGGGAGAAACCCCAGACACGATTAGTGCCCAGCTTGAGGCTCAGCGCAGCCATATTGAAGCAGGAGTGTCCATTGCGGAGGCGCAAACCTTGTTGCCCCGAGGTGGGGCTCGAAACGCCCTTGACTGTGCTCTGTGGGATCTTCGGTGCGCGGAAGAGTCGACCTCCATATGGAACTTGCTGGCACTCACTGCGCACACCGTTGTCACGGTCGCCACCATCGGCGCCGGGCGTCCCCAGGAGATGGCGGTAAAAGCGACGCAGTGGGCCCAGTATCCGCAATTAAAAATCAAGCTCGACAATCGTGAGCCTGTTGAATGCGTTGCTGCGATTAGAGCGGCCAGGCCAGATGCGTCCCTGATTGTGGATGTCAATCAGGGGTGGACACTCGATGAGCTCCGAACCTATGGGCCACTTTTGGCCCAATTGGGCGTGGAGATGATTGAACAGCCGCTTGCTCGGGGCGCCGATGGGGCCCTCGCAGGTTTTGTTTCCCCTATCCCTCTGGGGGCGGATGAGAGTTGCCTGGGGCTTGATGACTATCGTGGGGCCGCGCAAAAATATGACGTGATCAACGTGAAGCTGGACAAATGTGGCGGGTTGACGGAGGCTCTCAAAATTTCGTCTCAGGCACGTGCGGATGGCAAGAAGCTGATGGTGGGCAATATGACCGGCACCTCTCTGGGGATGGCCCCCTCGTACGTGGTGGCGCAGAGCTGTGATTTCGTTGACATCGATGGACCACTGCTTCTTCGTGATGACGTAGAGCACGGTTTGAGCTACGGGGTGGGCGGAGTTGTGAGCATCCCGACACCTGCACTGTGGGGTTAGGCAAGACCGCAACACTTCTTCTGGCTCTGCTCCACGGTTCGTCAGGAGGCCTCCTTCCCCGCACCCCACAGTGTTGGCGCCCTCACTGAAGCCTGGCTGTGGTCGAGGTTTGGTCCTGGACCTAGCACCGACGGGCGAGGGCTCTCGGTCGCATGAATGGTGGGGGCATTTTTCTTCTCCACCCTGTTCTGCGATGCTGAGGGAGACCAAAGGGGCTATGCGATGCGTTCAGAAGAGTTCGTTTTTGCCGGGCACAGCGGGGATTCACTGTCGGCACGGCTCACCTACCCCCCAGGGATA
>Ga0306871_1000460_pt1 | contig 15681 bp, 3 predicted proteins | sample AntRauMeHopE1497_FD_190447 | JGI IMG/M metagenome (GOLD analysis project Ga0306871, IMG submission 190447) | Saline lake microbial communities from Rauer Islands, Antarctica - Metagenome Hop E1 #497 (v2) (version 2) | ecosystem: Environmental > Aquatic > Non-marine Saline and Alkaline > Saline ... | reverse complement strand
TCGGAGGGCGCCGACGCGCCTCCCGGGGCCGAGCCGCCCTGCCCGCCGCTCGTGTGCGTCACCGACGCGCCTCGTGAGGTGGACGATGCCGCCGCCGCGGCCGGAGTGACGGTCGTGACGGTGCCGTTCGCGTCGCTCAAAGACTCTCTCTTCGCGCCGGCCCCCGGCCCCGCCGCTGCAGCGGCGCCGCACGGCACGCCCGCCGGCGACGGGCGCCCCTCGGACGAGGGCGCGTGGCCCGGGTGGTGGAACAAGGCGAGGCTGGTCGGCAGCGCCCTGTCCGCACGGCTCGCCGCTGGCTTCGGCCACGCCACCGCAGTCTTCCTCGATCTTGACGTGGTGGTCACGTCTTCGCTCCGGCCCCTGGTCGCGCTCTGCGACGCCAGCCTCGACGGCGGGGCAGATGCCGTCGCCCTGTCTGCGGCGACCATGCCCTGTGAGGGGCGCGACTCCGGAGCCAACAGCAGCGTGCTGGCCTGGCGGACGCGGCACCCCCCCCGCGCCGTCCTGGAGCAGCTGCGGCCGAGCGGGGCTGCGGCCATCGTGCACCGCTTCGACCACTGGCTCGAGGTGCTCGCGGGGGGCACGTGCGAGGGCGCCGCGACCGGCACCCCCGGGGACGGCAGGGTGTCGCTGCGGCTCGGCCTGATCGCGTGCGGCGGCTGCGAGGTGGTCAGCGACTTTGCCCAGGCCCGGGCCGCGCCGGACGTCGGCCGCTTCCCGTCGCTCGTCGTGTTCCCGCTGAGCCCCAAGCCCCACGAGCTGGAGGGCCTCGACGGCGCGTCCCCGGCCGGGCGCCTGCACACGCTCTGGAGCCAGTGACAGTGGCTCAGGCTGGGCGTGTGGGTGGGTGTGCGTCTCATCGAATCGCTGCACTGTCACACAATGCTGGTGGCTTGCGGGCGCCACCCATGCCTTGCTTGTGTCCGTCAGGGCTGCGCGGGCTTGGCGTCGTGGGTTGCCATCTGCGGCGGAGCCGCTCGGCCCATGCCAGTGAGGCCACTTTCCTGGGACCCGGGGTCGTCGGCGGAGTTTCCTGCTTTAGCTGTCGTCCTCACTGACTCGCTCGTTAGTGTGGGCTTTGAGTAGCAAAGGGAAAGTGTGGCACAGCAAATGGAATTGCAGACGCATCGGATGCACCCCAGAGGCCGTAAGGCCGCGGGGTGCCCCGAGGGTCGGGAGGGTGGGTTCACACACGTCGCACGCTGTGGGACCACGAAGACAGGGGCTTCAGGGACCGGGGCAACGCCTGCGAACGACTGGGCCTGGAGGCCGGAGGTCGATCCCAGGAGACGGAGGCGCGAGAAGAGGGTACAAAGTTGAGCGAGGGTTGCCAGTAGTAGAGGGAGAATGTAAAGCCCGAGAGTTCCTCACTCGGCAGCGTCGACATCATCAAATACAGTCCTATCACCGATCTCGTTCAAGCTCGGCCCGGTGTCACCAGGACCGACAGTCCCAGATGCGGCCTCGCGCCCGAGAGAATGTCAACATGAACCGGGGGAAACTCGTACTGCGGCGGGCGTGCGGGCGGCTGCCCGATTGAACCGTTGCGGAAGCTTCCCGCTCGAACCGCTCCGCGGATCCTTCGCCAGCGCGCAGACGCGTCTGAATCCACCCACCGCCAGTCGCCAGTAAGCGAGTTGTACCAAAACTTGCGGTAGGTGCGGTCATCGCGGAGCAGCTCCCAGGCCGCGTCGACAAGCTTGCCGGCAGCCTCCCCGAGCGCGTCGCGCGCAACCGCAAAGGCTGCCGCTTGGCCCAGCGCCCCCAGCGGGGGGATGTACGAGTCTATTTGGCCCCGCGCCCCCGTGGCTTCCAAGGCCGGCGTGTAGGCGGGGTCGCAGGCTGGCAGGTCGGACTCAAGCACGGCCAGTCCGGCGTCCCCGTACCACAGCCGCGCAATGGCCCTGGCCTCCAGCATCAGCCGGACACTACGGCCGACCGAAGTGCGAGCCGTCTCCTCCGCCGCCGATGCGACCGTGAGCTTGCGGCTGGCGTCTTTATCCCCCGACCGCCTGGCGTCGTCCTCCGCGAGCATTGCGACCATCTGATCCTCCGCGGCGCGGCACCGCTGCTGACAGGCTCGGAGGCGCGAGAGAAGCGGCATCGCCGCTTTCGCCTCCCTGGCGTGCGTGGCAAACGCCAGCAGGAAGCGGACCAGGGCAGTCAAGGCGGGCGAGATCGCCGCCACGCTAGGGTGATCGTGATGAAACTCCGGGAATCCTTTGCGAGCATCGTCCACGCGCCGAAACACCTCGGAGCCGGCGGCTGCTGAGTACGGCGTGATGACCTCGGCATCCAGGGCTGCGAGCAAGAGCACATCAAACGGTCCTGTGATCCGGCCGTCCACTCCCTCGGGAGAGCGCTCTTCGACGGTCTCCCGGTTGGACAGCCAGTGGAGCATGCCCTCCCAGCCGCCTTCTCCCCCGCACAGCAGCTCCAGGCATCGTGAGACGGCACGCACCACCCTACGATCGCCCAAGAACGGTGGTTTCTCGCGGCGGAGCTGCTCCCAGTCGACCGGGTGTACCGCCCGCAGTCCGGCCACTGAGGCCCGAAACTCTGAGCGGCTGGAGCCGCGCTGGGCCAGCCAGAACGTCTCAAGTGCCTGGGCTGCGTCGACCTGCTCGCGCCGTCGCTCAAGCAGAGAAGCTCTCTTCGACGCGATTGCTGCTGCTGCAGCCGGCGCCGCTTTTTCAGCCTCTGCTGCGGCGCCACGCAGCAACGCCGTTGTCAGCTCTGCGGCCTTGAGCTCCCCGACTGAGCGCTGCAGGTCCAACCTCGCGGCTTTGAGCCCCTCAGTTCCGGCCACGGGCCCGTTGGAAGCAATCAAGCACACGCAGATGCTCCTGACGTCAGGATCAGTGCCGTCAACGCCGGGCGGCAAGATCGGGAGCATCGCTGCAACCATGGCTGCGGTGTGGCTCCGCCACGTCGCTGCAGCCTCGGCTTCGCTGGGACTGATTGACGTCGCAACCAGAGCTGCGCCTAAAGTGGTGGTGGTTGCCGGCGCAGGGGGCACGTTTGCCTTTGCCTTCAGCGCTTCCGGAGCATCCACCGCTGCTGACGGAGCGGCGGCGACTGGAGCTTCGGGATGACCCTGCTTACTTTCGGGCCACGTGGAATCGCTGGCACCATCATCAGTTCGGACATGTTCAGTGGCTGATGCGGTGCGGTCTCGAAATCTTTGCACGGCACCCTCGTCGATACCCAGAAAGGCCTCGATGCCTGCGTCTGAAAGATCAGCCTCTTCCACCATCACCTGCAGCTGGGACAGGAACGTGCCCCCCACAGGCGCACCCTGAGGCAAGCGGACGCTGAGTGGGAACTGGATCTTGAACGCGGCAGTGGCTGCTCGCGAAACCAGCACCCGCCCCTTCCGTACCAAGGTACCGTCCTGCCACAGCCCGACCGTTCGCATCTCCACGGCAGGCGCCTCTGGGTAACCTTGGACTGACCGAATCAGCAAGTCGTGCACTCGAGCAGCGGCTCGTGTGCGCTCCCGTTCCGCTCCCATCTGAGCGACACGGGCGCACGCAGCTTCCGCATCCCTGGCAAAGCGCAGAGGGGCATCGCCACCGCCGGCGTAGGCATCCAGCGCATCTTGGATTGCCTCGATGTCAGCCTTCCCGAGGACAGACCTGTCGCCGTGCTGAGCAGAAGGCTCGCCCAGAGCTGCTGCTTCTTCGGCCAGGCCCAGCAGTGCAGCGCCGTCGCCCCCGCTGGTGCTCATTCCCCCAGCAGCGCCGTCGGCCTGTGACAGCGACCGACTACGCGGGCGAGCGTGCACTGGAGGCAGACGAGTCCCAGTGCAGCTGGCGCTTCGCTTCCGCTGGCTTGGGGACACCAAGCCGCGCGTCGTTCCCGGAGAACGCCGAGACGCTGCAGCGGTGCTCGACGCAAACGCGCGCCGCACCTCACGAGGTACATCAAATGGCACCGATGTGACTCCCCGGCCATTCCGGATCCCGTGGCGAAACTGGCCGTCGAAGCGGGAGCCGTCAGGCCACGACCGCACGCAGTGGCCCTCGCATGAGCCGCCAGCAAACGAGCCGACAAGCACAGCACCATCCCGTGTCAGCTGGGCGCCACTTCCGTGCCGCTGGTCGTCGCGCCATTCTCCGACGTAGTACTCGTGCAGGAATTGCGAGTGTAGGCTTGGGTGAAGGGCATGGGTGTCCAGGGACTGGGCACGCACAGGTGCCCCCCGCTGGATGCCGAAGCCATGGCGCTTGCCGAACCGGAACTCACCGACATACCTGGCTTCTCCCCTTGGTCCCTCGGCGACTCCGAATCCGTGGGGAACACCGCCCACAAACGTAGCGCGGCACCGTGACCCATCCGCCCGTACCAGGTCTGCGGGTCCGTGGGGCTCTCCGGACCGCCAGAGCCCCGCAAAGCGCGAGCCATCGGCACGAACCGCGACCCCCCGTCCGTGACGCTGCCCCCGGAAGAAGTAGCCTTCAAAATGATCCCCGCGCGGACTGCTGACAAGGAGGAAGCCGGAGTGTGCCGTGCAGTCAAAGTGATTGTCAACACCCGGGCCCTGAAACACGGTGCCTTCGGGCGATGACCAGACCCCCCAGTGATCGGCCAGCCTGCTCGCCGATGAAAGGCTCAGGGCGCGCTGCCCTTGGCAGCACCAGCACGCTGTGCAGCATCGCCACATTGGCGCGCTGTTGCCGGACTCAACGAGCGGACGGCCTGCATACGGTTGCAGCGAGGGCGTTGCCCCTCTGGAGCGCCCTCGGCCAAGCAGCCTTGGGCTCAGCACAAGAGCAGGGCGGCTCTTCTCGCTGGCAGCCTCAAACTCCCTTAGGAACTCGACTCCAGGGATCACTGACTCGGGAGGGTGCGGATGCGGGAGGTCTTGCACGTACGGCCCCCTGTACTCAGAACCGTCCGTGAAGGTGATGTGAACGAAACCACTCACAGCGCCGTGCCGGAACTCCCCTTCCAGCTGAGCGTAACGCAGGCTGTTGCACTGCTCTCGGCTGCCAGCAAGGCCCATGCGTCGGTCTGCTCTTTCGGCAATGACCCGCCGACCGAGAGCAGCAGCTGTCAATGGCACCGAACCGGGGGCAAGCCCCGCGGCTTCCGCCCTGGGCAGCAGTCTCGCCGCAAACATCTCGTCCATCAGCTGCGCCTCGGCCCGCGCGAGCGCCTCGCTGAGCTCCTTCTTCCGCTCCTTGTCGCGCTGCTGCAGCCACCTGGATCCGATCGGCGGGGCTGGCTCGTCGCCTGGCAGTTGACGAGGCAAAGTGGAGCTCCGTTGCCCGGTTATGTCTGCCGCCCTGGAAATCCGACTGGCAGTCCTTGCCCTCTCGGCTTCTGCACGGGCCAAGCCTTTCCGATCATTTGATGCCTGGGCGTCCAGGTTCACGATGAGGTCCTTCACAGCCTCAAGGGCCAGCGCGGACAGCTCGCGACCGCGGACCTCGGCCTCAACGTCTGCCTGCTGGTCCAGTCGAAACCCTCGCAAGCCGCTAGGGCTGTCTGATGCGGCGCTCAGGATCCGAGCCTTTGCATCACGGAGGGACGTCTGCAGCCGAGGGCCCGCAGACAGGGCAGGGTCGTACTGCGGATGGGCCGACAGGAAGAGCGCGAACCCACGACCGTGTGCGAGCCCAGCGGCTCGCCCCGAGTCACCCCACTCTCCGTGGTACAGGGCGTGGCCAGCAGCCGCCGAGTGGGGACCGGCGGCAACGTCAGCGAGAACGATCCGGCCAACCCACGTCCTCTGCCCCACTGGGCTCTGCAGCGCCCACTCGGCACCGCCAACCACCTCAGCTGCTGGGCTCAGACGAAGGGCGCGCTGGCCCAGGCTCATGAGCTCCCAGGACTGCCTGCCTGACTGCTGTGCCTCCAAGGTCGTCCGCACTCGCAGGCTGGGGTGGTGAGCTTCATGCTCAGAGCTCCCGACAGAGAGGCGCTGAAGGCAACCGGCAAGGGGCTGGCAGCACGCCGAACCCACAGCCTGGGACACTCTGTGCCCGAGCACTTGTGCCATTGAGCGCTCACGCCAGCGAAGGAACACGATTGGCGCCATCTGCGGCCCAGCACTGCCATCCAAAGGCGGAGCAATCATCCTGCCCGTGCCAGCAGCGCCAACGAATGCTCCGAGTCCAGGAGGGAAGCCGGAGACGTCGTTTTCTCCCGCTGATGACTCCCCGCAGCACCCCGTTGCACTCCTCGTGAGACCCACGGTCCCTGGATTCGAGTCTGGCAGCCTGCCTGGTGCGGTGGAGCGAAGTCGCTCTGGCTCACCAGCCGGCAGCCGCTCGCTCGGCAACTTCTCAGCCAGAACCTGCGCGTCGCGGGCAGAGGGGGATGTCTGGGCGATACTTGGGGACTTAAGGTCCTGCAGCACACCGTGGGCACTCGGTCCGGTGGGATGCCCACTGAAGGCCGCGAAACCTTGCGAGCCCTCGCGTCGAGCAAACAGGGACGCAAGCCGCCTGCCGACCTGGCCGGCTCGCTCAAACCGAACGGCTCGAGCTGTGACCTCCTCCATCGATAAGTCGTCCATGACGGGCTCCACTGTGCCAAAGCCCATGAAGCCGGGGTGGCTCAAGCGGTCCTCAGACGTGGGCAAGTCCTCCTCGTTGGTTGCGTCAGCGCCCTGGCCCGGAGCTGGCACGACAGGAGGCTCATCGTGTGCAGCAAGGAGCCCGCCGGGCGGCATCTTCCCGCCCCGTCGGCGCATCGCGTTCGGCTGCGCTCCCATGGCCTGTGCAACGTCCCCAGGTGCCGTTTCGAGGAAAGTGCTCACGATCTCTCCCAGGCTCACCCCAGTGACAGCCGATTGGCGGCCTTGCACAGAGCTGGGAGAGGCCGGCGTCGATCCTCCGGACTCGATCGAGCCGACCGACACGGTTCTGCGCATCGAGCCCAGGAGTGACGAGGCACCAGGTGCTGCCCCGGCCAGAAGCTTAGAGCTGGACTCATCAGGCAGCAGTGTGATCGGCGCCACCGCACCAGCCTCAGCCTTGGAGCCCCCAGGTCCCTGAGGGCGCATTACCTGATCTTCGGTGTGCTTGACAGCCAAGCTGAGCGAACCTGATGCCTCCGCAGCCCCCGCAAGCCCGTGCAGCCCAACGACACTGTCCACCCACTGCTTGCGCACAAGCAGCAGATGTCTGTATTCCGAGTCTAGTCGCCTCTCGAATGCTGCCTGCACCCAAGCGCGTAGTCGGGACGAAGCGAGCCGACGGAGTCCCAGACGCCGAAGCAGGTCGATTGATTGTGGCGGCCGCAGGGAGCCTCCGACGGCCTTGATGAAAGATGTGCTGACATCCTTGCCGGCATCGCCGTCGACTGCTGCAATGGCGTCGTGCCTTCGCGCTGCCAGCTCGGCTGCGAACACACCAGCCGGTGAGACCTCCCCCGGCAGTCCAGTCTCAGGGTGAAGGCTGTAATGTGTCCTGCCGTACTTACGCTTTCGGATTCGCGGCAGCCTGCGTCTCGCAAGCCAGCCCCGCACCGCGCGCTGAAGGGCGATTGAAGCTCTCCTGTTCGTCTCAGGGACCTTCAGCGCCTTTGAGGTCGCCACGACGGCACTGATCTTCGGCCCGGCGGCCCGAGCATCCGCCTTGTGTAAGCCGAGCGCTGCAATTCTCGAGCGTTTCCCAATCCTGAGCGCTGCTGGGTCTCCGAATGGCAGAGCAATACGGCGTTGTGCCTCGTCTGAGAGGGTCTGCGGCGCTCCGGCATCAACCGGTGAAGCGCTGTCACCTGACTCCCCGACCAGTGCTGCCAGCTTGGCCGAGAGGCGTTTCTCGGCCTTCAGGGATTCATGCAGCGCATTGGTGGTAAGGAGAATGGCGTCTTGGGCCGCTGCTGCCCGGGAGGAGGCCACAAACCTTGCACCGGGATCATCGCGCAATGGACTGCCATCACGTGCCGCGAGAAGTACAGCAGCCGACGCCCCAAGCGTCGGACCCGTAGTTCCCAGCTCATGCTGCCCGTCGAGCGGATCCTGCGATAGTGGAATGGCAGCGTACTCCAGGCACGCGGCTGCGTCCTCAGAGCGGGTCGCGAGCGGCAGCGGGACCAGGCGGCCGGTCCCGTCGTCCTTCACGATGAGCCGGCCCGCATCATGCGAGGCCCTGATGACATGGACGACGCGTGCTGTCCCGCCGCGGATCTTGGATGGCGGATGGACGATGCGGACCCCTTGACCGGGAAAGAAGTGCGGCCAGAGCAGCCTGTCGTTCTTGAATTCGGCTCGCTCAGCTGCCGCCGACCTAGCGGGCGCGTCCGGCCCCCATGCTACCGAGGATGCGGCTGCAGCCACCGCGTGAGCCAGAGCCGAGGCAGTGTCGCTGGCAATCTCGGATGCCAGCTGAGCCGCCCGCTGGACAACCCCGTCAATATCGAGGCCGCAGAAGCTCACCAGACTCGTTCGAGCTGCACCCTGCTTAGGTCGTCGCAGCGCACAGCACCACACCCTGATCCAGCCCGAGGCCAGCTTGCGCTCAGCAGCTCGTCTTTCCTGCTCCTGCCGGAGCCTGCGAGCCGCCTGAAGCCGGAATCGGGACTGCCGAAACCGCGCGAGTTGCTGCAGCCTGCAGACTCGCCGGTAGTCAGCGGCCAGCTTCTCGAAGCGGCGAGCCCGCTGCCGCTCGAGCCAGCCCCTCCACGCAGCTTGAACTTTGACGGCAGCCAGCTCGGCCAGGGTCAGCCACTGTTCGTGCCGCTTCTTCAGCAGCTTCCCAGACGCCACGTAGGCTCTTTGCTGGAGCTTGAACTCCATCGATGTCAGCTTTGCTCTCGCAGCAGCCACGGAGCGTAGCTTGCGCCGAACGCTGAGCCTATGCCACGCATTCCCGATGCGGTCCGCCGCACGAAACCAAGCCTCAAACTCTGCAGCCTCAGCGGCGGCCGAGGCCATCCCAAGACGCTGCTGTTCGCCAGTCCAAAACAGGGCCATCTCCAGCCCCTTGAGGCGCAAGAGTGCCTCGCGGCGGCCCGCACGGCCGCGCCAAGCTCTCTGGACGACGATCGCCGCCTGCTTCAGTCTCACAAGCCACTCCGTAAACGCACCGGCACCTCGCCTTGCCCTCCAGTGTGCCTGGATTGACGTCGCGGCTCGCTGGTCCCGGCAGAACGCCGCAAAATCTTGCCGCGCACGCCCTGCCGTGGCTCTTGACACGGAATGCCATCGTGCAAAGGCTGCTGCGATCTTGCACGAGCGCCAAGAGCGAGCCACCGTCCGGACGGCCTCCCGCTGGATGCAGACCGCGGAAGTCCATGCCAAGAGTGCACGCCGCTGGCGCTGGTACCGAGCCAGCCGGTCAGCCGCCGATTGCTGACGGCGAAGCCAACGCGCCTGCTTGCCATGAAGCAGCAGGCGTCTCCAAGCAGCAGCCTTGACCGTGATTGCTCGGTGGTTGGAGGCCCTCTCCATTGCCTTCCGTCTTCTCCGCCAGCCGACAGCAGCTGCTCGCAGGCGTCGCAGCCCGAATCGCAATGCGAAGCGGTCTGCTCGAGCGGCCTGATGCCGCGCCTCCCGCGATGCCAAGGTAGCAGCCTTCCAGCGGCGCAGTGCCCTCTGCTTCTCAGCGGCAGGCTGAAGGGTGCTTATGACGTGACGGAGCCGCCGCTGTGCCGAGGCCGCATAGCGGAGCTTCAGCATCCAAGCCGCACCCCTTCCACTCCTCCTTGATGAAACCTGAAACTGTCGGACGGCTTTGGCCCATCGGGCGATGCTGATCAAGCGGGCCCATGCCAGCAACCGGAAGCACCTTCGGAGGCGAGCAGTACGGAGCGACCGCGAAGATGATGCAACGGCGGCCTTCCCACCCGAGGCGTTCCAAGCCCGCACGGGAACGGCTGCCATGAAAACCTTGCAAAGCATCTGCCGCCGCTGCATGCTCCTGCGCGATTCTGACCGCCAGGCACGAAGAGTGCGAAGTACCGGGGCTCGGTCACGAAAGCGGGCCGCAGCGCGCTCTGCCATTGCATCCGTGACATGCGAAGGCAACGCCAGCATGACCCCCCGCCAGCCTTTGCGAAGGAGGCGCCTGCGGCGAAGGTCGAGGGCCGCTACGCTGGCTGACAGCCTGGATGACGCCCCTGCCGAGCTGATGACAGCAAGCAGGAATGCCCGCCAGACGCGGCACAGCTTCCGATTGGCGATAAGTATCCCACGGCTTTCGTCGCTGGGCTCCACAGTGACTGAAACAGGCTGCTCCTCTGGCTGTGCGAGCGGGCCGACAGGCTCCGGCGCCGCATTTTGGGGGGGCTCGGCTGTGGGCCAGGTTTTGTCGGGTGATGGTCCGGCCGGGTTCGCGCTCTCCATGCCTGTGCGGGCATCGCTTTGCTCACGAGAGAGTTCTCGTGCAGCTGATCTCCAGGCCACCGCAGCTGCTGGAGCGCTCCAAACGAAGCCTCTGGCCTGCAGCGACACTCCGACGTCGTGCCAGGCCGGCTCGTAGCCCCCAGCTTGCCAACTATGAGCCATGCCGGCCCTGACTCCTTCGTAGGCTGCTGCTCCATGGGCGAGCACCGGTGGCATAGCCGCGCGCCCGAAGCCCGTCCAGTCGCGCAGGACTTCGGCCAACGAGACGTTGGGTTGCAGCTCCTGCGTACTCCCTGGCGTCATCTGGGATCCCTGGGCCATCCAAGTCGCAGGCAGACGTGCTCCCGGGGACAGGAGCTGACGCTGCCCCTGCTCCATGCTGCTGAATGCTTGCGGCGGCACCAGCGTCCGGGCAGCCCAGCGCGACCGGTTTCCGGCGCGCACGGCCGCGGGTGGTACCGTCTGCTCAGGGGGTCGGGAGCACGGCCCTGCCGCGGCCCCTTCCACGAGCAATGTGAGACGATGCCCGCCTTTGGCTGAAACTCCGAGGCGTGGCGCACCGAGTGCCCCCATGAGGTCGAGCTCAGGGGCAGCAGCGGCAAGGACCGCTTCAGGGCAGGCAACCGCGTTCCAGCATGGGTCGGGGTTGACGTTGCCGCTCCGGCTGCTCGGTGCCATGAGGCCAACAGCACGTACACCCGCGGCCATGCGGCCGATCGCAAGCTCGTGGAGGAAGGCTGCCGACACACTGTTACATCCTCGAGCATTGAGCGTCCGGAGGCGGCTGCCGCCTGCTGGCGCCCGCAGCAATGCTAGCGACGCCTCGGACACTCTGTTGCAGCCGGAAACGTCAAGCACCTCAAGGCGCAACGCCCGCTTCAGAAGCGCGGAGAGCCCCGAGTCTGAAATGCTCGTTAAGCCCGCCCGTACGACCCTTACGAGGGGTCTCACCGCCGCGATGCATGCATCATCTACGGCCTTGCATCCCGTGACGTCGAGTCGCTTGAGCTGGCCGAGGCCTGAAAGCGCTGCTGCGAGCGAGGCCCCGCCTTCGAGCCCGGTGCAGCCGGCCAGACAAAGGTTCTCCAAGTTGAAGCAAGCGGCAGCGAATTGCAGGAGCGTCGCGCCCCGCAGCAGCTTGCAGCACGACAAGTCCAGGGAGCCCAGAAGCCGGCCGCTTCCGCCGGCGAGAGCAAGCAGCACAGCATCATCGGCTCCCGTGCCGGCGGCAGCCAACGATGTCAGCGTGACCGCTCTGGCAGCGATCGCAGCAATACCGCCAGAGGAGATTCCCGTCCCCGAAAGGTCGATGTCCTGGATGGCAGGCGGCGGGCCCGCCTCAGTTTCGCTGGCTGCTTGGATCTGCGATGCCAGCGCCGGCGCCGGCAGCAGTACGCTGCTCGCCGCTGGGCCGTGGCAGCCCAGCGCGTCCAGCTCCGCTGCTCGCCCTGCGATGCGGAGCGCGTCCCCGTCGCCGATCCCGGCACATCCAGCCAAGCTCAGATCGCGCAGCCGGCGTGCGAACCACAGGTTGGACAGGCCTGCAGAGTGGTCGGCGGCGGTGAAGGACAGGTCCACGGCCCGCAAGCTTGCGGCGACGCGCGTCAGGGGCTCAAGGAACGTGCCCCTCACTCCCCCGCACGACGATACGTCCAGGCGTTCAAGGGTGCAGGCTCCGGGTGGCGCCACAAGGGTCGTGCCCCAAGGTCGAACGCGCCCGACGAGGGCCATAGCCGCGGCATCCGTGATGCTGGGACACCGCGCCAGCACCAGGGAGGTGAGGCTCGACGTCGCCTTTCCTGATCCGAGAATATGTTCTGCCAGTGTGTCATTGAGCCAGCGTGACCCTCCAAGGTCGAGGTGCCGAAGAGAGCCGAGCTCCCCGATGGCGCGCGACGTGTCAAGGCCCATGCACGCGGAATCGGGACAGTCTGCGAGCGTCAGAGCCACGAGGCTGGTCGTCAATCGTAGAAGCGCGGCCATCCCGGGGTCGTCGAGCCCCGCGCACTGCCGCAGTGCCAGGTGGAGGAGCTGGCCGGGTGCCGCCGGAACACGGAGGACACACGCCGGCGTCACCGTGGGGGCGGCCGACGACACAGCTAGCGAAGTCAGCGACGAGAATCGTCCAAGCACGGTTCTTGTGTCGTCGCCGGAGCCGGCCTCGCCTCCCCGGGTTCGGCCGTCGCGGGCGAGCCAAGCCGGCCCCAGCAGCGACAAAACCTTCAGGCCTGGAGCACACTGAGCGAGACGGCTGCACGCATCGCCGGGCATGCTCCCTCCGAACCTCAGCGCCGTGAGTCCAGGCAGGTCTCGCCGCTCGAGCTGCTGGATAAGCGACGAGGACGACCTGCCGCGCCAGGCCTCGCAGGCGTCAATCATTGAGATCACTGCATCAGGGCACCACGGAAGCGTGATACATGGGTCCGGTGCATCAGGTGCCCGCCTGGGTACCGGCCGGAGCACGAGGGGCCTGATGGCCAGCGCCGGGACGGACGATGCGGAAGCTGCCACGCTCGCCGATGCCAGCTCCTCCGCGTCGTCCCACGCCAGCCCACCGGCGGACATGACGGTGGATCCCCCCGGCGACGCGGGCCTTATCGGTACCGTTCCGGGGGAGGTCGCGCGGCGCCCTGACGACGCGGCGGGAGCGCCCGCCGGCCAGCCTGCCTCTCCTCCCCGTGGTGCCCGGGGCAGCTGTGGGGCCACCGTTTTGGCACCCGTCCTCGCGTCCTTGAGCGCCCTGACGGTGTCAAGCGCCATGCCCAGGCGACGCGAGGCCCGCGTTTGTGAAACCGGCTCCGCCCGCCGGCCGGTCCGATCCAGCAGTGAGGACAGGTCCCATGCCGCTCGGGCAGCGTCCGAGCTCATGGCCGCGGGTAGGTGGGCGCCCGGGCGCCCGAGGTGCACGCTGCACGGCGGCTTGGGCTTTGCCGGCAACGACTGGCACTCCGAACCGGAATCGCGCACAGCGGCCACCGGAGTGTGCGCCAGGCACAGCTGTTTCCTGTGCTGCCAGTTGTGACGTCGTGCGTCAGCGTCAGCCGGGCCTGCCTGCCTCGCTTTCACTCATGCTTCGGGCAGTGCTGCGCTCGCCCCTCGGCCCCCGCCCGGCAGCCTCGGTGGCCGCGGCAGTCCGGTTTGTGGCTTCAGCTCGCGGACCGCCCCCGCTGGTGGAGCTCATCACGAGCGTTCGCCCGGGCGCGACCTTGGTGGCTGCTCGCGGCCCGACCGGCCGCGCGTGGGACCTTCGGGTGTCCGAGGCGACCGCAGGGGACCTTTCCGCGGCGTTCCAAGGGCAACAGCGCCCGTTCGATGTGGTCTCGGCCGCAGGAGCCGCGGGAGCAAGCGTGGACACCGTGTCCGGGCTGCTGAAAGTGGTGCTGGCAATGCGGGGCCGCACGGCCAAGGGTGCCCAGGCGGCTGCCGTGGCTCTCCTTGAGGCGGTGTCTGATCCTGCCCGGGCTCGCGAGGGCGCCATGTCGGCGGCGAGCACGGCCGACGCCGTCAGCTGGGCAGTTGCGGAGCTTTCGGGAGGCCCGGCCGCCGCACCCACGGCCGCCGGAGCAACGGATCCGCTTGCCGAGCTCGCCCGGGGCGATGCCGATGCGGTGCCGCGGGACCTTGCGTCCTGGCGCGCCAAGGCCGGCGAGGCGTCGCGGGTCCTCGTCGCGGCCTGCGCCGCCCGCGCTAACGGCAGCCCATGGGGCTCTCAGATCTCCGAGGCAGCCAGCGCCGCGGATGCCACCCTTGCCGCCCTGATTTCGGGCCTCGCGGCCCACGACGGCCTTGAGGCGCTGGCCGCCGTCGCGGCCGCGGCCCTCTCGCAGCGTCCGCCGTCGGGCCGGCCGTCCGCCGGCCGGCCGTGGTCGGCCGCCGGACCGCTGACGGCGGAGGCCGCGGAGCGCCTGCCGGGCGCGGTGCGGGGCTCCGGCCCGGGGCGGGAGGTCGCCGCCGCCGCCCTCGCCGCCCGCCTCGCCGCCGCCCGTGTCATCGGCGAGGCGCCGCTCCTGTCGGCGCAGCGCGGGCGGGGCCCCGCGGGCGGGCTGGAGGCGGCCGCGTCCGCGCTCCGGGACGCGGCGCACGCGCTGTCCGGGGCACCCCGCCCCCCGGCTGAGGAGCTGGGAGGTGCCGGCGCAAGCCACGGCGGCGGAGGGGGCGGGTGGGGTGTCGGCGCGAGGGGCGGCGAGCGGGGCGGTGCCGCCCCCGACGTGCTGTCCCGTGCGGAGGACATCGCCGCGTCGCTCCGCGCGATCGCCTGGGCGGCGCAGGGCGGGGGGGGCGCCCAGGGCGGGGACGCGGCGGCGGCCACCGCCGCGGCCGAGGCGGGCCTCTCGGCGCTCTCGGCTCTCCGCGAGGCCCGGGCGTCGGACCCGCTGCGCGCAGTGCTGGCCGCCGCGGACGTGGCGTACTCGTGCTCCCGCCTCGCGGCCTGCGGGGCGGCCGACGGCGTCGCGAGGGCGGCGGTGGTGGAGGCCGGCGTCGTCGCTGTAGCGGCCGTCGAGGCCCGGGCTGGGCGAGAGAGCGCGGGGCGGCCGGGCCTGGCGTCCGCGACGGCGGGGCGCAGGGCGCGACGGCCGGTGGCGGCCGCAGGCGGCGGGGCCGGGGCCGGGGGCGGGCATCTTGAGGTCTGGCGCGCCGCAGCGGCGCTCGGCGGGGCGGCGGGGCATTCTTCCGTGCTGTCGCCGGTCGGGGCGGGCGCCGCGGAGGGGCTGTTCCGCGCACTGGAGGGGCTGCTCGCGGCCGTGGAGCGGGAGGGCGCGGCGGCGGCGGGGGGCGGCGGGGGCGGGCGCGGCGGTGCCGCTCTGGCGTCTCTGGTGTGCAAGACGGCCGCGTCGCTCGCGGGCCCGCGCTCGGGCGCCCACGCCCTCGAGCAGGAGGCAGGGGCGGCGGGGTCGGGGCTCCGCCGGCAGCTCCTGCTCAAGCTGCCTGGCGTCATCGCCCCGGCCCTCGAGGCGGCCGACCCGGGTGCGGGCGGGGCCCGTGCCTCCGTGGTTGACGTCACCCGCGGGCAGGAGGCCATGGCGGCTCTCGCCTCCGCCGCCGAGGCCCTCACATCCATGGCCGCCTCGGAGCCGGCGCTGGCCGAGGCCGCGGCCGTGTGCCGCCGCGCCGTGCGCCTCCTCGCGGCGTCGAGGGTGTCGGGGCACCCGGTGGGCCGCGTGGCGGACGCGTGGCGGCCAAGGGGCCGCGACGGGCGGCCGGCGCGCGGCGGGAGCGCCTCGGAAGGCCAGTCCCGGGCCGAGGCCGACGGCCGGGCCGCGTCCGCCGACCCCGCCGCGGCGCCCGGCTTCGCCCGCACGCCCGATGCCGCCCTGGCCGCCGCCTGCGCGCCCGGCTCGGGGGCCTCGGCGCCCCCCCTCCGCTCCCCCGCCCTCCTC
>Ga0306871_1000456_pt1 | contig 15761 bp, 10 predicted proteins | sample AntRauMeHopE1497_FD_190447 | JGI IMG/M metagenome (GOLD analysis project Ga0306871, IMG submission 190447) | Saline lake microbial communities from Rauer Islands, Antarctica - Metagenome Hop E1 #497 (v2) (version 2) | ecosystem: Environmental > Aquatic > Non-marine Saline and Alkaline > Saline ... | reverse complement strand
ACAAGAAGGCTGCCTCGGCCGACAAGAAGGCTGCCTCGGCCGACAAGAAGGCCGCCCCGGCCGACAAGAAGGCCAAGAAGGGCAAGAAGGAGGCGGGCGAGGCAGCGGCCCCCAAGAAGACCAAGAAGGCCAAGAAGGACGGCTCCCCCAAGAAGGCCAAGAAGGCGTGACCGTGTCGGGCGGATGAGTGTCGATTGCGGGTTCCGTCACCAAGGTTCCGGGGCCCGGACGCACGGGCATCGCGCACACGCACGCGCGCCTCACACGAGCGCCATCTCGGCATCGGCCGCCTCCTGCGCCGCCACGGTCACGTCCTCCGCGGAGTGGTGGTCCCCGGCCTCGAGCCCCGCCGCCGCCCCGGCCTCGGCCTCCGCCGCCCCGAGCCTCGCGTTCATCCACGGCACGATGCGGCCCTGGATCAGCTCCACGTACCCGTCCGCGAGGAGCAGCTCGTGCTTGTGCCCGCTCAGCATCACTGCCTCCTTGTCGCTCGACGACGCCGCGGCCACAAACTTCTCCCCGGCCTCCGGCACCGTCGTCCGGTCGTCGCTGTCCTGCAGCACCAGCAGCGGCCACGTGAACCCGGACGCGATGCGCTCCACCTCGGCCGTGGCGTCGATGCCCGCGATGGCGAGGCGGCCGCAGATGGCGTCCTGCATGCCCGCGTCGCACGCGGCCTGCTGGTTGATGTCCAGGTTGTTCGACAGGTCCGCCGCGGACACCCGGGCCATGATCAGCCGGGGGAGGCACCCGCCGAAGAGCCTGGCGGCGCACACGGCGGCCGGCGTCGCGACGGCGGGGTCCACGGCCACCGCGGGCGACGACAGCACGAAGCCCCGGAGGCGCGACACCCACCCGGCAGTGTCCGCGGAGCCGGCCGCCGCCTTGGTGGCCAGGCGGATGCCCATGTGGGCGGCGATGAGGCCGCCCATGGAGTGGGCGAGCACGTACACGGGGAGCGTCGGGTTCTCCAGGGCCGCCGTCCGCACCGCCTGCTCGGCGTCGGAGAAGAAGCCTTCGAACGAGCTGTCCTGGATGAACCCGCTGCGGGCGGGAGGGGTGGGCGGGGATGCCCACGCAGCAACCATCGCGGCCGGAAGCGAGGCAACGGCGACAGCAACGCGCAGGCACGAGGACTCACCGGTCGCCGTCGCTCCGGCCATGGCCCTCGAGGTCCCACGCCCAGAACACGAAGCCCTGGGCGGCGAACACCTCGGCAGCCGCCGCGTGCCGGTCGCAGTACTCGCCGAACCCGTGGGTGAAGACGATCACGGCCTTGGGCTCGACGCCCGCGGGGGGCATCCACGTCCGCTGGTACAGCCACATGCCAGTGTGCTCGCTCATGAAGAACGGGAAGCGCTTGTCCCCCTTGGGGGGCGGGCCCGACCGCTTGCCTGGCCGCTGCCGGCCGTTGCAGACGGAGCAGCAAGATTTCATCAGCACCATCGCGAGGATGACGCCGAGCACGATGGCGGCAATCATGCCAGCCTCATCGTAGCACACAGCCATGCTCGGTCGGGGGCGCGCCGGCGGGAGTGACTTCCCGGGGCCAGATCTGGCATGGGAAGGGAAGCGTCGGCAATCTTTGCCATCGCAACCGCCGCTCTGCATGCCCGGCGCGTGGTGCGCGGCTTGTCGTGGGAACGAGCTTACGGGGCGGATACGCGGCGCAAGACACGGGACCCGTGGCGGCGGGCAGGGCGTCGGGGGACGGCCGGGTCACTCGGCGGCGGCGGTTGCGGCGGCGAGGGCCTGGTCAAAGTCGGCGATGATGTCGTCGATGTGCTCGATGCCGACGGAGACGCGGACCATGTCGGCCTTGACGCCGGCGGCGGCCTGCTCCTCGTCGGACAGCTGCTCGTGGGTGGTGCTGGCCGGGTGGATGACAAGCGTCTTGGCGTCGCCGACGTTGGCGAGGTGGGAGGCGAGCTTGACGGCGTCGATGAAGCGCTCGGCCGCGGCCTTGCCGCCCTTGACCCCGAGGGCGAGCATGGGGGAGAAGGCGCCCTTGCGGAAGTAGCGGGCCACGTTGGCGGCGGACGGGTGGTCCGGCAGGCTCTGGTGGGAGACCCACTCGACGGCGGCGTGGCCCTTGAGGTGGTTGGCCAGCTTGACCGCGTTCTCCGAGTGCCGCTCCATGCGCAGCGACAGCGTCTCGATGCCCTGCAGCAGCAGGAAGGACCCGAACGGGTTCTGGCACGGCCCCAGGTCCCGCATCCCCTCCACGCGCGCCGCGATGATGAAGGCCATGGGCCCCACCGCGTCGGCGAAGACAAGCCCGTGGTACCCCGGGGACGGCTCCGTCAGCCCGGGGAAGCGGCCCGAAGCCTTCCAGTCGAACTTGCCGCCGTCCACCACGATGCCGCCGATCGTCGTCCCGTGCCCGCCCGTCCACTTCGTGGCAGAGCTGGTGAGGATGTCGGCCCCGTGCTTCAGGGGCTGGCAGAGGTACCCGCTCGCGCCGAACGTGTTGTCCACCACCAGCGGCACGCCCACCGCGTGGGCCGCGTCGGACAGGGCCTTGAAGTCGGGCACCGCGTACGACGGGTTGCCCACGGTCTCGACGTAGAACGCCTTGGTCTTGTCGTCGGCCGCGGCCGCAAACGGCGCCGCGTCCTCGCCGCCCCCGTCCACGAAGCGGACCTCGATGCCGAGGCGAGGGAGAGTGACCCGGAACATGTTGCCGGTGCCGCCGTACAGGTTGGTCGACGCCACGATGTTGTCGCCGGCGCTCGCCAGAGTCGTCAGCGCGAGAAACTGGGCAGACATGCCGCTGGCCGTGGCCAGGGCACCGATGCCGCCCTCGAGAGCAGCGATGCGCTCCCTGCGGTAGCGGAGCACAGCCGAGGCGCATCGCGATCCTCAAGTGCGCGCGCGCGGCGACAGGCGCGGGCACCCAGGCACGGGCCGCCGGCTCACTCGAGGACACCGTTCGTGGGGTTGCCGATCCGGGTGTAGATGGCTGCGCGTGCTCATGCGCGTCGTTATGTGACGGGGATTATTTCTTCACGCGCGCCGAGATTTCGCGCCAGCGGACGCTCGCAGCGCGCCCGTGGCTCACGCCCCATCTTGCGAAGGCCGAACAGGTCGGCAGCGTGCTTGGCGTCCTTGAACACCTGCGGGCGGGAGGCGCAGGGGGCAGGGAGCGTCACCCGTGGGTCGTGACGGGTCCGCCAGCTCATGTGACCCGCGAGGCATCACGGGGCTTGCGCCCACGCCGCGCGGCGGGCCGAGGCGAAAGTCTCACGAACGATGTGCTGGCAATGATCGGAACCGCCCGTGCGCCGAACTCCTGCGGATGCGTATGCGCCGGGGGCGGGCGGGTTGGGCGGCGCATGCTGTGCGGAGACTTGATCTGAAAGAGAAGCCCTCGCGCTCGCTCACGCTGTCCACGGTCTGGCCGGCATGGAGCTGGAGGGTCTCAAACTTGGGCTCGTCGGAGGCGCTAGCGGACGCGGCCATAGCAGCACAGGTGCAGAGTGCGAGCTCGGGGGCTCGATTCGTGAGCGACAGAGACGGCTTCCGGCCGAGTTGGCACGCCGTACGCGGCGCGCCCGGCAGGGCGCCTGCGCGAGCCTGCCACGCAATCGTACCGCTCGGATCAGGCTAGCGCGGCGGGGCAGCGGACCTCGGCCACGCTGGCCGTGCCGTCCGGCCGCTCGACGACCATCCATGCCCCGCACTCGCCGCCGCGGACCCACGGGACCAGCCGGGCGGCGTGCCCGGTTGGAACGACGGCCGCGACGATGCGGTCCCCGCGGAGCGGCGGCCACACCTCGAGGCACCGGCGCTTGGGGGTGAACACCGCGGCCCGGAGGCCGCCTGAGGCCGGGCAGCGCAGCCACGCCACCTGTGCCGCCCGGTAGCCCTTGAGCATGCGCTGCACCGCCAGGTCCGCGCACCGGACCACGCTGACGCGGCCCTTGCCGTCCGCGACGAGGGCTGTGCGCCCCGTCGGGGCGACGAGTACCTGCCCGGCCAGCGCCCGCCTCGGCTCGTCGCTCCACTCGGCACCGGGAGGCACGCGGCATGCGGGCCTGGACCGGCACGCGGCCAGCGCGGCGCCGTCCTCGTGCTTCGCGCCGCCCCCGATGGCCCATCGCACCATGCCGCCGAGCAGGGGGACCGAGGCGGTGACCGAGACGGCGGAGGCCCTCGCCCCGTCCAGCGCGGAGCGCGCAGCGTCCTCCAGCGACACCGTGGCGCGGTCGCGCCTGGGCTCGAGGCGCGTGAGCACGGCAACGCCCCCGCCGGCAGCCACGAGGGAGGAGCCGGGCGACGCCGCGGCGGCCGCGGCGGGCTTGGCCTCGCGACCCGCCAGCAGGCCGGCGCAGGGGACCGGCGCGGCAGGGCTTGCGACCGCGAGGGTCGTCCAAGGGGCCGCGGCGGGGCCAGACAGGCGGTCGCCCAGAGCCCAGCGGTCGAAGAGGATGCCCTCGCGGGGGGCGCCCGCGCCGCCGGGAGCCCACAGCGCCGACACCGCGGCCATGGGCAGAACGGCGGCGTCACCCGACGAGTGAAGGCACCACAGCGAGACGCCGTCCGCCGGCTGCACCGACACGAGGGCGCCTGGCAGCATCTGCTGGCACAGCAGCACGCGGCACGAGCCCCCGGACACGCGAAGCACGGCGAGCCGTCCGCACCCCGTGCCGACCGCCAGTACCAGCACTGACTCGTCATCGTGGAGGACCGCCGCGCAAACTACCGGCCCCAAAGCCAACTCGGAGGTGGCGGCCATCCCGGCCCTAGTCCAGCGTCCCGCGGCTCGCCTGGCCACCACCCCGAGGAATGGCCGCTCGGGCTCCAAAAGCACCACACACCTTTGTCTGCAAGATCGTGATATAGGAAGGGCGCACCAGGAAGCAAGCACCACTGGTGACAGAAATCGAGCGCACCCGGAGCCGCGCACCAGTAGACAGCGCCCCGCGGGCGTGGCCGGCGCCATCGCAAGCATGCGCAAAGTGTTGCAATGCAGCCTCACGACGAGGCCACGATAGCCGTCTCAAGCCGCGGCAGCACCAGCCCATCCTCGGCAAGTTCCAGAACCGGTTCCCACAGGGCCGGCGCGCCACCGCCGGCAGAGGCCGCGCCGGGCTCGCCTGACATTTGCTCAGCGGTGGGGTGGCGAGCCTTCGGCGCGGGCGTTGCTTCCCGACAGTCGTCCGGCGGGGCTTGCTTCTTGGCGCTGTGGCGTTTTGCCGCACACGATGCTGACGGGAGCCCTAAGTGGCGGTCTCGCGCACTCTGGGGCGGTTTGATGTGCGCTGGTTGCGGCCTGGCGCGGTGGCTGGCTGGGGCTGGCGCTCTGTCTCGCCGGCGGCCCTGCCAGGCGACGTGCAGGGCAAGCACTCCTCGCAGTTGGCAGCAGGCAGTGCGGGCACGTTCGCGCGGACGGCGCTGCCCGAGTGAGGAGGGCACGGTGGCATGGCGTGGCGGCCGCCGGTACCTCGTGGACTGCGACCGCAGGCCTGGATGAGGCAACGGCCGCGCGCCGCCGCCCGGGTGCGCACGAAGCCCGGGGCAGCAGTGTTGGTGGTAGCAGCAGCGGCACCGCCAAGGCAAAGCCAGAGCGCCAGCCTCAGCCAGCGACCGCGCCAGGTCGCAGGAGGTCGTCAAGGCTCCGCCCGCACCTTTCACATGGAGCGATGCACAGACATGCGCGCCAGGGGGATCAATGCCGTGGCGTGGAACTGGCTGTCGAGCCCGCCGCGGCGAGATTTGAGAAGCCGAGCAAGCGCGGCTTCGCGAAGCCCGGCAGCTTCCACGGTATCGAGGGTGCGGAACTGGCCACACCGCTCCCATCTCCCATCACGGGGTGCAAGGCGGCCCCGGCTCGTCGCAGCCCCTCGGCCCGACGCTTGCGCGCGATCGTGTGCTGCCGCATCCGCACGCTTCCGGATGGGCATTGGGTGGCGGCCTTGTCTCCACGCCACATTGCACTTGAAGCCCACCGAGATTGCTGCTCCCAGGGCGCCGATCCGGGACAACGGAGAGGCCATCGTCTGACGGCAGCGTCATGTGCGACCCGAGCCATCGCGGCTCGTTCTGACCACGCGCCACGACGCCCTTCCTGCTGCTTGGGCGCTTCTCAATCGTTCCCCGCTGTGGGTCTCGAAGGGGGCTTGTTTCTGGATCCGGGCGGGCGGCAGAGCAGCCATGTGAACGGGAAACTCTCGGGGCGGTCCGGTGCACAACACACTCGTACCGGAAGGAATGAGCACCAGAGAGACCACCCCGGATGGGACGGTTCGCTACAGCATCAAGCACCAGCTCGGATCGGGCGGGGAGGGGAGCGTCTTCCTGGGACGGCTGCTGCAGACTGGCGAAATCGTCGCGGTCAAGGTCGGGCACCCCGGCAGCGCGCCAGCCATGATGCGCGAAGCCAGGGTGCTTTCGTCCATCCCCGGGCACAAGAACGTGATTCCCCGCCATTACTCCGTCCACGAGGGGCGCAGCAAGCGCGGAATCATCGTTTCGGTGAGCAGGCTGACGGACCACGGTCCAGCAACACCCGCAAATCGTCCCATATTGAAGCGCTGCCGCGCTGCCGGGCAGGGTGCTGCCAGCTGTCGTGTAATGATGGCCCGTGTGCGGCCGCGGGGCGTGTCGCGGCGCGATCGGGCCAGGGCCCGTGGAGTGGCGACTGCTTCTTGACGGAAGGCGGAAGAACATTCGGGCGTGGCGGCCGCACCGCCGCGCTCGTGCATCTTTCGTGCTCGCTTGCAAGGCTCATGAGTGCTTTGGTGTGCCTGTCAACCGCCTGATACCCGCAGAAGTTCTTCCCCCACAAGGACCTCCACGGGCTCGTGATTCGGGCGGTCGAGGCCGGAGACAAGCTCTCCGAGTCCGCCACCGCGTTCTGGGCGCGCGGCATCGCCGCGGGCCTCGTGCACCTCCACTCGAGGGGGGTGGCGCACCTCGACGTCAAGCTCGAGAACGTCTTCCTGGAGGGGCCGGCGGATGACGACCCTCTCACGTCGGCGGAGCGCTTCACGCCTCGGCTTGGCGACTTTGGCTTTGCGACCATGGGGACCATGGGCATCACGACCCGGTTCGAGGGGCCGTTTGTGGCGCCCGAGGCGAGCAGGAGCGACCCTTTGCCGTACGACCCCTTCCGCGCCGACATGTGGTCCCTTGGCGTGTGCATCGTCGCGATGCGGACCGGCCACACCGTCCGTATCAACCGCGCCGGGCGCGTGGTGTTCGGCAGCGGCGTGGCCTGGGACTCGTTCAGCACCGACCTGCAAACCCTGCTCCGCGGCCTGCTCTGCTCCGACCCGGCGTCCAGGCTGACCGCAGCCGAGGCGGTCGACCACCCCTGGATGGTGCGTGGCTGCTCGGACGGCGTTGATGGCGTCGCGCTGACCTCCTCCTCGTCCTCGTCTTCGTCCTCCTCCGCTGTGCCCACCGGCGCCAGCACCAGCGGCGGCGCCGAGCCTGTGACCCGGGACGACTCCGCCACCGAGGCCCCCACCCAGCCGACCCGCGGTCGCAACCCGGCCCTCACGGCGCCCCAGGACGACGACGACGACGACCAGGATGACGTCATCGCGCAGACGCCCCTCGTCGGCCCCGCCAGGCCGCGGAAGAGCGACGCCACCATCGCCCCCAGCGCCTCGGCCGCCTCCTCCCACGGCTCCTCCTCCCTCCTCGCCGACGCCTCCCCCGACGTCATCCCGGCGATGCGCCAGGCCAGCCACTCGTCGCCCTCCGCCGAGGTCTGGGGCGGAGCATCCTCCTCCGTCATCGCAGCGCCGGCACCCGCCCCACCGTCCTTTGGCAGCCTCGCCGCTGCCGCCGCATCTCGCACCGGCGGCGCGGGCCGGTCCGTTTTCGGCTCCAGCTCCTGCCTCCCCGCCCTCCCCGCGGCATCCAAGCCCACCGAGCTGCCCAGGAACCGGCTCCTTCACCGGGCTGCCGCGCACTCCGCCTCGCCGTCCCGCCAGCCAATCCTGGCGGCGTCAGTGTCGGCCCCGGCCGCCCAGGGACGCCAGTTCGCCGTCCCGTGCACCCCCCAGCACCGTCCCTGCTTCGCCCCCGTCGACAGCCCCGCCATGCCTGCCCTCCCCAGCCGCGCCAGCGTCCCCCGCTTCATCCTCTCCTCCGTGTCCGCGCCGCCGGCCTCGGGCCAGGCGGCGAACCGGGCAACGGCCCGCGGGCCGGCTCGGCGGGAGGGCGGCGGCGATGACGACGACGACGACGACGACGTCAACGCGGATGACGGAGCGGGCGACACGGCGGGCGCCGCCCCGGCCATCGCCGAGGCCTCCTCCTCCTCCTCCTCCCAGCAGGCGGCCAGGGATGCCGCCTCGGCGCCCAGGTCGGTGTCGCCCTCGGCCGGGCAGCACGGCACCCCGTCCTTCGCCGGCCCCAGCACCCCCTCCGGCCTCATGGATGGCGTCAGCGTCAACAGCCGGGGCCGCGTCGTGAACATCACGCCTCTCTGGTCCGCCGCCGCGCCTCCCGCCGCCGGGGCTGTCCCCCGGTGGCACGCCCTGCCGATGGCCACGGTGTCCCAGGCCGCTGGCTCCCCGTGGAAGGTCCCCCCCGGAGGTCCCGCCCGCTCCATCACCGCCACGGCGTCGCTCGCTGCTCTGCGCCAGGACGTGACCAGCCGCGCCGCGGCGGCCGCCGCAGTCCCGCAGCTGCAGTCCGTGCGTCGCGGGGCCTCGTGCGCACAGGAGGTGACGGCGGAGGCGGCCAGGGGACGGCCCGGCCGCGGCGACAGCAGCTCGGACTCGGACGATGCCGACGGCAGGCCCGTGATCCTGCAGACCTGAGCCAGGCGAGCCAACGCAGCCAGGCACTGAGGATGCGCCGCACGATGACCGCGTTCCTTCGGGGGCATGCCGCCCTCTCAGTGCAGAGGGCGCATGCGTCGGCATGCACGCTAGGTGTGTGAGCGTGTGGCACAGCCGAGCCCAGGCGGAACGCGGACCGGCAAAGCCGGCGTCATGGCACGCAAACCACTCGACCGCGCGGCGCCGACCAGGCGCCGCAGGCATGGATGAAGTCCGTATCATCAAGCCCCTGTGGGTTCGACACCTTCACACCGTGGTGGGTGACGGTGAGAGCGCCTTGCCGGCGACGGCGGGCATGGTCCCGGCATTGCCTCCGCTTTCGGCCCCTTCCGACGTCCTCACTGCCACGGGCGACCTCCACCGCAGTTGTTGCAATTAACAGCGTCGACGTGCAGCCAGGCGACGAGCGGTTCGCCACGGGAGGGGACGGTGAGCAAGGGGAGGTGTTTCAAACATGCGGATATGCCCCACCCCGGACCCTGCCGCGGCCATTCGGCTGCATCGACCATTGCCTTCGCGTGTTCCACACTGGCAATGCCCGCAGATGGCATCGTGTGCCTGTGGTCCATGAGCTGCCTCCTGGACGAGTCGAACGACGCGGCGTTTGAGGACGACGAGGACGAGGGCTCAGACGCAGACTCTGCCCCGGAGCAGCCGGCGGACACTACTACTGACAATTCGTCGGTCCCTGATGAAGACGGCGAGGACGAGGACCGGCCCGCGCGCCTCTTGGCTCGCTGTGCGGGGCACACTGCGCCCGTCCGGGTCGTCCGGTGGTCGCCGGGCGGGCGCTTCCTCGCGTCCGGTGGCGACGACGGCCTCATCAAGCTGTGGGAGCGCCGGGAGGCCCTGTCGGTGCGGGCCGGCATCGGGGAGTCGGACGAGGCGGCGAACCACGAGAACTGGGTGGCGGCCGTGGCGCTGCAAGGGCACCGCATGGAGGTCCAGGGCCTGGCATGGTCGCCGTGCGGCGGCATGCTGGCGAGCTGCGCACTGGACAGCAAGGTGCTGGTGTGGCGGCTCGCGCCGGGGGGCGCGGGGCTTCGGGCGGAGGCCTCGGCGGCCGAGGCCGCGGCCCTAGGCGCCGTGGTCGAGGCCCCGTCGAGGACGCAGAGCGCGCCGGTGTCCACCCTCACGCTGCGGGAGCCGAGCGCCGTGCTGGCCGGCCATGACAGCTTCGTGCGCGGGGTGGCGTGGGACCCGTCCGGCCTGCTGCTGGCCTCGCTCGGGGACCGCGACGGGGTGCGCCTGTGGCGCCTGGCGGTGGACGGGACGGCGGACCAGGCGGCGGAGGAAGGGGACGAGGAGGAGGCGGAGGAGGCGGAGGCCGCGTCGGGCACCCCGTCGAGGGACGGGGCTCGCTCCGAGGACGCGGGGGGCAGCCGCGGCATCGCTGGCGTCTTCGCCGCCCTCACGGCGCAGCGCGGCGACGATGACGCCGCCGGCACGCGCGTCGGGTCCCCGCTGTGGTCGCAGGCCGCCTCGGCGACGCACCTCTTCGGCGACGGCGTCGAGGCTCGCATGGCGCTGCGGCTGTCGTGGTCGCCCGACGGCGACACCCTGGCGTGCCCTGCCGGCTTCTCCAGCCCGCGCTTTGTGGCCCCGATGCTGGGGCGCGGCGACGGCTCGGTGAGGCACCAGATGGTGGGGCACGCCGGCGCGGTGACGGCCTCCGTCTTCGCGCCCCGCGGGTGGGCGGTCGGCGGGTCCAACGCGTCGCTCCTCGCCACGGGGGACGACTCTGGGGAGATCGCGGTGTGGTCGGAGGGACGCCCAAGGCCGGTCGCGGTACTCGCGGGGGCGTTCTCCGCCCCGGTGAGCGACGCGGCGTGGGGGCACGGCGCCCAGGTGCTGCTGGCGTGCGGCCTCGACGGTGCGGTCGTCGCCGTGGACTTGCGACTCGCGGGCGCCGGCTCGCCGCTGGGCCTCGCGGAGTCGAGGGCGTGGGCAGCGGGCCGCCGGCTCAGGGCGCGCCGATCGGCTTCGGGGGAGGCGGCGGGCATGCTGGCTGCGGCGGTGGGTATGCGCGGCATGCCGCCGGCAGCGTACGTGGATTCCGACGACGCGTCGACGAGGACGCCCGACGGCTGGGACGCGGTGCTGCCGCGGCACCGCCGGGTGCGCGCGCAGGCCGACAACGCCAGCGTGAGCTGGGCCCGGTGGCGCCGCTCAGCGGGGAGGGCGGAGCACCAGGTCGAGGTGTCCCCGCAGCTCCTCCTCGGCTCCGATGCCGCCGGGAGGAAGCGCATCCGGCCCCGCCTCGTCGTGGTGGATGACGGGGAGGACCGGCGACGGCTCGACGCCGCGGTCGAGGCCGCCCGGCGGTCGCTGGACGACGCGCTGGCCCTGCACGCCCGCCGCGGAGGCCCCAGCTGGTGGCTGGCCACGCCCGTCCGGCCGGTGGCCGCCGCCGCGCCTGCCACCCCCGGAGGCGCGGACGCAGGGTCGACCCCGTCCGGCACCGGGGCCGCGGGCCGGGCCAAACGGCCGCGCCCCCCCGAGTGGGCGGAGCGTGCCGTCCTGGCCGTCAGCCCGCCGTCTGGGGACCCCGCGGCGTTTGCCATGAATGCCAGGATGCGCCGACCCCCGGTGATGCCCGCCGCGCGGCAGGGGAGCGCGCCGCAGCTTGCGATGCTGCCGCCCGCCCCGAGGCCGGCCACGCAACAGGTCGTGTCCGACGGGGCTCGTCCCGCGAGACGGGCCAGGCTGGAGCCCGAGCTCGTCGCCGCGCCTGCCTCGGTCGTCGCCGCGGCGCCGAGCGACGCGCAGCGCGCACCTTCGGGCCCGGGCGGGGACGCCGCGGCAGGGCCCATGGCCGGTGTCGCGCTGGCGGCCCAGGCAGGTCCCCTCGTCGTGGCCTCGGTGCGGCTGGCCGGGGCCGCGCTGCCGCACAGCAAGACGGTGCGAGCGGCGCTCGCCCCCGCCGACGCGCAGCCGGCCCCGTCCTCGTCCTCGTCCTCGTCCTCGTCCTCGTCTCCGTCCTCGGATGTGGCAGGGCCGGCGGACGTCGAGGCGCCCCGCCCGTCGCTCCTCGCCCTCGTCGCCGCCCACTCCTCCAACGAGGGCGGGCTGTCGGCCTGGATCGCGAGCGGGGACGCGGGCACGGCACCCCCCGGCACGCTGTGCTCCGTGGCGGCGCCGCACGCTGCCAAGGCCGCCTCTGCGACTGTCTGGGTGAGCACGCTGCAGTGCCGTCGCCGCTCCGGCGCCGACTGGATCGCAAGGGTGCCCGGCTCCGTGTCGGCGGTGGCCGGGGTGGACGCCGGCGCCGACGGGGCGGTTGTGGCGGCGGGCACGGCGGAGGGCTCCGTCACGCTCCTCGGCAGCGCGGGGCAGATGCTGTGCCCGCCCCTGCTCCTGGACGCGTCCGTGGTCGGCATGCACCTCCAGCAGCTCGGACCGGGGGTGGAAGGGTGGTGGGGGACGCCCGCCGGGCCCGGCCGGCCGGTGGATGCCAGGCTCGCGCTCGTCGTCGTCACGTCCGACGGCACCCTCCGTGGCTTCGCCCTGGGACGCCCGGGGGCGGGGGAGGGCCTCGCGGCCCGCTCGGTGGTGCGGTGCCGTCTGGCCAGGGAGCTCCTCGCCGCGGGCTCTGCCGTGTCGCGGATCACCGTCCTGGCGGGGGGGGAGCCGGCGCTGGTCACAACGCGGCCGGACCTGGGGACGGGGGCGGCGGCGGCGTGGGACGCGACGTCAGAGACGTGGAGGATGCTGGGCGGCGCCGACGCGCTCCTGAGCCGGAGCGTCGCTGCGCTGGTCGGCGCGGGGTGGGAGGACCCGGCGGGGACGGAGGGCGAGGGCGCGGCGGCGGGGTGGGCCAGGGGGGCGGTGACGCTCGCAGGGCGGTCCGGCGGGTCCGCGGGCCTGATGGACGCGATGCGCGACGCGGAGGCCATGCAGCGCGCTGCCGCGGCGGTGGGGGACGAGGAGGGGGCGCGGCGGTGGCAGCTGCTTGAGGCTTCGCTCGTGTCGAGGTGCGACGACGCGGGGCGTGCCGCGGCCATGTGCGCCTCCCTGCTGCAGGAGGGCAAGGGCGGCGACGTGACTCCCTGGGCGAAGCAGGTCCTCCGGGCGCTCTCGCAAGGGCCGCCTCGGGTGCGTCAGGCGGCCGAGGCTGCGCTGGACGCGGCCATGCACGGGGGCGAGTGATGCGTGCTGCCTCAGCCTTGAACGCAAATCGGTTTTTGTCTGCACCGCGCCGCGCGGAGCGGCGAGAGGCAAACCACGCATGGAACGGAGAGTGGGTCCAAGGCAGGGGAGTGCCAATGGAACGGCCTCTCTAGGGCTTGGGCATCATGTTAGGGAGCTTGTTGGCCTTGGCCTCGAGGGACTTGTGCACGAAGGGCATGACACCGCCGCCGGCGATGGTGGCCTTGATGAGGGTGTCGAGCTCGGCGTCACCGCGGATGGCGAGCTGGAGATGGCGGGGCGTGATGCGCTTCACCTTGAGCTCCTTCGACGCGTTGCCGGCAAGCTCAAGCACCTCAGCGGTGAGGTACTCAAGGATGGCGGCCGAGTACACGGCGGCCGTGGCACCAACGCGCTGCTGGTTGGCCACCTGGCCCTTGAGGAAACGGTGGATGCGACCCACGGGGAACTGCACGCAAAGGCAACGGAAAGGCAATGCGGGATCTGGCTGCAAGGGTTCGTGGTGAGGCCGGCGAGGGGGTGCCGCTGTCTCACCTGGAGCCCAGCGCGCTGGGAGCGGGACTGGGGGGGCTTCTTGCCGGTGGGCGCCTTACCACCCTTGCCGCCCTTTCCTCCCTTTCCGCCGACTGCGATGGGAAGGGTGCAGACAGGGGCAGCGGCTGGAAACGTCAAACCCACAATCTCCCTCCAACGGTGACCCCTCCGCCTGCGCGGTACCAGCGAGCAACATCCTGCCCAGCATGCAGTTGATGCATGCGCCTTTGGCATGGCAGGCGGGGGAGCCCCGGTTACCGGGCTAGGGAGCAGGGAGCGTCGCCGTAAGGACCGACGCCGAGACGACTACAACGCGGAGCCGCCTGCCTCACCCTTGCCGCCCTTGCCAGACTGCGCTCACCCACGCGGAACGAAACATAACGCAAGAAGGGTGGATATGGTGCTGTCAGTTTCGGGCCACCTTGCAGTGGGGGCAAGGTACGGGGGCAAACGCGTCCCAACTGCCACACCGCTGATGCAGGCCTGCCCTTGCATCGGCCGTCGTGATGCTGCACAACGAGGCACTGCGCGCGACGTTTCGCCGCGCCACGTTCGGGCAAACGCTCGCGTCCTCGGACTCACCATGTTGGGTGAAGCTGTGGGGGTTCCTTGTGGGAGTGCGTGCTGCCGCAGTCTCGGGTTCGTAAACCTGCAGAGCTGTTCACCCAAACTCGGAAAACAAACGCCTGCTTGCGCCGGGCACTGCAACCAGACAGACGGTGCCCGGCACACGGCTCCCACACCCCGGTGGAGCACCTTCCAAAGAGCAATGCATGCTGTGCTCAGAGTTATGAGAGCCTCGGCCGGGTCAGCAGCAAGCACCGCGGCACTGCTTCGACCGACGGCCAGGAGATGGGCCACGTCCGCCGCCCAGGCGCACCTTCCCGTTCTCACTGGGATGGCCAAATGGTCAGTCACAGCGCTGGAGGCTGAGCCGGAGACCCTGCGGAAGTCGTTCGAGTTCACGTCAGCGTCTGACGCAGAGCGCTTCCAGAAGCAGGTGGGAGACCTTTCGGACAGGGCCGGGCAGTGCAACATTGTTGTGTCGCGTCCAGATGACGGCAGCGAGGTGCTCGTTCGGGTCCTGGGCTCCAGTGGAAGCGACGACGTGTCGGAGTCGATCGCCCCGCAGCTGAACAGCCGCGACGTCACAGTGGCGAGCGCGGTGGACGATCTGGGCGCTGCCATCCAGCTGCAGGGGCGGTGGTCGTAGTGACCATTGGCGGCGGTGGCGGCGGGCGCACGCCACACCGCTCGCTCACGCCTCGGCTCGCGGGACGTTGGACGGGCCGACGCGCGGCACCCATCGCCCCTGTGCCGAATTTCACTGGTGTGGGCTCGTGTCGCGCCGCCCTGCACGCCGCCCTGAACGCCGGCCAGAGCACCCCTGCCCGAATCGGTGCATCACATCGCAAGCCTGCTCGGACCGCCCAACGGCACACACCGGCTTGCACAATGTGGGTCGTCCTCGGCGACGACAACGAGGTTATCATGTACCTGGCTCACGGGGAGGTGATTGTCGGCCGTAGCTCACACCGTGAGGGCTGGCAGCGAAAGCGTGGCGGTTCGAACCAGAGCGCTTGCCGGCCTGCCCCAGCGTCCGGCCCGTTCCAGCGCCCCGCAGAGAGCAAGCTTGTGCTGGTGCGGGAAGACGTTTCAAGGATGCATGCAAAGCTGTTCGTGGACTCGCTTGCCAGCGACGGCGTCGGCGTTGTTTCGGTGGAGGACGCTTCCAAGGTCGGGGTGAGCGGAAGCAGCCGCGCTTGTGCCCGCTTCGGGGCGGTGATCTGCACCCCATTCGGCTGAAGGTGCCATACGCGCGGCCGCCCCCGCGCCGGCATCGCAGACGTTTGTGAACGGCGCACGAGTCCCTTCGGCGCACAAGACGGCACTCGTCAGCGGCGACCAGGTTCGCCTGGGAAGCTCTGCGTCGTTCATGTGAGTGCGGGCACGTCCTGTGGCAACCCGATGCGCGCTTGCGAGCCAGGATGGCTGGCACAACCGTGACCGGGCCAGCTTCCGCTGTCGATTGCTCACAGGGTCGCCCGCCGGACTGTCCGAGTGTCAGTGTCGTCGCTCATCCCGGCCGCTGAACGGGCCAAGATGGCGGAGCTGGCAGCGCACATGGGTGAGTGTCGGCGAAATCGTCGCCTGGCTTGCCAAGTCTTGGCTGTCTGGCGACCGCGCACACCCGAGCCGTGCCCTCGCAGGCATCGAGCTGGTGGGATCGTCTGCCGCCGGGCCTGTCGACGCCGTCGTGGCGCAGCCGGGGAAGTT
>Ga0306871_1000455_pt1 | contig 15763 bp, 1 predicted proteins | sample AntRauMeHopE1497_FD_190447 | JGI IMG/M metagenome (GOLD analysis project Ga0306871, IMG submission 190447) | Saline lake microbial communities from Rauer Islands, Antarctica - Metagenome Hop E1 #497 (v2) (version 2) | ecosystem: Environmental > Aquatic > Non-marine Saline and Alkaline > Saline ... | reverse complement strand
CGTCCGGCGCCTCCTACATGGGCTCCCGCATCGGCATCAGCGGCCTGGGCGACGCCTTCGCCCGCGTCTCTCAGCTGCCCCTGCCCGCCACCTGGCTCGGGTCGCTCCTGCAGAGCGGCGTCTCCCGCTTCGGCAGGTCCAAGACCGACGCTGGCACGGACTTCGGCGCAGACTCTGCCGTGTCGTTCGGGGGGGGCGGGGGCGGCCACGAGACGGGCGCCGCGGTCTTCCACGCGGCCACGCACGGCCGCACCCTCGCCGAGGCGGCCCGCACCGCGCAGCCCGTGGGGTCTGACCCCGAGCCGCTGACGTACTACACGCAGCCCGTGTTCATGGCCCCCGAGCTGTTCGAGCCGGGCGCGAGCCCGACCCCCGCCACGGACGTCTTCGCCTTCGCGATGGTGGCCTTCCAGGTGGTGACGGGGCGCCGGCCGTTCGCGGGGGAGCTGGACGGCCGGGTCGCGGTGATGATCTCGGTGGAGCACCGGAGGCCGCCGCTGGGCCTGGGGCGGCACGACGTCCTGCGCGCCCGGGTCAGCACGGCGGGGGACGTCGGCGCGGCCCTGACCCCCGCGGAGGCGTGCACCATCGAGCTGCGCGACATGCTCGAGCGTGTGATCGAGGCCTGCTGGCAGAGCGAGCCGGACAAGCGCCCCACCTTCTCGCACGTCCTGGATGAGCTGGGCGCCGTCATCGCGTGGTATTCGGGGTCGGTGCTGCGGGAGCAGGAGGAGCTCGAGACCGCGGTGGGGGGCCAGGGGCCGGTGGCTTGGCTCGACCCGTCAAAGCTGGGACCCGCGGCGGACATCCTCGGGACAGGCGCGGCGTGGGCAGGCGCCCGGGGGATCGAAGCGCTGTTCGACACGCCGGCTGGCCGCGGGCAGGCGGGCGGGGGCGGGCAGGGCGGGGCTGGGGGCGGGGAAGGCACGGGCCTCGGGGCCATGGGGCCGGGCGGCGGTGGGGGCGGCGCCTCGCCCCCCGCCGCCGCGGGCGGGGTCTCCCTGACCGCGGGCCTCGCCGCGACGGCGCCGCGGCTCCCCATGGAGGCGGTGATGCTGGAGAAGGAGATCGGGCGAGGGGCGTTCGGGCGCGTGTACCGCGGCACGCTGCACGGCACGACGGTGGCGGTGAAGACGTTCGACTTCTCCAAGCGGGTGACGACCATGACCAAGGTCTTCCGGCGCGAGGCGGCCATGCTCGCGGCCGTGCGGCACCCCCACGTGCTCGCGCTGGTCGGCATCGTCGTCGACTCGCGCCTGACCGCCATCGTCACCGAGTACTGCTCCAACGGCTCTCTCGTGTCGCTTGTGCAGAGCTCCAGGAGGGCGGCGGACAGGCGGCTGAAGCTTGAGAGGCGCGCCGACGCCGCCGCCGCCGCCGCCGCCCCGCCCGCCGCCCGCGCCCTTCGCACCGTCGTCGGCGGCGCCGGCGCGGGGTCCCGGCGCGCCCTGACGGCGCACGGGGCGGGCCCGGGCGACGCGGGGTCGCCCGCGGGGGCGTCCACGGGCGGAGACTCGGCCCTGGTGTTGTCTCCGCCGCGGCAGGGAGGCCGCAGCATCTCACGGAGGGCGATGGGCGTCGCCCACTGGGGCGTGCTCCAGCAGCCGTCGCCGTCGTCCTTCGCCTCGCCCGGCCCTGCCGGTGGAAGCAGGCCTCTCGGGGACGCCGGCAGAGCGAAGCGGAGCAGCGTGCAGTCCAACGCCGCGTCGCTCGCGTCCGAGTACTCACCGCCGCGGCAGCAGCACCGGCCGCTTCACGCGTCCCCGTCCTCGGACCCTCGAGCCCTGGGCGGCGCCGCCGCGTCCGCCCTCGGCTCGGTCAGCGCGACCGGGCCCTTCGGCGGCGCCGCGGCGGCGGGGCAGGACCAGGCAGTCACGGGCGCAGGCCTGGCCATCGCCAGCCTGCGCCGCCGCATCACGTGGGTCCTCTCCGTCACCCGCGGCCTGCTCTACCTGCACAGCCCCAGCGCGGGCGGCCGCATCATCCACCGCGACATCAAGAGCGACAACGTGCTGCTCACTAGCTCCTACGAGGCCAAGATCGCGGACCTCGGATTCGCACGGACCGTCGATCCGGACATGAGCCGGTGCGGGACTCTCGCCTTCACCGCGCCCGAGATCCTCTCCGGCGCCTCCTACGACGAGCGGGCCGACACCTACAGCCTCGGAGTGGTGGTCAGCGAGGTCCTCACCGGGCGCAGGCCCTACGTGGACTGGAAGTCCACGCAAGCCCGGCAGGAGGGGGACGGGGCCCGCCAGCCGTCCTCCCCCGCCGTGCGGCGGGCCAACCAGCGCGCCAGCAAGGACCTCCTCTCGCAGATCCTGCGCGGCACGGCCCGCCCCACCTTCGCCTACGAGCCCGGCCTGGCGGACGACGTCCCGGGGGAGTTTGAGGTGTCTCTCACCGCAGAGGGACGCCTCCCCCTCCCCGGGGAGTCCTCCAAGCAGGCTGGGGTCACCCCCGGCGCCTCAATCATACCCTCGGTGTCCGCCATATGGCGGCTCCACGCCCTCTCGGCCGTGGCCCGAGCCTGCTGGGCGTCCACCCCGGCCCGCCGCCCCGCCCTCGCCCAGGTCGCGGGGGCGCTGGAGCAGCTCCTCCGGCGCAACCCCGACGGCGTGCACCCCGCCGTCACGGCCCCGGAGTGGGCGGTGCGGCGGCTCAGGCTGGTGGGCAAGGCGGCGGACCGCGTCGTCGCGGCGGCGACGGCGGCGGACGAGGCGTCGCTCTCCGGGCCGGCGAGCTACACCACGTCGCTCGGCGCCGCCAGCGTCGGGTGGCCCGCGGGCCGCGTGGCGGCGCCGAGGCCAGACCGCGCCGCCCCGCTGATCGAGGCATGGCAGGCCGTGCGGCTGTCCCCCGCGCCGGCGCTGGAGCGTCGGCGTCTCTCGGCGAGCGGGCGCGGGGCCGACCTGGACGCCGCGCCGGTGACACACCGGTCCAGCGGGAGCCGGCACTCCGACGCGGGGAGCCGTCGGTCGATGGCCAGCCGCGCCGGAAGCCGGATGTCGGTCAGCGGTCGGCTGCGGAGGACGTCAGCGGACAGCAGGGCGCCGTCGGAGAGCGAGGAGGGCGGGCGGCCGCGCCGGCACAGCCTGATGCAGTCGCAGGGTCGGTCGAGGACGAGCCCGGCTTGGGCGATGCGGCGTGCGATCGAGGAGGCGGCGCTCGAGGGGGGAAGCCACGGACACGGGGCCGAGGCCGAGGCCGGGGGCGGGGCAGTGGGCGGCGGCGGCGCCAAGGTGGCGTCCCCCGCGGAGCGGCGGCGCGCCCACTCTCACATGAACGTGCTGCAGCTCCGTATGGCGGAGACGCACCAGGTGGCGTCGCCGTCGGCCGCGGCAGCGGTGGCGGGGCAGAGCGACGTGGTGGCGTACGCGAGCATGGACGGGCGGGGCGACGGCACACCTTCTGCGGCGGGGGGGCGGAGGCCGGCGACGGGGAGTCCGGCCGCCGGGGCTGCCGACGACGCCACCGCTCCGGCCGCCCCCCGGGCCCCACGCTGGGCCCGGGACCTCGGCAGCGCGGAGATCGAGGCCCCGGAGGTGGCGCTCCGCACATTCGGCCTCGACGGCGTCGGCTTCCGGGGCGAGAAGGCCGCTGGCGCCAAGCTTCCTCGCGATGAGCCCGCGGCTTGGGAGCAGCGGCGGGGCCGGCGGCTAGTCGGCAAGTCGGCTTCGGCGCGGGGGCTCGGGGCGGCGGCGTGGACCGCGGGCGGGCGGCAGGTCGCGAGCGACGCGACGGGCGCTGCAGCCCGGCCCGGCACGTCGACGCCGGCCGGCTTCGCGGTCCCCGGCGACGACGGGGCGGCCGGGAGCGCCCGGGGCGAGGGCGGCGGCGCGGACGAGGACGCTGAGGGGGTAACAGGCCTGGTGCGGACCGGCTCTACCGGCGCCGGCTCCTCCATCGCGCCTGAGGAGCGAGGCGTCTCTGCGAGGGTGTCGGACGCGTCGTCCCGGGGCCGCCATGCGCCCGCCGGCTTCTCGTCGGCGCCCGCGCCCATCATCCCGTTCGGCCCCAAGACCGTCCGCGAGCTGGAGGGCATGCCGGGGCAGCGGGGATCGGCGGCGGGCAAGCGCCTGGCCGACTCCGGCCGGCTCCTTCGGGAGTGGGGCGTGGACCCGAGCCCGTCGATGCTCTACCCGGGGGAGTGGCTTGCCTACGTGCAGCTCACTTCGTCCTTCCTGAGCTCACTCCTCACGCAGGTAGCCAAGAACATCCAGCTGGGGGGATCTGCCCACGGCGATGTGGCCACCGAGTCGGCGTCGGGTAGCCCCCGCGCGTTCGCCGCGGCGACGAGGAACATGTTCGTCGTCCTGCACGGCGTCCCAGTCACCGACGCGCGCCGGCAGTTCGAGCTGTGGACGTCGGGCCGCCGCGGCCGGCGGGTCAGCTCCTTCCTCTTCGTGCCCGTCACGGCCATGTGCGCCCCCTCCGGCTCTGCCCTCGCGGCCTTCGACACCCCGGGCGTCGCGGCCACCGCGCCCGGCGTGGAGGCGGTGTCCGAGGCGCAGCAGATGGCCATGGCAGAGGACATCACCGAGGCGGCGACGACGTCGTCCGACACCTCCGACGCCGCCTCTGGGTCCTCCTCCGCCGCGCCGGGGACGGGCTCCCCGCCGCAACGCGCCCCCAGGCACCCGCGGCCCCGCAGGCAGAGCATGGTCCTGGTCAGCGCCGACGCCATGGTCTCCGCCAAGGCCGTCGCCGCCTGGGCCATGGGGGTGTCGCAGCTCTGCCACTGGCACGCCTCTACCCCCATGCTCTCCTTCGTCTACCTCTCGACCCTCCTCGCGGAGACGAAACTCCGCATCTTCCCCTCCCCCGCGAACTGGCGCCGCGTCCTCCTCGCCTGCCTCGCCCTCGCGCAGTCCTGCATCGACCGCAAGCCCCTCCTGGCCGCGCTGGGGGCGCGCTCGGCCAAGCGGTTCGTCCTCGGCGCGGCCCTCGGCGCGGGGGTGGACGACCCCGACGGGGTCTACCGTCGGAGCCCTGCGGGCATGCCGGGCGGACAGCCCCGGCGGCCGTCGGGGCCGGCCGCGGGCGACGGCGCCGCCGCGTCGGCCGCGTCCTCCGCCGCCTCCGAGGCCGACGCCGTGGCCACGGACGAGTCCGGGCGGCCGGTCATGGCCGTGTCCACCGGCCGAGGGCTGCCATCCGGCCGGACGGGGGTCCGGGGCCTCCGGAAGACCGGTAAGATGTCGTCCGCCTCGTCGGAGCTCAGCGAGGACCTACCACCTCTGAACGAGATGGAGGAGGAGGAGGCCGAGTCCGAGGAGGAAGGGAGCAGCACCACAGACGGCAAGGCCAGCGGGAGGAGCTCTGCCGCCGCGGGAGCGTCGCCGGGGTCGGAGCGACGGCGCCGCCGCCCGCTCCTGGCCGTTGCGGCGGCCGAGGAGGGGGAGGAGGACTCCAGCGCGGGCGATGACGACGGCGACCCCGCCAGCGGCAGAGCCGGAGGCGGGGAAGCATCGAGCGCAGAGGGCAAGAGCGGCGACGACCGCGGCCCGGCAGCCGCAGCGCCGCCCGGTGCGAACGGGGGAGCCGGCCCTCGGCGCCTCCGTGCCGCGGGGCCCGCCCCGGCATCGCCCTCCTCGCCGCTGTCTCGCGTTCGCTCGTCGTCCCCGTCGCTGTCCCCCACTGCCGCCTCTGCCGCCTCCGGCCCCGCCCACCCGGCCCGGTCGGTCCGCCGGAGCACCGGCTCTGCCGTGCGGCGTGGGGCGCTGAGCCCCGAGGGTGCTCTGCTCGTGAGCCTCGTGGGGTCCATCATGCCCCCGCTCAGGAACAAGCTGGCGCTCTCGATGCGGGCGCTCACCGGCTTTCGGAAGGAGTTCGAGACTCTGGCAGAGACGAACCGGAGGGCTCTGCTCGGAAGGATCCGGGCGGAGCACGCGGAAGCCAAGCGCCGGGGTGGGCACGGGGTCGCCGGGGCTCGGGAGCGGGAGGGGGAGGAGGACGAGGAGGACGACGACGACGACGACGACGACGGCCCGCTGGCCCTCCCCGGGGACCTTGAGCGGCGCACGACGGTGTCGGAGTTCGGCGCGGTGCAGCAGAAGGTGATCCTGGACGGCATGGCCCGGACGCAGCGCAAGGTGAGCCGGCAGTCGCGGCGGCGGGCGGCCAAGAAGGCGGCGGAGGGGGGCGGCGGGGCCGGGGACGCCGCGCAGCTCCCGCGGTCCTCGTCGCTGCTCCGCTCGTGGGAGGGGAGCATGGCGAGCTCCGCTAGCACGACGTCAAGAGCCTGGCTGCCGCTGCTTGACTCAAGCTACGCGGACGGGGCCGCTGACCACCAGGACGCCTGACTGCGACGCCGGCGAGCCACCGAGCGTCGCGGCTTGGCATCACTCGCCACCCAGACCAAGGCAGCGACGAAGCTCGGCGAGCGGGCACGCCCCTTGAGTGACCCCTGCACGCCGAACGGGCCACGAGGGCCGCCTTCAGGCAGGATGGGGCGCCAAGTTGCGCATACAAGCGCCAACTGAACGCCAGGATTCCCCCCTCGCGAGCAAGCGCTAGGTCCGCGTGTTCGGCTTGCAGAGTTCGACCTCCAAATCATGATATAGCACTGCGCCGGCAGGCCACGGCCGCACGGCACTCGTACTGCCGCCAACGCAGCACGAGGGCTGGACTCAGGCGACCATGGCGGCGAGTGCTGCCAGCTCAGGCGCCGTGGCCGCGAGCACGGTCAAGCGCCAGGTGTTCATCAGCTACGGGCACGGCGGCTACGCCCACATCGCGCGCATGATCGCGTTTCACCTGCAGGCGAAGGGTGAGGGGGTTCTGAGAGCTCATGAATCGTCCCGCCTGTCCCGGGACGAGCCCTCAGGGATTGCCCGAAGCCACGTGCTGGCATGTTCCACAACAGGCGGCCCCGCCTCACCATTCGCCGCCCCCTTGCCCGATCCGCAGGGCACACCGTCTGGTTTGACGAGTTCAGCCTCAACGCAGGAAAGGATTGGAGCGCAGAGATGTCAGCGGGGATCCTGGCGGACTCAAACGAACCTGCGATCTTCGTTCTCCTGCTCGATTACTACGGCCTGCGCATGAATGAAGCCACGTTCTTCCCGGGCGCGCACGGGGACGGCTTCTGCTTCAATGAGGTGCACCACTGCATTGAGGGGCACAAGGAGATCCTGGTCATCGGAGTCGCCGATGCCATTCCGCCCTTGAGCATCGCCGACACGCCCATGGAGGCATTTGACATCCGCGGCCTGCTGGATGACGGACACCTGCACCTCGGCGACAAGAGAGAGGACTTTGCATTCGAGGAGCTCCAGGAAGTCCAGGCTGCAAGCGTCAAGCCGTTTGATTCCATGCCGATGAGCAAGCTCGCCGCGCTGAGCAGCCTTTCGAAAGACCACGTGAAGCAAGGCATGGCAACCTACTTCTCCCACCGGTGGGGGGCCAGCGTCGCCGTGAACGCGGTGGTCGAGCTCGTCGAGGGCGGCGACTACAGCAACGAGGCCATCAGGGCCAAGGCGGCACAGGTCGGCGCCAGGGCCACGCCCGTGAGGGAGTTCAAGCACTGGGGGCGGGGTTTCGAGGACCTGCCGACCGGTGGGGCGAAGCTGCGCCCGCCGGTGCAGCCCGACGGCGAAGTGCTCCCCAGGGAGCCTGAGACCGAGCCCGAGACCACCGACAGCGGGGTCCGTCGCATCGTGATCTCCGGGGAGCCCAACACCGCGCCGCTCATCGCCGCCATCGCGACCCAGCTGCGGTCCGAAGGGCACCTCGTCGAGTTCGACGCGAGCCGGCTCTTTGGCGGCGACGGCGGCTACATTGAGAGCGCGATCGACTGGGCCGCGGCTCGCAAGAAGCGCGAGAAGATGCCCGCGAAGCCCACCCCACTGGGCGGTTCGGTGGAGAAGGCCGCGGCCGCCGTGGCCTCTGGCGGCTGCTTCCTGCTCCTCATGACCCATGGCTCCGTCGGGAAGGACCCGCCCGGGTTCTGCAAGAACCAGATCGTCTACGCCATGAACACCGGCCTGCCCATCATCCCCCTCAGGCTCAGCGGAGTGACGGTCCCCCTCGAGATCTGCCGCATCCAGTACGTGGACCTCGGCCCCGTGCACTTCAACCACCGCGTGCCCTTTGTGGAGAACGGCGGCTTCCGGGACACCATGGCGCAGCTCAAGCGGGCCGTTAGCAACGGGCCGGAGGGCACCGGGGCGGCGCATGCCCTCCGGCGGAAGCTCGAGGACGCGCTCAAGCCGTTCGACCAGAGCGGAGAGATCGGCAGCCACACGTCGGAGTTCATCGGCCGCCAGTGGCTCTGCCGGGAGATCCACGAGTGGCTCGACGACGTCGAGGCGCCACCCGTGCGGGTGTACGAGTCACCCACCGGCTCGGGAAAGACCGCGCTCGCGGCATTCCTGACCCGCAGCGCCCAGTCCATCGCGGCGCAGCACCTCGCGACCGAGGACGCCGCCACGTGCAACCTGCGCCGGGTCATCACCCACATCGTTTTCCAGATCGTCGCCCGGGCGGACGAGGGCCCGGCGTGCCTCCTCGGCGCCCCGGGGTCGAGCAAGAAGTTCCACCTCGACCAACGGCCCGCAGGGGAGCCCACCCAGCCGCTGGACCAGCTCACGGGCATGGCGTCGGCTGTCGTGCTCGCCCGAGAGCTGCTCGTGAACGCTCTCGGCGGCCTGCTCGACCCCTCCGGCGCTGCGCCTGACGCTAGTGACGATGCCGACCCCCCAGCCTACGCTGCTGCTGCCGCCCCGGGCGGCGCCGCTGCTGCTGCTGCTGCTTCTGCTGCTGCCGCCGCCGGCAAGCCATCGGATGACGGCTTGGAAGACCCGAGCGCCGAGACGGACGACGGGTTCGGCTACGACCCGTCGTCTGAGCCCGCGGCTGGCCAGTCAGGCCTCTCGAGCTATGTGCTCTCTTCCTCCACGGGCCAAGCGATGCTCGTCATCGACGGCCTCGAGCGCATGTTCGACGGCGTGCCGACGCGCGCGGACGGCGACGCGGCCGCCCCTGACGAGCAGCGCGCCAACATCTCGGGCGTCATCAGGGCTCTCACGCAGATCGGCAGCCTGCTCGCCGAGCGCGCGCCCTGGGTCCGCATCCTCCTTCTCGCCAACAGCGGCACTTGCGACAGCATGCCCTCAGTCACGACTGGCACACGCGCAGGGCCTGTCGTCTACGGTGGCACGGCGCCTCGCCTGATCTCGCAGACCGTCGAGGTTGTCGACGTCATCGACGCGCACACGGCCTGCCGTCGTCGGCGCTGTGCCGACCAGGATATGCTGAACTTTGTCGACGCGCGCCTCAGGGCGATGCCGGAGTGCGCTGGCGTGGCCAGGATGACCGAGGCGCAGCGCAAAGTGGTCCGCGACGCCATCGTGCTCAAAGCAGAGGAGAACTTTGACTATGCGGACTCTACTCTGAAAATGGCAGCCGAGACGGGCGTCGTGCTGTCTGAGCCTGACTTCGAGAAAGCCCTCCACAGCCCTAAGCAGCTGCATGCGAACAAGTGGCAGCTGCAAAAGTCCAAGATTGACGCGGTCGCAGACCTCGAGCTTCGAGCAAAGTGCCATCAGTGCCTCGACGTCGTTGCGTGCTGCTCCGAGCCCGTGAACCCCCACATCCTCTTGGAACAGGTTCTGGGGCTGAACAAGCGCAGGGAGCGAGAGACGATCATCGAGGCGCTTGCGCCGTGCTTCTCGCCTCGGGGGCAGGACCAGATCCTGCGGCCGTACCACAACACATTCCTCGACTGGTTCCGTGGCCTTCACGTGGACAAGCCCAGGGGGCACGGCCTCCTGCTGCGGTGGGGAGCTCGCATCGCCCGGGCGGCCGAGGAAGAGTGCGACAGGTCGGAGTCAGAGCGGGAGGCGGTTTCGGAGCGCCTCAAGCTTGCGTCAGGCGGCACGTACGTGCTCCATAACCTGCTCGATCACGTCGAGGCGGTAGGGCACTCGCCGACGGATAGTGGCGTCGCAGCTGACCGGCTATGGCTCCTGCAACGGTGCAAGCCCAGTGACCCCAGCGATCCGACAAGACCGCGCCAGGTTGACTTCGCGCTCAAGGTGGCCCGCCTTCGGAGGCTGGGGATGGAAAAGCTGAACCACGGAGAGCTGGATAGACAGGCAGCAATCGCTCGCGTGCACGGAGCCACCGGCGCACGGAAGGGGGAGTTTCTCATCCGGACGTCCAGTCGTGCAGGACCAGGGGCAGTCGTCGTCACGCATCTGGACGGAGCTGGCATCATGGTGCAAGCGAAGGTGTTTTTGCTCGACGACGGCCGCTACAGCCTCAGGCCGGCTGCCGAATCCTGCAAGCTGGACGAGTACCGCGACCTCGAGGCGCTCATCGCACACCAGCAGGTGATTGGCACGCTCACCACGCCGGTGCTGGCACCATCTGCGAGCCTGTGACTTTCTTCTTCGTGGTTCCAGTGAGTTGGCCTGGCATGCCGTCAACGGAGGCGGCGGTGTGTGTGCTGCACCGTCTTCCGGAGCAGCTGGGTGAGCTCACAGCTCGCTCTGATTTCATCATTTTGCAGCAATGGATTTCAGACTGACCCAGCAGCTGTCGCTGCCTGAGAAGCACACGCACTCAGAATCGCTCATGGCCTCCGTATCTAGGCTTCGGCTCGCCATCCGAAGATGTCACTCAGAATCTTGTCGTGCTCCGGCAACGCGGTGAGCCCGATCTGCGCCTGGACGTGGCCGGCCACCAAAGGCTCAAGCCTTGCAATATCGTCGATGAGCTGCGATTTCGACCTGACCTTTGGCCCAAGGCGGCGAGGTGCCTCTCCCCGCTCAGACGCGGAGCCCGTTGCGCTTGTTGCCGCCGAGGGCCGGCGGGCGAAGGGTGAGACGCTCCCGCTGGACCTCCTGCGGCGGGTAGGCCGAGGTGAGGTCGGCTTGGCGAAGCGTCGTGCCTCGAGGACAAGATCGACACGCTGTGGCGCAGCCGGCTGATCCGACGAAGCCGCCTTGAGGGGCGCAGGACTCACCGGCCGGCCGGTTGATGACATGTGGGCGCCACGATCCCGTGCAAACGAGGGCAAGACCGCCTTGCGGTCGTCTGCTCCAATAGCACGTGGCGGGGGCGGCGGAGTAAGCTTGGTGGTTGCCACCCCCGGGGATGGCGTGACGTCGGCGCGCCCGCCGCCGGGGGCTGGTGCAGTGTGACCCTTGGGGGTGACCGCTGCAGGTCGCATCTCCTGGCAGGTACCTCCCGCAGCCGTGATTGCGCGCGAGGCCGGATGTCCTGCAGCTGGCGACAGCCGTGCCGCTGGCAGACTCCTTCCGTCCCTCGTCGACGAGAGGCCCAGGGACGGTGATCCTTCAGGGCCTGCCGAATCTGCGGCTGGTGGAAGGTTCTTGAGCCGGCGGATTTGGCTGGAGACCTGCCGCATCAGGGCCCTGTATCGACCATCGTCGTCTAAGCGGTCGAGGACCTGCTCTTGCAGGTGCTCGAGCATGTCAACGGTCGCCGTCCGCTCAGAGAGCGACATCAGCCTCGCCACGAAAGGGGTGGACGGGGGCTCCTGGGGGCGCTTGACCTTGTCGGTGTGCTCAAGTGGGCACGCAAGCGCGTCCTCCCATGCACTTTGCTTCTCAGGCATGGCCAGAGAGTCAGCTTCGTCTCGCTCCTGCTTGCGCCTCGCTTCTCCCTCGTGAAACCGCCGCATGGCCGCCCGGCCCAGATTCTCAGCGTACAACTTCTCGTCCACGCGCTGTATCACAGCCATCACTGCCGCCTCGGTCGTTGAAACTCCTGCGCGAAGTGCAGCGTCGAGCGGCATCGAACCCCGAGCAAGCCGCACTGTGCTGGGTCGACTAGCCTTGGTCTGGCCGGGCGAGCCAGTTCTGGCTCCGCTTGCCCCCCCGACAGGGCGCCGCCGCTCCCTGGCGAGCTGCGCGGCTCGTGCCTCGGTAATGGCTGGTGCTGGCCGACGCCGCCTCGCTCCTGGCGACACCAACGCCAGGCCCCGGCCATCGAGGTTCGAAGCGAGGCGCTTTGTGGGAGACGCTTGGAGGCTGCTACGGCGGGCTGTGGATGCAGCAGCCTGCTGGTCAGTCAGCCTTGCCCTGAGCGACAGATTCCTCGCGGCCTGTGCTCTGAGCTGCTCGTGATGAAGCCGCAGCGCCTGGATCTCCGAGTTCTTCACAGATATCCGCGCCTGGAGCTCAGTCGCTCTTTGACGCAGCGCGGTCTTCGTGACCACGAGGTTCATCTGCTCTTCGACGTCGGCTGTCAGCGGCACGGTCAGCGTTGGCTCCAGGCCGAATCCGGCGCGGATGCCGTCAGCGCTGGGGCAGGCTGGAGACCTTGCCGCGAGGGTTTCGTCAACCGGCACATACCGGCCGTCCGGGCTATCAAACATGGACGACTCGGACGCGTACGGCCCGATGGCATCATGCCCATCCCGCGTGCGAACGTTGCGATACGCTGAGCTTCCCGACGCCACACGGCGAGAGCTCTGCGATGTGACGGTGGCTGCTCCCAGGGTTGTCTCGGCTGCTGCACCCACTGCCCGCAGCATCTCAGTGTTCATGTCCGGCCCGAGTAGATCATAGGCCGAAGCAGCCAGCGTGCCGTGCAAGGACGGGGAAATGCTGCGTGCTCCGCTCGTCCCTCCGGGCGACATGCCACCTGGAGCAGCAGGCTGCGCAAGCCGAGCCCCAAGCGGATGATGGGAAGTATCGCCTGCAGTTTCAACCCGAAGCGGTGCTAGGACGTCCCTTGCCGACGGACCGGCCTGCCCAGATTCGGCAGTCGACCCGGATGAGTCGAAGCCAAGATCCTCGCAGTCACTATGCCTGGGTGAGCTCGACGAAGCCGCCCCCGCATGCTGGTGCGTGTCGTGCGGCTTGTGTGATGCATGGATGGCGCTGTCGGCGTCCTGGGCCGGCATGCGGGCGTCAGAAGCGGAGATGGATCCCCTCGCCAAAGGCTGCCTGGATGAGCCTGGGGATCCTGGCTTTGGCGCAGGCGGCTCGAGCAGCAGCTGCCCCGCTCTGGACAGCAGGTCAGATTTCGAAGGGACTGGAGCAAGTGTGTTGGCTCGCTGCGTGCGCTCCTGCAAGAGCTTCAACGCCCGTGCCCTGGCTGGGTGGGCGTCGTCAAGGGCGGGCAGGCTGGACACCGCGGCCTCACCGGCTGCTTGGAGCCTGGACTTGGCAGCTGAGAGACCGTCGGATTGACGGCCCGTGGCAGCTCTTGCGGCAGCTTCGTACGTGCTCCAGTGCCTTGTGGCTTCCAGCTGCAGACCTGCCACATATGTGACTGCTTGCTCCGCTTCAGTGCGAAGCTTCGACTCCTTGGCCAGCGCCCGCTCTTCGACTCGGAGCAGTCGTGACCGCATCGATGTTTGCAGGTCACCACCGGCTCGCAGCAGTGCTGTGTCCCGTGCGGTCCGTGCAGATTCAGCTGCGCCCAGGGAAAGCTTGTCAGCGTGAACCGCCAGCTTTTCTGCGCGTGCGCTCAGGGCACCCATGTCCGCTTGCACTCCTCCAGCAGCAGAGGCAATGGCTGCCGAAGCAGCCTCTTGCAGCGCCGAAACCTCAGCATCGAATGAGACCACAAGCTTGGTGACGTTTGCCTCCAGATCTGAGCCTTGGCGAGCCAAGCTGGCTTGGGCATGCCTGATCATCTCGCCATGCCTCGTTCGCAGCTCCTCCCTCTCCTCTTCGGCAAGCTTGAGCCGCTGCGCTAGGCTCTCTGCCGATAGTGCCAGGCTCACGGTGCGCTCTTGCAGCAAAGAGTGTAGCTCCGCTAGGCGGGCTTCAAACTTCTCCCGATCGGCCTCGGCTTGTGCCATGACCTCATCGTTGACCAGATGCGCATGCGTTTCTGCGGCCACCATCTGGCGCAGCGCCAGCTCGGTCGAGCGCTGCAGCTCTGCCTCTCGAAGTGCTGCCTCGTTGAGACGCTCGCGCAGCACGCGGGCTTCCTCGGCCAGCGGCGAGTGGGGCAGCGATCGCACTGAGGCCAGCCCCGTGCCGCTGGCAGTGACCTCGGACGTCGAAAGACCAAAGGTATGCTGGGCTTGGCCTGCTCCAGCACCAGCCATCAGCCCGGCAGAATGTTGCGGTGCCATCAGCACCGGTGCCGGCAAGCTTGCCGTCGGGTGAGTATCGCCGTCGATGAAAGTCGGCTCGATGATGGGAGACTGTGCAGCTCTGAGCGTGAACATCCGCGGTGTGATAATCGACGCCACCAGATCCGTTGAGAGAGCTGCGACCTGGGTGATGCGTGCCATGTCAGCTGATGTGTTTGTGTGGCCTGCCGATGCAGGTGCAGGTGCTGCAGTCTCGGGCTTGGCCTCGTCATCTGAGTCAGCCGTGGCAGCGACAGCAGCAGCGGTGGCCTCGGGCGTGGCCTCGTCGTCGGACTCTGACGTGGCAGCGACAGCAGCTGCAGCAGCGTCAGCGGCCTCCGGCTTGGCCTCGTCGTCGGGCTTGGCATCGGCGCCTGACTCAGCCGTGGCAGTGACAGCAGCAGCGGCAGCGGCCTCCGGCTTGGCCTCGTCATCGGGCTTGGCCTCGTCGTCTGAGCCAGCCGTGGTCGTGACATCAGCAGCGGCAGCGGCCTCCGGCTTGGCCTCGTCGTCTGAGCCAGCCGTGGCAGTGACAGCAGCAGCGCCAGCGGCGACCTCGGGCGTGTCCCTGTCTGAGCCAGCCGTGGTAGTAACAGCTGCAGCAGCGGCAACCTCAGCGGCCTCCGGCTTGGCCTCGCCATCGGGCTTGGCCTCGTCGTCGGACTCTGACGTGGCAGCGACAGCAGCTGCAGCAGCGTCAGCGGCCTCCGGCTTGGCCTCGTCGTCGGGCTTGGCATCGGCGCCTGACTCAGCCGTGGCAGTGACAGCAGCAGCGTCAGCGGCCTCCGGCTTGGCCTCGTCGTCGGGCTTGGCATCGGCGCCTGACTCAGCCGTGGCAGTGACAGCAGCAGCGTCAGCGGCCTCCGGCTTGGCCTCGTCATCGGGCTTGGCCTCGTCGTCGGACTCTGACGTGGCAGCGACAGCAGCAGCGTCAGCAGCCTCGGGCGTGACCTCGTCGTCTGAGCCAGCCGTGGCAGTGTCAGCTGCGGCAGCAGCAGCCTCGGGCTTGGCCTCGTCGCCGACTTCAGCCGTGGCAGCGACAGCAGCAGCGTCAGCGGCCTCCGGCTTGGCCTCGTCATCGGGCTTGGCCTCGTCGTCTGAGCCAGCCATGGCAATGACAGCAGCAGCGGCAACCTCAGCGGCCTCCGGCTTGGCCTCGTCATCGGGCTTGGCCTCGTCGTCTGAGCCAGCCATAGAAGCGACAGCAGCAACGGCAACCTCAGCGGCCTCGGGCTTGGCCTCGTCATCGGGCTTGGCCTCGTCGTCTGAGCCAGCCATGGCAATGACAGCAGCAGCGGCAACCTCAGCGGCCTCCGGCTTGGCCTCGTCATCGGGCGTGGCCTCGTCGTCTGAGCCAGCCATAGAAGCGACAGCAGCAGCGGCAACCTCAGCGGCCTCCGGCTTGGCCTCGTCATCGGGCTTGGCCTCGTCGTCGGACTCTGACGTGGCAGCGACAGCAGCAGCGTGAGCAGCCTCGGGCGTGACCTCGTCGTCTGAGCCAGCCGTGGCAGTGTCAGCTGCGGCAGCAGCGGCCTCGGGCTTGGCCTCGTCACCGACTTCAGCCGTGGCAGCGACAGCAGCAGCGTCAGCGGCCTCCGGCTTGGCCTCGTCATCGGGCTTGGCCTCGTCGTCTGAGCCAGCCGTGGTAGTGACAGCAGCAGCGGCAACCTCAGCGGCCTCGTCATCGGGCTTGGCCTC
>Ga0306871_1000451_pt1 | contig 15829 bp, 12 predicted proteins | sample AntRauMeHopE1497_FD_190447 | JGI IMG/M metagenome (GOLD analysis project Ga0306871, IMG submission 190447) | Saline lake microbial communities from Rauer Islands, Antarctica - Metagenome Hop E1 #497 (v2) (version 2) | ecosystem: Environmental > Aquatic > Non-marine Saline and Alkaline > Saline ... | reverse complement strand
ATGCCCCCACCTTTTACGAATTGGCCCAAGAAATTGATCGTTTGACCCAAAATGCGATTATGGTGGGGCATCAAGTATCTTTTTTATACCATGTGCTTCGTTCGGAATTTCAATATCTAAATCAACCTTTTGAACGACCAAAGCTGTGTGCGGAGCGCTTGTGCAAAAAATTGATTCCCAATCTTTTCTCTTATGATTTGGAAAAACTGTGCAGTAGTTTAGGTATTCCTTATATCAGTGGTCACCTTGCGAAGCGCAATACGGATGCTGTATTAATTATATTTAAACGTCTACTTACCTTGGACGACACCTTTCAGGTCATGGATGCGATGCTTGCACCAAAACCGGCGGTCATGCGTTTGCCAAGCCATATGGGCGACGAGCAACTAACAAGACTTCCCGACAAGGCCGGAGTATATTCATTTCAGGATAACGGTGGAAAGGTACTTTACGTGGGAAAGGCAAAAAATATCAAGAAAAGGGTGCTGGGCCATTTCCAGAGCAAAACGGAGAAGGAAAACATATTGTGCAACGCCACTTTTTCCATCGATTTTGAATTGACCGGTAGCGAGTTGATAGCCCTTTTGTTGGAAGCAGATAGTATTCAAAGACTGCTGCCAAAGTACAACACGGTGCAGAAAAAGTCGCGCACCGCATTTCATATCAAAGCCTACCCTAATTCAATGGGAATCCTACAATTGGCCGTAGAGGAGCATCCGGCCCTTCATGAACCCACCGAACTTTTTTTTACCAAGGGTGCGGCCAAGGCAAGACTCGAAATGCTATGCGAGAAATTTAACCTCTGTCCAAAGTTTACGGGCTTACAACGAAAAAAGGGACGGTGCAAGCATCTTAAATTTCCTGATTGTTTGGGGGTATGTTGTGGGCAAGAGGAAATTCACGTGTACAATGATAGGGCGCAACAAGCTATGGCTTCGTTAAGAAGGGAAACGGACAGTTTTATAATTTCGGAAAAAGGTCGCACATCGGGTGAGCAAGGTTTCGTTCTGGTATTGGGCGGAGTATATAAGGGATTTGGGTTTGTGGACGGTGGCCAACAAATTTCTTCGATCGAAGAAATGATGGATGTAGTGCAGCCTAGAAAACAAACCTACCACACTTTACAAATAATACGTGGCTACAGAAAGAAATATCCCCATCACTGTACACTTTTAAAGTTGCAGGACGCACATCATTTTGGTTGATACTATTTTTGGAAAATGGCTTGGCATTTTTTTTGCTAGGTAATAAAATTTCATCACAGGTCCTTGGTCTGTACGCACAAAGTATTTGTCATTCAGGACGTTAAGCGGATTTTTAGATATAGGAACATTTTCCGATCGTGTTATTTATTGCTTTTACATGTTTTACGCATAAAGCAGCAGGGTCAATTTAATCCTCTTCATCGGCACCTTCATACTTTACCTCGATCGACGTATCTTTTAGCACATCTTCAATATAGGCCATTTTTACGCCTACCATAATGACCGCTACCAATGGCACTGCTAAAATGACCCCGAGAACACCGGTAAAAAGTCCGAGGACGATTTGTGCGATCAGTATCATGGCCACGGGAAATGATATCATTTTCTTTTGGATCATGGGGGTAAGGATATTGCTTTCCAGCGCCTGAATGCCGCCATAGAGCAGTAAAACATACAGGGCAGTGGAAGGGCTTTCCGTAAATGCCAGTAGAAAGGCCGGTACTAGGGCGATGAGCGGCCCAAAATTGGGAATAAAACTAATGATGGCGGCGAAGATGGCCAAGGTCAGCGCCAAGGGAACACCAAAGAGGCTGAGGCCTATTCCGGTCAAGATACCCACGATGAGCATGGACAGTAATTTGCCCAAAAGCCAACTTTTTAAGGTCTTGCCCATGGCGATGAGAATTTCCCGTACCCTGTCCCTGCGCAATTTTGGGAAGAGCGTTACCATACCGTTCAAATACGTTTTTGGGGCTACCATAAAAAAGATGCCTAGGAACAGAATAATATAGAGCGTGCTGAGCAAACCGAATATGCTGCCAAAGAAACTGGTTATTTGTCCACTTTTTGCATTAATTTCCATGCTTTCTATCCGCTCCACCAACAGACTTCCAATTTGGGTATCCTTGATATTGCCCAAGGTCTCATCGGCCGCTTTTGGCAGTTCCTCCTTCAAGGTGGCCACCTGCTCGGAGATGTGGGGCGCCAAGGCATACGAGACACCAATCAGTACCCCAAGCACCAAAATGACCGCAAGGGCCAGCGAAAAATTTTGGTTCAAGGGCGTCTTGCCTTCAATAAAACCTGCGATGCCCAAAAAAAAGGCAGCCAGAAGGATTCCCGCCAAAATGAGAAGTATGACCCTAAAACCCATTAAAATCAAAAAGACCAACAGAACGGAAACGGTCACTATGGCGACAACATTCAATACCTTTCTATTAAAATCCTTCGAAAGTAAAGGGCTTTTTTGTTCCGATTTGTCCATGTTTTGCTTTTGTTATTATCTCCTAGGCTTCTCAAATGTCTCACTGTCCTGTTTACATTATACCAAATACATGACTTTTCTAGGCCGTGTCTCTGGGCTGATGCTTCTCCCTGCGCTGTTTTTGTTGTTGGTTGATATCCACCCCATCGGTTTCCCTATGGTTAATGGCCTGCTCGCCCAAACCCTGATTTTCTTTTTTAATCTGTTCCTTTTCGCCTTTGTTTGCCATGATAATTTTGTTTTTAGTGATATATGGTTCTGGAAAAGTAAAAGGAAAGCCGGAAAGCGGTTGACCTAAAAAAATGGAATAGTAGCTTTAAAGGTTTTTTGCCCGGGTACCATCCGTTTTGGTATTTATGGATTTAACCTGTAGGGACGTTCATCGGTTCGCTTTAAATGCTTACATTTCTCCTAGCCAGAATCGATTAAATTTTTGTTCTTGCTTTCCCGTCTGATTGCTGGAACATGCTGCTATTATGAGAGAAATTGGAGTAGTTTGGGTCAACAGTTTAAGGTTTTGGGGTAGTTGGTTGATTGCTGCCCGCTTACCTTTATTTTAAATTTATCGTGATGGAAACAAATGTAAAGACGATTGCCGATAAGCTCAATGCACTGGTAGAGAAAAACAGTGATGCGGAAAAAGGTTTTAGGAAAGCTGCCGAGATATCCACGGCCAAATCGCTTGGAGATTGGTTCGCTGCTCGGGCAAAGAACAGGGGAGTCTTTAAGGAAGAACTAGCCGGCGAAATACATGCCTTGGGACATCCCTGCGTTAGGACTCCAAGTCTTACGGGAGACCTGCATCGGGCATGGATGGATTTGAAAGCTATCTTTTCGGCCGATAATGACGAAGCGATGCTGGAAGAGGCCATAAGGGGTGAAAAAGCCGCTTTGGATGAATATAAGGAGGTACTTTCCGAGGGAAACTTGCCAGCCTCCACGGATGTGCTGTTAAGAACGCATTTGGCAAAAATTGACCAGGGTCTTATTACGCTCAAAACCTTGGCGGATAGGGCCTCCTCAAAAGAATCTTGAAGCGGTATGGAACAGAAAGCTTAGTTTTAAAAGCAGGTAGGTAGCGGGAATCAAAATGAAGTCCAACTTCCTGTTTCTTGCTATTTATAAATCGTACCTATTCCAATAAGTAATAGAAAATACAAAATCGTTAAAATGACCCGTTCGTATGAAGTATAAGTGCCCAAATCCCCTTGTGCCGCTTATTTTTTGTGGCATCACCCTCTTTGCACAGGAGAGTGATAGTTGGGGCCAAAATCCCGATATTGCCGTTTCCGGTTTTGCGGACATTTATTATGTCTACGACTTCAACAGGCCGCAAGGCAGCTCTAGACAGCCATTTTTGTATAACCACAACCGACATAACGAATTTAACCTGAATCTGGGTTTCCTCAAATTGGGCGTGGAACATCAAAAATACAGGGCGAATGTGGTGCTGCAAGCGGGCACCTATGCCAATGATAATTATGCCGCGGAACCAGGATTGCTAAAATCTATTTTTGAAGCCAATATTGGTTTGTCCCTCAACAAGCAAAACAACCTATGGATAGATGCCGGGGTACTTCCTTCGCACCTTGGTTTTGAAAGTGCAATTTCCATGCAGAACCTTACATTGACCCGTTCGCTTTCGGCAGAGAATTCGCCTTATTTCTTGGCAGGGGCAAAGCTCACGTTTACGCCCAACGACCAATGGGAAATTGCAGCTTTGATGGTCAACGGGTGGCAACGTATTCAACGGTTACAGGGCAACTCCTTGGCCTCGTTCGGGACGCAGGTCAGCTTTAGCCACACGGAAAGGATGAGCTTCAACTGGAGTACCTTTGTGGGGACGGACGATCCAGATGCTACGAGAAGAATGCGCTACTTTAACAATTTTTATGGCAGGTTTCAATTGAATGAACAGGTGGAGGTTATTGCGGGAGTAGATATCGGCACACAACAGCGGAGCGGAAACAGCTCCGTCTATGATGTTTGGTTCAGTCCGGTCATTATCGCCCAGCTGGGCATAAGTGAAAATTGGAAAACTGCATTTAGGGCTGAATATTACCAAGACCGCACCAATATCATCGTGCAGGCCAACCCCGGCGACGGTTTTGAAACAACCGGACTTTCATTGAATCTGGACTATGTGCCATCGGTCAATCTGATGTGCCGTTTGGAGGGACGATGGCTCAACGGTAATGACGGCCTGTTTGAGCGACAACGTAGGGCCGTAAGAGATAATTTATTTGTGGCGGCATCCATTGCCATACAGTTTTCCGAACGTATTGGCGATTGACCGGCACGTAAAAGGAAAGGCGTGTTTGAACTGGATAAGCGTGGCCTTACGAACTAAGAAAGTAGGAACATATTTTTATTTGGGATGAAGAAAAGGAAAGAGATAAAAACTCGGGTTTTCATTTGGCAGGAGTATATATTGGTGCTGCTCCATCGGGTACGGCCAGTGGAATGATGATAAACGCGCTCACGGCAATGATTTTCGTATTAAAAAGCAGGATTTTAGGGCAGAAAAAATTATGTTCTGGAATAGGGTAATTGCCTTTGAGCGGCTTGACGTAGCTACGTCCACCTTTATTTTGTACACCAGTCTCATTTTTCTATTTACCTTTTTGATGACGTTTTCCGAATCGGCCACCTTTGAGAATATCCTTTTTGAAGTGGCCTCGGCACTGGGCACCGTGGGTCTCAGCCGGGGCATTACCGGAAGCTTGACGGAGGTAGGCAAAGTTTTGATTATCGTGCTGATGTTCTTGGGTCGGGTAGGGGTACTTACTTTTGGCTTTGCCCTCCTTGCAAGAAAAAGGACAGCAAAATTGACTACGATAAAAGATGATTTAGCTGTTTGATTCATAGATAAAGACCAAAATTACTTTTCGGAGTGGACTTGTATGCAATTCTTTATTTTTCACTTTATTTAAAAAGTAATTAACCAAGTAAAATCTACAAGTAATCTTGTTTTTTGCTCAATCCAATATCAAGAATGCAATAGGAATATTTTTTTTTCTGTTTTCACACAAACTTTGTAAACTTTTGTATAACAGTGTTTTGAGCTGATTAAAAGTGTTGGGCTTTTGTAAGTATTGATTTGCGCCGTCATTTTTAAGCTGCCGTATTTCCCGTTCATGGTAGGTAGAAGAAAAGACAATAATCTTCACTTGGGAAAACTGGGGAAAACTGCGTATATCCATCAGGCATTCAAAGCCGTCCATCAGGGGCATCCGTAAATCGAGAAATATGGCATCGGGCAAAGTGGTATCCGAAAATAAACAGTCCATTAGATCTATACCATTGTCAAATTCCGTTATATCCGTGGCAATCGGAATGGCGCTCATGGCCTCTTTAAAGAGTTTGCGATCATCCGCATCATCCTCCGCTAGGTAAATTTTAATGTTTTCCATCTATTTGTTTTTAATGCAAAGTTGTACTACATACAGCCTACTACCCACTATTCTCCCTCCGCCGAAACCATCCAAATAATCTCACTATCATCGTCATTTACCAAAAGGCAGCCATTTGGTGCCACAGCAGTGCAAACGGGTCGGCCATATACTTTACTTCCATCGCCCTCGGCAACAAAACCGGTCAAGAAATCCACTGGTTGTTGGGGTTTCCCGTTCACAAAGGGAATAAACGCCACTTTGTACCCAGCCAGCTGAGCTTGGTTCCACGATTCCTGCTGGCTTACAAAAGCTCCATTTCTGTATTTGGCCGAAAACTGGTCGGAACCATAGAAGACCAATCCCGTATAGCTATAGATAGTCTCATCTCTCTGTTTTAGATTAAACCTTAAGTATTGTTCGTGTAAATTTTTAGTAGTGAAACTCTGTTTTAAATCCCGACGCTTGGGGAGCTTTGCAACGAATTTAAAGCAGCTAGTTGAACTAATCCCGCTTTTTTAGCGGGATATGCAGGTTTAACACTTTGTAAGCTTGCTTCGAAAATTGAAAAAGCTAGTTTCCCTTTAATGCCTCGTGGGCTTGCCCCGAGGTTTTTTACTTCGTGAATTTAGAGAATGTAATCCATAGTCCTGTTCGCAATGCAACTATTGTTTGACTGGATTGCAAAATGCCAAGCGCAACCATTGTACTAATGAAGCATGATTGGTTTTGTGGAATAAAATTCAAATATTCCGGAAATCCCGAACCTTACCCTTATCAAAGCATTAGAAATCCAACCCGAACAAGGAAGGCGACGGATGGAAAGTATTACAGTTTGGAATCGGCACGCCGATGGGATTTTTCAATTTTCTCGTTGGCTTTTTGCTTTTGGTCGGAATCCGCTGCCGGGGTCTCTTGCCTTGCACGGTCAGCGGCCCTGTAATTTAATTTTGCATACATGGGAAAATGGTCCGACCCTATATTGCGACACCGGGAAAGTTCGATCAGTGTAAAATCGGAGCTATGGAATACATGGTCCAAGGGCCATCGAATAAATTTATAGTTGGCGTTGTAGGTATTAAAGAAGCCCCTTCCCCTCCGCGGATCTAGAAGGCCGCTTATTTCCTGAAAAAGTTTTGTGGTGCGCGACCAGGCCACATCGTTGAAATCACCGAACACCAGAATAGGCCTCGCTTTGGTATCTATATCCTTTGCTACCAAGAGCAGTTCAGCATCCCTGTTTACCGATGTACTACTTTCGGTGGGGCTTGGCGGGCGTGGATGGAGACAGTGGATAGCGACCTCGGTACCGCAGCGCAGCAGTAATTTGCCATGTATGGACGGAGTGTCCATTTTGACCAAGTAGTCTACCTCTATATCCTGCAAGGGTAATTTGGAGTAAAGGTGCATACCGTACAGGTTGTCCTCTGGCACCTTTACAGTATAGCTGTATGCTAACTCCAAGGGCTTCAGGGCTTCTTCCCATTGCTTGTCCGTTTCCAAGGTCAACACAATATCCGGATCTCTATCCTTGACCAGCTGCAGCAATTCCATATAGCCCCTGTTCGGGGTCAGCACATTGCTCACCAAAAGGGATACCGGGTTATTCTCATCTTCTTTTTTGCAATCGGCTACCTGGGTTTTCGCCAAAGGGGTGTAGGGATATACTTTGTAGGATTGGTAGACCAATGAAAGGATGAGCATGGCCAAAATGACAACCTGCCATGGGGAACTGAAATCATAGAAATAAATGGCAAGGCACAGGTTGATAACAATCAGGACAATAATCTGTACCCTTGGAAAATCGAAATCCCTGATCCACCATGTGTTGAACTTGACCAAGGATGCGACCGTAGGAAAACAGATGGCGAGGTTGAGGACGGCGATGCTATATACGATCCAGTTCATTGGGAGCTAAAGTAAAAAGTGAGCACCTTGTAGCACATAACGGCAAGGGTATGGGTTGTATTGAGTTCATTTATCGATGGAAAAGTTAAGCAATTCAAATGACTTTTTTAGGATATACTATCCCTGAAAATTTAGTGGCGCAACCGTCGCATCGCACCATGCAAACAAACTAGCCTAGGCCTACACCTTTTAATAAGCGTTTCTGATCAGTTTTTTGTATCCCTTTCCGGCATCCTCGTTTTTTCCAGTATTTCCTCGAAAATATCATTTTTATCCTTGCTCATAATATCTAGGTTAAAATTTCTGGAAAAGTAGAAATTTGAACGATACGGAAGGGTCGCTATACCTATGAATATTGACCTTAAAAAGCCAGACCGGCCTGGCCGAGATACCATCAAAACTACTTCTTATGACCAAGACCCAAATTTTTGCCAAGCACATCACTGGAGAAGCTACCATCGAATAAAAAGAATACTATCTGCCTATTCTTCAATGGCATCCTTGTTTTCCACGATTTCACTTGGCGTAAACCCTATCCTGTGGGCTTGCGCCTGTACGGAACTACCACGGGGAATTTCAAAAGGTTCGGTGTAAACACGCCATACCTTTGGCAGTTTTTTTTCAGGTGCAATAATCCTATACCCTAAGGAGGCCCCGTCGGTACGGCTGCTTAGGTTTATTTCCCCGTCGGTCAAGGCAATGGAAGGTGGCGCGGTTTCCGGTTGTGATCTTTCCCCGTTCCATAAGTGTGCAATCAGGTCTTCCTCCGGTAGGTTGGGCCGATCGCCAACCTGCTTGATCCACCGGTCCATTTCCGTTTGCAATTCTGTTAGTTTTTCTTTATGCCTTGGGTCGTTGGCGAGGTTATGAATTTCATGCCGATCCGTTAAAAGGTCATATAATTCCTCGGCATCTTTTTTCTCCCTGAACCAAAGCGATTGTACACTATCCAACTTCCCTTCTTTCCTTAGCCGCAACAGCTCCTGCATCGTTGGGATTCGCTCCCGGTAGGCCACGGGCAGATAATAGCCCTGTTCCGGCCTATAGTTGCGTATATACTTGAAACGTTTGTCCCGTACCGCGCGTATGGCATCTGTAAATCCATCAAAACGGTCGGCGGCGGCATGGATAAAAGTACGCTCCTTTTCTGCCTTGAACTCCCCTAAAAAGGCCTCCCCTTGTAAGTGTTCCGGTGGACTGACCCCAATGAGGGATAACAATGTAGGCGCAAAATCCACAAAACTCAACAGTTGCCCGTCCGTGGTACCGGCGCTTATTTTTTGGGGAAACCTTATGATCAAAGGGGTATTCAATCCGGAATCATAGACCAAACGTTTCTGTCTGGGCAAGGGGCCGCCGTGGTCTCCGTAAAAAAAGACAATAGTGTCTTCCAGCAGACCGTCGTCTTCCAGTTGTTGCAAAACGGCACCTACCTGCTTATCCATTTCGGCAATATTATTGTACATTTTCCATAGATCCCTACGAACAATTTCTGTATCCGGCAAGTAGGGCGGAATATCAAATTTGGTATCTTTTGGAAGGTGTACTGCGGTCTCCGCCTCGGTCATTTGGCCAGATTCCCATGTATAGGTCGTGTCCCCTTCCCGGTAATGTCTGGTTTCCTCTTTTTTAAACCCATAAGGTTCAAACAGTCCGGACTCATGGGTCTGGGTAAAGTTGAAAACGGAAAAAAACGGCTGATTTTCCTTTCTATTTCGCCAGTGGGCATAATTGCCATTGTCGTCCCAGGCAGTCACCGGTGCCTTGAACTGGTAATCTTCTTTGCTATTGTTGGTGCAGTAATAGCCGTTAATACGTAGCAATTCGCTGACCATTTTTACCTCTGGTGGCGGCACGGCCTCATACGGGAAGAGACCGGTCACATCTGTATAGGAATTGGTGCGCATGTGGTGGGCACCTATGGCGGTCGGGTACATTCCCGTAGCGATCGCGGCCCTACTGGGTGCACAGACCCCGGAAACGGAATACAGATTGGGATACGTTACGCCTTCACGTGCGAGCCGGCTTAAGTTGGGGGTCGCAACCGTACTATCACCAAACGCAGCTAAATAGCGACCCATGTCCTCGGTTACCAGCCATAGTATATTGGGTCTTTCCGGTAAGGCTTGTGTTGTTTCGGCTACTTCCTCTGTTTTCTCCATCTCCACTTTTTCGCCACAACTGATGAGCGAAAAGTAAGCTAGAAAGCTTACAAGGACTAAGTTGAAAAATAGTATTGGTTTTTTCATTTGGTATTTGATTTTGCATTAGTTATTAAGGCCATTTTGCACCTAATCAATCTTCTCTATCTGCACCCACAGCGGAAAGATCGACTTGCCCGCTACACTATAAAAAGGAATTAATTCCCCATCTATTTCCGGAAGGGAAACACCTTTCATTTCTATCACATCCAAGTTGGCTTCCGCTACTAATTTCTGGTGGATGATGCCATTGGTTTCCAAATACATTTTACCGTTCCCCTCCAAGGGCTTGATAAACTTGAAACTAAAATCGTAAAGTCCCTCTTTGACCTCAACGTTCCATTTACCGAATATTTCTTCTTGACTCCAAATACCCCGCGCGCCATCTGCCTCGTTCCTATTTAAAATGATAGGGTTCTCCCTTGCATCTCCGACAATGATCTTCGGCGGATTCACCAAGTTGTGCGATGTGATAAGCTCTTTGTACCTATTATCAAGCTCGGTTTTCAGATTTTGCGCCAATGGGAGGTTCTGCGCCCGGATACTTGTTTGTTCAAAAGGGTCGGTTTCAATATTGTAAAGTTCAAAGTCCCCGATTTTGGCATCATAGTCGGTATTGCCAACCAATTTATAGCCTCCCTTTTGTAAGGCCATATTAACATACAGTTCGGGATAGCGCCTTGTCCAGTAAAAGAACAAAGACCTATCTTTCCAATCAACCTGTTGTCCCTTAAGGAGCGGGAGCAGGCTTCTGCCATCTATTTTTCTTTCTTTGGCAAGCTCAACCCCGCATATTTCCGCCAAGGTAGGGAGTATGTCTATATGTGCCGAAGTGGTTTCTATATCCCTGTTCTTTTTGAATTCGGCAGGATAGCTTACGTAAAAAGGTACCCGAACCCCGCCCCGATAAACAGTGGATTTTAAACCTCGAAGGCCTCCGTTATAACGCAGCTGTTGAGGGCCATTGTCCGTCATAAAAATAACAAGTGTGTTCTCTTCGATTTTTAAGGCTTTCAATTTCTCAAAAAGCTTACCTATATTATCATCGATATTGGTTACCATGGCATAGACCTTACGCGCATCTTCTTTGTCCTTTTCGGTCATTTGTGCCAACGCCCCATCATCATTTTTAAATCCAGAGGACGGGTCTATGTCCTTGTACATGTCATAGTATTTTTCAGGTACTTGTAATGGGGTATGTGGCGCATTAAAGGACAGGTAGCAAAAGAAAGGGACGTCCTTATTTTCTTCAATGAATTTTATGGCACTATCCGCAAAAATATCCGAACAATAACCTTCGTATTGCTCCTGCGCATTGTTGTGCCAAAGTACGGGGTCGTAATAGCTTCTGTTCCCTTTAAAATAGGTAGTCACATCGCCCACCTGTCCCATGCCACCCGCCAAGTGTATCAATGATTCGTCAAAACCTTGGTCGCTTGGCCTTGAGGGATAGTTATCGCCCAAATGCCATTTGCCAAAAATTCCGGTGCTGTAATTGGCTTTTTCCAACATTTCGGCGATGGTAACTTCGTTCGATGCCATCATGGCACCCCCGTTATAGGTATCCCTTATGCCCGTTCGTAGGGAATACCTGCCCGTCATCAAGCTCGCCCGGGTCGGGGCGCAGACGGGAGAAACGTAAAAATTATTGAATCGGACACTATTTTTTGCAAGTTCATCCAGTACCGGTGTCTTTATATGGGGATTGCCATTAAAACCCAGATCACCATATCCTTGATCATCGGTAATGATAATGATAACATTGGGTTTTTGTGTAGTTTGGGCAATTGCATCTTCCCAGGGCTGCAGGAAAAAGCCGAATAAAACCAATATCATGAAGTAGGACACCTTGTTTTTTGTTGAATCCCCGGTTACTGTTTTTCTTTTTTTAACAATCATAACTTGGTGGGTTAAGCACATGTTTCCGACCTATTTTTTCGATAGCACCTCGAGAAATCCAAATTGTTATAATGACTACGTACCTGAACTTCATCCTTTACGTTTGCTTCTTTTTTTTAGGAACGAAATAATGGATGCTACGGTAAATAAAATGCTATTGTGATGTACCGACAATAATTCTGTTCAAACAATAATACATTATTTTTTTGGTAGTGAAGCTGAATTTCATCGGATTTAGAACATACCTACATAGGAATTGAACTGATAGCCCCCCCCTTTTGGAAGCTCCATACGATAGATGTATTGCCCTTGTTGTCCCATATAACGGAAATAAAGGTAGTTGGTCATATAAATGTGTATAACAGGCACTGGCACATCTATATTTACGCCACCATAGCATAAGTAGGTTAAGTTCATGGTAAGATTTGGGGAAAAGACAGGGGAAACCCTGTCTTTTTATTAATTGACATACTTCATTTTATAGTTTAGGGCTTGTAAATAAATAAAGTGTACAAAGTTCACGACGTTATTTTGTGCAGTAACGAGGCAAAAATACAGCTAAAGCGAGTATTTTTAACCAAGTTAATGTGCGAAAGAGCAAGTCAAAATGTACAGGTTATTTTGCTATAAACCCTTAACAAGGTTTACAACAAGAATGTCTATACGGATCATCAAATTAAATCATCAATCTGCACCGAAATTTTTGAGTTCTTCAACATAAAATTTTGCTTGTCTTTTCAATTGTCCAATCAAAAGCGAGGAAGTTAACTGTTCTCGGTACAACGGAGCGAACTGTAACGGCGCTAGCCCCCAATAATTTCGCCACCGTTCAGATGAATGAACTGTCCGCTTATATAGCTACTGTCGTCACATGCCAAAAAAACGTACGCCGGCCCGACCTCGCTCGGTTGCCCCGCCCGTCCCATGGGGGTGTCCTGTCCAAAATGGGAAACATCATCAAAGGTTGCGGGAATCAATGGCGTCCAGATGGGACCGGGTGCCACCCCGTTTACCCTAATCTTTTTCTTGGCCAACATTTTTGACAGGGAACGCGTAAAACTGACGATAGCTCCTTTTGTGCTGGCATAATCTACTAGATGTTCGCTACCGCGATACGCCGTTGCGGAACTGGTATTGATAATACAGTCGCCTTCCCTTAAATGTTCCAAGGCATACCTAACGATATGGAAATAACAGAGGATGTTAGTATCGAAGGTTATCTTGACCTGACCCAAATCGATGTTGGAAAAATCGTCCTTGGGGTATTGTATCGCAGCGTTGTTGACCAAAATGTTCAATCCTCCCAAAGAGCTGGTGCATTCACGTATTGCTCCGGCTCAAAAGTCGGTATCCCGCACGTCTCCCTCAAACAGTAGACAGTTACGACCTTCCTTTTCCACCAGTTCTTTGGTCTTTCTGGCATCGTGTTCCTCTTCTAGATATATAATTGCAATATTGGCGCCCTCCCGTGCGAAGTGTACCGCCACGCTTCTCCCTATACCACTATCCCCACCGGTAATGAAGGCCACTTTTCCTTCTAGCTTCCCACTTCCCCTATATCCGCTGCGGATTATTTCGGGCTGGGGGTTCATCCGTTCTTCAAGTCCGGGCTGTGTCTGTTCCTGTTCAGGAAAATATTTAGGCTTTTCCATATTGTATTTTCTATCAAATGTAATGCCTCCAAAACTTTGCTAGGGTGCTTATTAAAGCGATAATTTGACGCAATCGATTTTGTGATTAAGTTTTCAATACGTAGAATTTCTCAATGAAAGTAAGAGGTTCAAGGGATAATAAGGGGAAATGGCATGGTTACTATCGCAATTTTTTTTAAAAAGTCCTTCCTCAATTTGCAATTCTCTTTATATATTTGAGATTAATAAATTGACATCCAAGACCTTAAATAGCATTATAGATCTGCACCTTTAAATCATTTTTTATGTATAAGACTAAATATACCATTTTTTTAGCGGACGATGATGATGAAGATCGGGAGTTTTTTGAAGAAGTAGTTGAAGAGATAAATTCTAAGATAATAGTAACAACATTCAGTAACGGAGACCATCTAATGGAAAACCTGAACAAATCTAAAAAGATTCCGGATTGTATATTCTTAGATTTAAATATGCCCCTTATGGATGGGGAAGAATGTTTATCTGCTATTAGAAATTCGTCCCGTTTAAAGAAAATCCCTGTGATTATCTATTCTACGTCAATCGATATTTCAAATGCAGCGCGTTTAAGGGATATGGGGGCGAACCTGTACCTTAAAAAACCCAATACATTCCATGGTTTAAAAGTAGCGATATCAAATTGCCTGCAACACGTCAAGGAATATCCGAATCCCAACGAAGACGGGTCAAGTTTTATCGTACAATTATAGCATTTTAAAAATAGAAAATGGATAAGAACCCCAATGTAAAACAGCTTGGTTTCTTAGAGGACGGCGGTCAAATGGGAGAACTTATGCGCCTAAAGAGCTGGGAAGTTACAGAGCTGGGAGTGCCCGAACTTTGGCCCAAAGTCTTAAAAAGTACCTTGTCCTTGCTATTGCACTCCCGGTTTCCCATGATACTTTATTGGGGCGATCAGTTTTTTTGCTTTTATAACGACGCTTTTAGTCAGAGCTTGGGGCGGGACAAACATCCACATATTCTGGGTATGGCAGGGAAGGATGCTTTGGAAGAGATGTGGGCAACTTTGGAACCTATGCTCTCCGAGGCCTATAAAAATGGCAAAGCCACATGGGACGAAAACATATTGTCGCCCATGATTAAAAATGGTCGGCTTGAAGATTGTTATTGGACTTTTAGTCACAGCCCTGTAAAGGACGAAAAAAACGATATAGTAGGGGTTCTGACCATACTGACGGAAACGACTGATAGTGTAATTAGCCTAAAAAGGCTTGAAGAGCAGGAGGATGAACTTAAATTCGCCATTGATGCCACGGATCTTGGCATCTGGGACTACGACCCCGTGAATGACAAATTGAAATCGAACGACCGATTAAAAACATGGTTTGGACTACCAACTACGGAGGCGATATCCTTGCAGCAGGCAACCAATGCCATTGTGAAAGAAGACCGAAAGAGGGTAAATGATGCAATTGCCAAAGTATTCAAATACGAATCCGGTGGTAAGTATGATGTCAGCTACACCGTGAGCAATAAGGAAAATGGCCGGAAGCGATACGTAAGGGCTTTGGGCAGGGCTTGGTTCGATGCGAATAAAAATGTCTATCGTTTTAACGGTACCTTACAGGATAATACCGAGCTTCAGCAAAGCATAGCTGGTCTGAGGCGAAATGAAGAACGTTTTCGGCGTTTGGTCAAGGAAATACCGGTTGGAATAGTCATTATCGGAATCGAAGCTTTTATCATAAAGGTCGTCAACGACATGGCGCTGGCCATTTGGCACAAAACACATGAAGAATCCGTCGATAAGCCGCTATTCGAAGTCTTGACAGAGGTAAAGGACGGGATTTTACCAATTTTCAACGAAGTCATCTCTTCAAAAAAAGAGCAGGAGGGTTTGGAATATCCATTCATCCTTGAGCGGAACGGAATCAAGGAAACCGGCTATTTCAATTTTATTTTCAAGCCTATTTTGGTAAATGGCGAAGTGGACGAAATCATGTTGGTCGCTTTTGAGGTAACAGAAACCGTCAGGGCAAGGTTTAATCTGGAGCAGTCCGAAAAACAATTCAAGAATTTTGTCATGCAGTCGCCTATAGCTATGAGTATCCTAAAGGGATATGATATGAGGATAGATATGGCCAATAATGCAATGCTGAACCATTTTTGGCGCAAGACAGAAAAGGAGGTAGAGGGCAGGGGACTTCTGGATATCTTCCCCAACCTCTCGGAATCTAAATACCCAGAAGTTATCAGGGGCGTATTGGAAACAGGCCTACCCACCGCCCAAAAGGAATCTTACGCCACTCTTGAGGACGAGAAGGGCACA
>Ga0306871_1000449_pt1 | contig 15896 bp, 15 predicted proteins | sample AntRauMeHopE1497_FD_190447 | JGI IMG/M metagenome (GOLD analysis project Ga0306871, IMG submission 190447) | Saline lake microbial communities from Rauer Islands, Antarctica - Metagenome Hop E1 #497 (v2) (version 2) | ecosystem: Environmental > Aquatic > Non-marine Saline and Alkaline > Saline ... | reverse complement strand
CTTTGTCGGCGAGTGTACCGTCAATATGTTTAATATGATCGTTGGTAAGTCCCTGTATGTTTTCCTCGCACGCTCTGGCTTCATCTTCACTAATGTCTTTATCTTTTAGTAAATCTTTAATATCGCTGTTAGCGTCACGTCTTATATTACGCACGGCTACGCGGCCTTGCTCTACTTCGTTGCGCACCACTTTTATTAAGCTTTTACGGCGTTCTTCTGTTAACGGCGGCAAAGGAACACGAATTGAGGCCCCTGCGCTCATTGGATTTAACCCCAAATCAGACTGCATAATGGCTTTTTCAACGGCTTGAATAGCGCTTTTATCAAATACCGACAGCGCTAGGGTGCGGCTGTCTTCGGCGACTATGTTGGCTAACTGCTTAAGCGGGGTGTCAGCGCCATAGTAAGAGACCATGATGCTGTCGAGTAGGCTCGGGTGGGCTCTACCGGTGCGGATTTTAGCTAGCTGTGTTTTGAGTGCCGCAACACTTTTCTCCATGCGGTCTTGCGCATCAAGTTCTATTTCATCAATCATAATTAACAACCTTTACTGACAATTTCATTTTATATTAACACTATTTTTACGTAGTTGTACGAGCGCAATGCGTCGAACTTCAGCTTAATGCCTCAGATGAATTTGTATGACAAATAAGTGTACCTTGCGATTGGCCCAACACCACCTGTTTTAAGCAACCTGGTTTGGTCATATTAAACACGCGAATTGGAATGCTATGGTCGCGCGCAAGGGTAAATGCAGCTAAATCCATTACTTTAAGTTCTTTTTCTAACACTTCGCTGTAGCTCAAATGACTATACAATACAGCCTCAGGATTTTTAGCAGGATCGCTGTCGTAAACACCGTCTACTTTAGTCGCTTTTAAGACCACGTCTGCTTCAATTTCAATCCCGCGCAAACACGCAGCAGAGTCGGTGGTAAAGAAAGGGTTGCCGGTACCTGCCGCGAATATAACCACTCTGCCCGATTTAAGCATTTTGATGGCGTTGGTCCAGTTGTACGAATCGCATACGCCGTTAAGAGGAATAGCTGACATTAGCTTTGCATTTACGAACGCGCGATGCAAAGCGTCGCGCATGGCGAGACCGTTCATCACCGTGGCTAACATCCCCATATGATCGCCTACCACGCGGTTCATACCAGCTTTTGCTAGGCCTTCACCTCTAAATAAATTACCACCACCAATCACAAGGCCAACTTCAATACCTAGTTCTACTAGTTCTTTAATCTCTTCAGCCATACGATCAAGGACTTTGGGATCTATACCAAAGCTTTCGTTGCCCATAAGCGCTTCACCGCTTAATTTTAATAGGATCCGACGATAGGCGAGTTTAGGGCTTACACTCATGCGCAGTTTTTTCCTTTAGTTATAAAAAAAGCACCTCATTTGAGATGCTTAGTAGTGTATATGAACAGGCTGTTTTACAAAAGAATGTTTTTTGCAAAACCACGTCATTTTAGGCTTTTTTAGCCGCTGCCATTTGTGCAGCAACTTCTGCAGCAAAATCTTCGGTTTTCTTCTCAATGCCTTCGCCCACTTCAAAGCGAACAAAGTTGACCACATCTGCATTTTTGCTTTTTAAGTAGTCACCCACGCTCATTGAAGGATCTTTCACGAAAGGCTGACCTGTTAAGCTAACTTCACCGGTAAATTTCTGCATGCGGCCAGATACCATCTTTTCTGCAATGTCAGCAGGCTTGCCTGACTGGATAGCAATTTCAAGCTGTATTTCTTTTTCTTTAGCTACCACATGTGCAGGCACATCACTAGGTTTAACGTACACAGGGCTAGACGCTGCAACGTGCATTGCAATGTCTTTTGCTAGGTCTTCGTCACCGCCTGTTAAGATAGCGATTACGCCAATGCGGCCGCTATGTACGTAGGCACCAAGGTTTTCACCTTCGATGTTAATAACACGACGTGGGGAAATGTTTTCGCCAATTTTTGCCACCAGTGTATCGCGCGCTGTTGCGATTGTTACGCCGTCTAAGTCAGCCGCATTGAGGCTGTCGATGTCATTAATGTTTTGCGCAGCGGCTACTGCTAATATTTTGTTGCCAAAAGCTAGAAAGCCTTCGTCACGTGCCACAAAATCAGTTTCAGAGTTAAGTTCTAGCATCGTTGCTTTGTTGCCGGCTATGTGCGTTAAAATTACGCCTTCAGCGGCAATACGGCCGGCTTTTTTAGCGGCTTTTGCTTGACCTGACTTACGCATGTTTTCAATCGCTAACTCAACGTCGCCGTCGGTCTCTACTAGTGCGTTTTTACAATCTAGCATGCCTGCGCCTGTGCGCTCGCGTAGTTCTTTTACCAGTGCTGCTGTCACTGCCATTGTCTTATTCCTCAAAATTTATGTTTTTCACTGCTTATGAAAGAAGGGTTTAAAAAAGGAGACTCACGTCTCCTTTCAAAATGTAAAATAAAACCTTAACTTAACCTTCGTCAGCTACGAATTCATCGCTTGGTGCAAGTATATCTTTGTTACGATCTTCCAACACCGCGTCTGCCACTGCGTTCGTATATAACTGCACGGCTCTTATTGCGTCGTCGTTACCCGGAATGATGTAATCAACACCGTCTGGATTAGAGTTGGTATCAACGATTGATACAACCGGAATACCCAAGTTACGCGCTTCGGTAATAGCGATATGTTCGTGGTCAGCATCGATAACAAAAATCACGTCAGGCAAGCCGCCCATGTTTTTGATGCCGCCTAAGCTGCTTTCTAGCTTAGTCATTTCACGATTAAGCAATAACACTTCTTTTTTCGTTAACTTGTCAAAAGTACCGTCAGCGCTTTGTGCTTCAAGCACTTTCAAACGATTGATTGACTGACGCACTGTTTTCCAGTTTGTCAACATACCGCCCAACCAACGCTTGTTCACGTAGTATTGACCGCATCTTAATGCTGATTCTTTTACTGCATCGCTCGCCGCACGCTTGGTGCCTACGAACAAAATTTTACCTTTACGATGGGCAACACTTTGTAAAAAGCTAAGCGCGTCATTGAATAAAGGAACAGTTTTTTCTAAGTTGATGATATGTACTTTGTTACGTGCGCCGAAAATGAACTGAGCCATTTTGGGATTCCAGTAACGAGTTTGGTGACCAAAGTGGACACCCGCGTTGAGCATGTCACGCATTGAAACGTTTGCCATTATAGTATTTCCTAATTGTAGGGGTTATGCCTCCACATTCCCCTATCCCCGATCGCTGTTTAAAGCGACACCCCGGACATAGTGTCGAAATGTGTGTGAATTTTTAGTTATTCACTGCCCGATTGTCAGCGTTTTTTCTTCTTTTGAAGATGTGAAACGCATAGTATTCGAAAACAGCGCGCGCTTTATATCATTTATAAGGGCTTATTACAAACTTTTTCCCCCTAACCTTGTATGCTTAGTCCTACTGTATGATAATACGTGTATACAACTAATAGAAGGCAGCAAAGCTTTGGCAGCAACCATAAAAACAGCATCCGAAATAGAGAAAATGCGCGTAGCAGGCAAACTCGCCAGTGAAGTGTTAAACATGATAGGCGAACATGTGGTGAAAGGGGCAACAACTGAGCACCTTGACAGGCTTTGCCATAACTACATTGTTGATGTGCAGGGCTGCATTCCTGCGCCGCTACATTATGGCAATCCGCCTTTTCCAAAATCGGTTTGTACGTCAGTGAATCATGTTATTTGCCATGGTATACCTAGCGATAAAAAACTCAAAGACGGCGATATTGTCAATATAGATGTTACGGTAATAAAGGATGGTTACCACGGTGACACTTCAAAAATGTTTGTGGTAGGAAAGCCCAGCATTATGGCTGAGCGTCTTATTAAAGTGACCCAAGAATGCCTCTATAAAGGCATTGCGTTAGTCAGACCCGGCGCTCGCTTAGGCGATATAGGACATGTTATTCAAACTCACGCCCAAAAGCATAATTACTCTGTGGTACAAGAGTACTGTGGTCATGGTATTGGCGCTACTTTCCATGAAGATCCTCAGGTGGTCCATTATGGCCAGCCTAACACCGGCGAAGAAATAGTGGCAGGCATGTGCTTTACCATTGAACCGATGATAAATGCCGGCAAGCGCCATTCTAAGATGCTGCCTGACAAATGGACTGTGGTCACAAAAGATAGAAGCTTAAGCGCGCAGTGGGAACATACCTTATTGGTGACTGAAACGGGCGTTGAAATTTTAACCCATCGTGACGACGAAACTATCCCTAGAATTATAAATCATAGTTAGCAATCGCCAGGACCAAAATAGCTGCCTCATCGACAATTAATTTAAGGAAATCCGTGTTAAATTTAAATAATATTATTGATAGGCTGCAAGACATTACGTCAGTGAGTGAAATAGCAGCCTTTAAAGGCTGCGTTACTGACAGTTTCAAATGGCTTGAACAAAACTTCTCAAACATACACGTAGACGAGCTTGTAGTAGAGCGCGCAAGGTTCACCGACGCACTGCTGTGCAAAGCGTGGCAGCTGCAAGAACTTGACCTTGTTAGCTCCTTAAGCTTGTGTGCGGTAGGCGGATACGGCCGCGGCCAAATGCAGCCCTACTCCGATATTGACCTTCTCATATTAACCGACAGGGCCCTTAGCCAAGAAGCACAAGAAAAAATATCTGTGCTTATTACGTTTTTATGGGATATAAAGTTAGAAGTTGGTCAGTCTGTTCGTACCATTAAAGAAACGCTTAAACTAGCAAAAAGCGATATTACAATTGCCACCAATCTTGTTGAAGCACGTCTTTTATGCGGCTGCAAAGACACCTTCAACATACTAATCAAAAAAGTGAATAGTGAAAAAGTTTGGTCGAGTAAACGCTTTTTCTTGGCTAAATTAGAAGAACAAAGTCTGCGCCATTCAAAATTTAACGGCACATCTTATAACCTTGAGCCTAACATCAAAGAAAACCCCGGGTGCTTGCGCGATATTCAAACCATTGGCTGGGTGGCTAAAAAACATTTTAAAGAATACGATGGTTTAACCCTTATCGGGCATGGATATTTTAATGAGCTTGAGCATGCCGAACTCATTGAATGCAGAAGTAACCTATGGCAAATACGCTTTGCACTTCACCTTGTAGCCAAGCGCAGCGAAAACAGACTTTTATTCGATTACCAGCCCGATGTAGCGCGCCTAATTGGCTTTGGAGACGGTAAGCCAGGCGTGGAAAAAATGATGAAGCACTTGTTTAGGATTGTGCGCCGAGTGAGTGAGCTAAACAGCATGCTGATGCTTCGTTTCAAACAAGACATTCTAAACCTAAAAGTGAAAAAGCGTGTTGTTATAAGCGATGATTTTTGCGTTAACGACGGCTTTATTTCGCCTCTTAATGCCCACGTTTTCGCATCACCCCTTAAAATCTTAAGGTTTTTGGATGTAATTAGTGAACATCCTACCATTGTTGGCCTAGATGCGGATTGCGTGCAGCAGCTTCGTAATGCACGCAGAATGTTTCAGTCGGCGTATTATCATCAAATACCCGAATGTAGGGCGTATTTTATAAAGCTGGTGTCTAAGCCTGAATTTTTTGATTTAGCCTGGGATGTTATGTATCAGCACGGTGTACTGCAGTCTTACTTGCCTGAATGGGATAAAATTGTAGGCATGATGCAGTTTGATTTATTTCATGCCTACACGGTTGACGAACATACTCACCGACTGGTGAAACATATACGCCAATACTACACTCAGCAAGAACAGTTTCCTCGCTGCAGTCGCATTATTAACAACTTGGAAAGCCCGCAGCTTATTTTTATCGCCGCTATTTTTCATGACATCGCAAAAGGAAGAGGCGGTAATCACTCTTTGTTGGGCGAAAAAGATGTGCATGTTTTTTGCGACCAGCATGGTATTAGTAAAGAAAACACTGCAATTATTGCATGGTTAGTCAAGCACCATTTACTAATGTCGACCGTGGCGCAAAGACGAGACATTTATGATCCCGAGGTTATTCGTGATTTTGCTGGCTTAGTGAAAAGCCAAGAGCAGCTTGATTTATTGTATGTATTAACACTGGCCGACATTCGCGCCACCAACCACAGCCTTTGGAACGACTGGAAAGCGTCTTTACTGCGAGAGCTATACTTGCTCACGCAAAAAGCATTAGACAATGGTCTGCAGTGTCAAATGACCCTAAACGATAGAATTCAGGACTATAAATCAAAGGCCATAGCTTTGTTAACGCAGCGTAACGCTGATCTAGACGCATGTCACGCACTTTGGCAGCATTATAACCATGATTATTTCGCTCGCTTTAGCCCGATACAAATAGCTTGGCATACGCAACAAATAGTCGAAGCAGGCGCCTTAGGCGACGACGAATTCATGGTGGCCGCGTCTAATAAAACATCAAAAGGTGGCACAGAGCTACTCATATACTGCAAAGATCGCCCCGCCCTATTTGCCCAAATTGCATCGGTTATCGACAGCAGAAACTGTTCAATACACGACGCTCAAATATCGGTCACATCCACCGGCTATGTGTTTGACAGCATGATAGTGCTAGATAAGGATAACAAGCGCATAAGCAGTGACTATCAGGTTAATAATTTTGTTAAGGCTATTCAAAAACAGCTGAAACAGCCCGGGCACGCGCATTTGAACTCGCGCAAAATGTCGCGCCGCATGAAACACTTAAACGTGCAAACTAAAGTGAGATTTTATTCCAGCCAAGACGACAGCACCCTCATAGAGCTAGAAGCCTTAGATGCACCGGGCTTACTAGCGCGTATTGGACACTTGTTCGTTGATGTAAACATTACTTTGAAAATGGCCAAAATTGCGACCATTGGCGAGCGTGCTGAAGATGTGTTTATTGTCTGTAACAGTGAAGGCAAAGCGCTAACGCAAGAGCAGCAGGTTTTAGTCAAAAGGCTCATTAAGAGCAAGCTGGACGAACCAGAAGCGCAGCTTGTGTTTAGCAGTTAACCAACACTACCTTATTAAGTGTTCAGCAATGGCTTTTACCCACGGCACGACCTCTTCTTCTGGTGCGAGCGTTTCTAAGGCGTCTACTCGAAACAATTCAGCCACTGGCTTGCCCTGCAGCTCAGTTAGCAGCTCAAAAAACTGCTTGCCCCCGCCGCAATAGCTTTCACCATAGCTGCTGTCACCAAGGGCGGCAACGGCAAAAGGTTTGTTGTTCATAAGCGGGAAACTGTCGCGCAAATCACTATAAAAAAGCTCTAAATTAGGCGGCACGTCACCTTGCCCTGTGGTGGAGGTAATAATTAGGACAGATTCAGCGTCGGTAAAATCGCTCGTTTCAGGATCGGTAAATACTTCTGAATCAATCCCTTGAGCATTCAACATATCGTTAACTTCTTCAGCTACATGCTGGGCGTTGCCATATACTGAACCGGCAAAAATACTAATACTACTCATTGTCTTGGTCATTCCTTATGTTGGGTAATCGATAATTAGTGCGCTATTGCGATAAACACTCAAGCGCTCAAACGTGTTGGTATTCACACTAAATTAAAGGTTAGGTATGTTTTATTTTTCATTTGCGATCACGTTTTGATCAAAAATAGAGAAAGCATGTGTCAAGTCTGCATTAACAGCGCTTGTAAAGGTCATTGCGTGATGAGTAATAGGATGTTCAATTACCAGTTTAAAGCGACTAGCGCTTATGCTTCTTTGTTATTGCACGCGCCAGCATTTGTTTTACGATTAAGGGGCGCGCTGCCTGTACACTAAATAGTTATTTAACATATACTACCAGCATTGTTTTTTATCCCTTAAAGGTTTCTTATTTACATGTCTGTTTCTGCTTCAATTTCGACCTTGAGTGAATTTTTATTGCAAGCACACACCCAGTTTCAGGTGTTTGATATGGGTCGTGGTATCCGAAAGGTTTCTAACAATACTTTTTTTGAGTGGGAAAACCAGCAGGCACCGTGCGCCTTTCCACGCCAAAATCAGGCTTGGTTTTGCATTGTGTTTTGGAACAAAAGCCTTAGCGCGCAGCACTATATGTGGTTTATAAAGCTGCCCCTTGATGAAAGTGGCTTAATGATAGGCGCCTCTTTGCAGCAGTTTTTAGATATTATTACACAGGCTTTAGGCAAGCACTTAGAGCATACCGGCAATAGCCAAGCACAGCTGCCAGAGAATCCTTACGTGTTTGTCCCAAGCCAGCAGCAGCTTGCAGACTGCAACGCTCATATCAGAAAAGAGCTCAAGATTGAACGCGTGGCCAATGAAAAAGCGATGGCTTACTTACAGGCGCCAAATGCTATTCACGACTCAAAAGCATGGGAGGCCTTGTCGCTGCAGGATGTCGCCGATTTTGTGATTAACCCTGTGTTGCCCGCAATGCGTCAAGATTTGCATCAAGATACGCTTGAAACTCTGATCGCTAACAACCTGAATACCTACCCAGCGCCAGTACTCACTTGTTTGCTGGCGAGTTTAGAGTCTGTTGAAGTAGGCCCCACACTAACGCAAGCTTTGATACGCTTGCATAGCGCAAGCACTGATGCAAATTTAGCGGCCCTGTGCTTAAGAGCGATGAGCGTAAAACCACAGCCTGAGTGTTTAAGGTATGTAGAACAGCTTATTGGTTTACACAACAGCGCCAGTGACGCTATAAGCACGACTCAAAGTAACAGCTCGCCAAGCCTCGAAACCTGCGTTGTTATTGCCGGTAGATACTGGCAGATGCTTAATAACGAAAATACCTTAGGGCATTTCATGCACAAGCTTGCGCTTATCGATGACAGCCACCAGCTTTTCAAAGGTTTGTATGCAGATCTTGTAAAAATACCCGAAACACGAAACAGCATGCTGCGCTTCATGCGCCAGCCGCAGCGTACAAAAGAAGTTTCATTGGCCATAAGTGCGCTGTTTGCGCCCTAAATAAACAAGCGCTATAAAAGGATACACAGTGGATTTAGCTAATGTAATAATACTATTAGTATTAGTGGTGGTAGTGGTACAGTTCTGGCGCTTGCGCTCAATTGCCGAATTTATGGTGCAATATTCAAATCAATATTGTAACAAGCATAGGCTTCAGTACATTAGCCTAGCGCGCACCAACACCAGCTTCAGGTTTTATAAAGGGCGATTAGACTGGCAGCTAAGCTATCAACTGGAGTTTAGCAGCGACGGTCAGCTAGAGTATGCGGGCACCATTGTAAGTCATGGCAAGCATGTCATTAGCGTTGAATTGCCGCCTTATAGAATTGTGTCAGACGAGGCGGGTTATTAGGGCTGAATTGCACATATAACGAAGTAAGGCAGACGCGAGCGCCTGCCTTAAAAATTTTGAGCATCCCTCTCAGCTATCCATTGCTTAAATTTCATCCCGAAAAAACTGTTACACCCCTTTCCATTTTTATCCCGCTAATCCTAAGCAGTCAACACGCCGTGTGCAGATCCCTTGTTCCCTTGTTCCATTGTCCTTTTGCATTTTACTGCCTGAGCTTGTCCGTATTCACTCAGATTCACACTTAATGTGTTGTCCATTACCATCCGCTGGCTGTTTGTTCCATCAACTTAACGTCCTGTCTTGGTCTTTACCTTTTTTTATGAAGTATCCCCAAGACGTGCTCAGAATACCTTTTGGCCAATATTAATGGTTAACTTTTTTTAATCTACGCGTGTAAATAAATCAGCAGTTTATGTTTTAGGTATTGATAAGTGCATGTTTATTATTAATTTTACTTATATTAGTAAATCAAAGCAGGGGCATAATAGTCAAATTACCCACACTTACGTAAGAGATGGCTTACAAACGTGTAGGCAAATATTGAAATATCGCTATAGGTTGCGTGGCCTAAACATCACCTTGCCTTTAATGTCTCCTACAGTAATATCTTCAACAAGCTTGAATCCGCCTGCTTCAAAAAACGAAAGACACTTAGGCAAAGTAACTAGCACCCCAATACCTTGGGATGTTTCATCATCAATCAGCAAGCCTAAAATGGCACTCATAAGCGCATGACCTAAACCCATATCTTGATAGTCAGGGTGCACGCCTATAAGCGAGAGCATGTGATAGTTTTGTGCGGGTATTTTTTCGCGCACTGTTTCTTCTTTAGCGATCATTTGCTTAGTGCCAAAATACCCAGCAGTAAGCAGCATTTTTAAACGCCAGTGCCAAAACTTACCGGCACCAAAGGTGGTGTCGGGCAGTGTTAAGCAACTTACAGCCAGTAAGCGATCGTCTTCATATATCCCAATAAGCGACTGTGAAGCATCCCAATAGGTATTAATCTCTTCTTTTATAGCGCTGCGTAAACGTGCTTCATAACCCTCTTTGTTGATCTGAAAAATTTCCATAAACAAAGGATCATCTAAATACGCCTTGTATAATAAAGAGGCTGCCACTTTAAGATCGTCAGCGCCTAAATACGCCGCTTTAATTTTCTCTAAATTGGGCATTACGCTAGCGGTTTTCATTTACCTAACCTTTTGAACAATATGAGTAGTAACTTGAGTGTAAACGATATACTGGCGCATTAACAATTGATTTACATCAAGCTTGTGAAGATAAGCTTAAATAGCATCTAAAGCCGTGCTACCAAAACCTATCAGTTCGCCGTTAGCAAATAACACAGGCGTGCACTCATCTTTGCTAGTGATACCGTCTGCGTCGATGCGCTGAGTTCGATAAAGCAGCACTCTATACTCTTTAGAGTCTTTGACAATAAGCTCATCAAAAGCAGGCACACCCATGCTCAGTCTTACCATTGAGATAGCTGAACCGGGGCTAAGCTCGCTAATTTTTTGTCGATTTTCTTTTTCAATTTTGCTCCACGATGAATGACTGTCGCTATCGTCTTCATAATCGTCGCCAATTTTAATGACGCAGCCCGACAGTAGTAAGCCCGTTAGTGCGATTGCAATTATAGTCTTTTTCATAATATACCTGTTTTTATTGCTTATTGTGCTGCGTGAAATTGATGGTGTGCACACGTAAATACATGTGCTTCAAGCTTGCTGTTAACAACAATTAGACCACAATTAAAAACCCGTTTGCTTTCATATATTTAGCGATTTTAGAGCGAAATTATAAAAATATACTTATGTAAAGTAGACTATTTAATTAACAATATGACTAATTATTCGTTTAAAAGTAACAATGACTATTAGCATGCATAACCAAGATGTAATTAAGGCCTGCGCTGAGTTAGTTAAGGCGGGCAAAAAACCGACGGTAGGACTTGTGCGAGCAACGCTGTTAAATAAGGTGCCCCTAGCGGCGGTTGTAAAAGGCATTCAACAGTATCAGGTGAATCGAAAATTAGGCATAGTGATGCGTGATGACACTTCAAATGAGAACAGCAAAAAGAGTAAAGACACGCCTGCTGCACAAGCCACTCAGCACTTAAGCACCTGCGCGTGTGAAAACAGAGTTGCGCTGCTTGAACAGCAGCTTGAAAAACTAACTCAGCAGCTTATAGCGTTACAAGCTCAGGTGCAGGACTTATCTGGGCCATAAACGCGCTTAACGACGGTGCAATTTCACGCTGAGGCTCTTTGCCAACCTGCTCTAGCACAACCGCGCCGGTGCTTAGCATTACCGATAAAATAAAGTCTTCCTCGTCGGTTAATGCAAAAAACAGCGTTTCAGCCTGTTTTAAACGTCTTTTCATTAACACATGAGAAATCAGATTCTTTTGCAAACGATCAAAATCTTCTTCGTTCCACACCTGCAAGATAGTGAGCTTACCGTTTGCAGCGCTAGCGTTGAGATCGTGCGAATAATAGCGGCAAAATAGCGCCTGAAGCTCACTCGGTATGCGCAAGTCAAGCGCCTCTTCTAAGTTAACTAATGAGGCTTGCTGATCACGTAAAGACGGTTTCCAAGGCACTTCGTCCCCATCGTCAGCCGCTTCAATGTTAAACGATTGAAGACAGGGGCTTAGCCACTGCTTGTCAAAATACGTAATAAGCCCCATGTTATCTTTTGTAGAATGGTCGATATATGAGTGTATGAAGGCATCGAATACTTGTGTAAATGGGGTTTTTGAGTCAATGGGTAATGACATATAGTGCTTCCTGAGAGGCTAATAAAGTGAAAGGTGCAGCTATGTATAATAAAGCCACTTTGGCGCTATTCGCGTTTTATACAGCAGTGTATAAGACATAAGCTACATTAATAGTGCATTACACAGTGCAAAAAAGTTATTTAACTTTGCGCTAACTATGGGGCATGCATGAGTATTTTGTTATTATACCCAATTGCGACGCATTTTCTAATACTCGCGATATGTTAGTTAACGGCATACGCTATTTATACACGGAGAAAAGATTGGATCATTTAGTACTTGGCAAAACCACGACTTATGCACAGCATTACGACGCCAGCTTGCTACAGCAAGTGCCGCGTAGTTTAAGCAGAGACACCATCAACTTGCCGCTTGAGCTGCCATTTACCGGCGTAGACACGTGGAATGCCTACGAAGTGTCTTGGCTTAACACCAAAGGTAAGCCTGTGGTGGCTATTATGCAGTGCGATGTGCCCATAGATTCAGCCAACTTGATTGAATCTAAATCGTTTAAACTATACTTAAACAGCTTTAACCAAACACGCTTTGCCAGTGAAGATGAAGTGCTAGGACTGATGCAAAAAGATTTGTCTGCCTGCGCGGGGCGGCCAGTTGAGCTAAGCTTAGTACCTTGTGCAGCATTTGCTAATATTCGCATTGGCGACTTGCCCAGCCATGCTAATGCAGACTTCCCCGCCTGCGTCATTGACGATTTAGACATCGCTATTGACGATTATAATTTATCGGCGTCGTCACTTACCACGCATAATGAGGTGGTCAGCGAAACCCTTATTAGCCATTTATTAAAATCAAACTGCTTAATAACGAACCAACCTGACTGGGGCAGTGTACAAATTAGATACTCAGGCAAACAAATAGACAAAGAAAGTGTACTGCGTTACTTAATATCGTTTCGCCAGCACAATGAATTTCACGAACAGTGCGTAGAGCGAATATTTTACGACATACTCACCCACTGTAAACCAAAAAAACTCAGTGTTTATGCCCGATATACCCGCCGAGGTGGCCTAGACATAAATCCATTTCGTTCAAACTTTGAAGCGCCTTACAACAATGTTCGATTAGCCAGGCAGTAGCCTAAGGTAAATAGCGCTTTGCATCGGAATATATCGCTTATGCGATAAGATACACTAAAAAAGGATCGTAAATGACCAACACCGTAAGACTTAATCCCGTAGGGTCGATGTCGCAGCTGTCGCAGCTTGAAATGAATTTGCTGGAACAATCTACCACCGACGACATGTACCAAATTTTCAGAAACTGCTGCTTAGCGGTATTAAACTCAGGCGTAGAACAAGACGATGCTGAAGCCCTGTTTGAAACCTACAAAAATTTCAACGTTAAGCTGGCACGCAAAGAGCGTGGCGTCAAAATAGAGCTGATCAATCCACCACAAAACGCGTTTGTAGACGGCAAGTTAATCGCCGGTGTGCATGAACACCTTTTCGCGGTATTGCGCGACATGCTCTACATGAGCAGCAAACACAACGCTCAGTTCGATTCAGCCAAACACAGAATTCGCACGCCTACCCCCGCGAATATTGCCACCCACGTGGTATTTGACATGCTGCGCCATTCAGACACTTTAGGCAGCACCGAGCCTGCCAACATGATTGTATGCTGGGGTGGTCACTCAATTCCGGTTGAAGAGTATAAGTACACCAAAGCAGTAGGCTACCAAATAGGCCTGCGCGGCATGAATATTTGCACAGGCTGCGGCCCAGGCGCCATGAAAGGCCCCATGAAAGGCGCCGCCATTGGGCATGCCAAACAAAGAGTGAAAACAGGACGCTACTTAGGGATTACCGAGCCCAGCATTATTGCCGCTGAGCCGCCCAATGCCATTGTGAACGAACTCATTATAATGCCCGACATTGAGAAACGCTTAGAAGCATTTGTGCGCATTTCACACGGCATTGTGGTGTTCCCTGGCGGCGTGGGGACCGCAGAAGAGCTTTTATATTTGCTGGGTTTATTGCTAGATGAGAAAAATAAAGACCAGAAAATACCGCTCATCCTAACCGGGCCGGCAAGTCGTAAAGACTATTTTGAAGCGATTGACGACTTTGTAGGTGCAACGCTAGGTAAAGAAGCGCAAAGCATGTATCAAATTATTACGGGGGATGCCAGTAAAGTAGGCAGCGCCTTAAATGTCGCCCAAGAAGAGGTGTTGGAATACCGACGCAAAGTGGGTGATTCTTATAACTTTAACTGGACTTTGCACATACCAGAAGATTTTCAGCAAACGTTTATTCCAACGCATGAATCGATGAAAGCTTTAGATTTGAGTTTGAAGCAGCCTATTTCGTCACTTGCGGCTAATTTAAGAAAATGTTTTTCAGGTATTGTGGCAGGCAATGTAAAAGCTGAGGGAATTGAAGAGATAAAACAGCATGGGCCTTTTGAGCTGCACGGTGATGCCAGCTTGATGCGTAAAATGGATGTTCTACTTGCTTCTTTTGTGGAGCAGGGACGAATGAAGCTAAATGGGGCGCCTTATGAGCCTTGTTACGTGATTAATGTGGCTGATGCTGAAGCTATATAAGCTCAGCATTCTGCGCCCTTGTGTGCGCTGGCTAAGTCATCCAAATCTGAACAGGTATAATCAAAGCCTTTGCCGTCAAACTCGTAGCTAACTTTTACCATGCTTGATTTTGCGAAGAGCTTTGCCTTTACGCTTTGTTTATCCCAATGCTGTAGCTCGTTTATGAAACGGCTGGCTTGGGTGTGGGATTCAAATTGATAGGTAATGTCTGTGATCATGGCTACACTTTTATGGTTTGGAATAGTTTGCTTATGAATATTTGGCAATGCTTGCGTAATTCTGTACCAAAAGCCAAGTATTAGAAAGGTATTTTCTTATGTAGTCTTTGTAATAGTGCAAATAAGCACTTACAAAACAAAACACTATATAAGGATATACAAAATGAAATTACCAAATTGGATGATGCTATGTGTTTTACTGCTTGGCGGAGCAAGCCAGTATTCAGTGAATGCTGCGGCTAACATGCCTGCTTTTTCAGACGATTTTGAGAAATTTGCTAGTGTGGGTCAAATGTTGGCTACCAGCAGCACAAATAACGCTGATGCCAAAAGTGCCATTAATGTTGCAAGTACCTTAGGCACTGCAATGGCGCCAATTGATATTAACAAAGCGAATGTGCAAGAGCTTTCAATCTTGCCGGGCATAGGCGCTAAAAAAGCACAGGCCATTGTTGACTATCGCAAACTAAACGGCAAGTTTTTAAGCGTAGAAGAGTTAGTTAATGTACGCGGCATAGGCCCAAAAATGCTGGCAAAATTAGGCGCCTTCGTGTTTGTTTAGCATTATTACATCTTTAAAAAGTTCGTCTGTATGAACAAGCCGTTTACTTAATTTTTTGATAATTCAGAACTTATATTGACAGTGAACATTAAAAATAATTAGAGCCGATATTTTATATATCGGTTTTTTAATACTCAAGACCTATGAATAATTTACACTAATGCTTCATTAACCATCTGATTGAGGAAAAGCTCGTTATGAGAAAAAGACGTCGACTATTCCAAGAACAAGCGACGCAGCTCTGAGATCTTTGTATATGGAAAGCCTAGAAAAAAACAATCCAGTGAGTTACTTTCTAGATTTATTGTCGGATGCAGAAGCCATTGGCGCTGCCAAAGAAATACGACTAGAAGAAATTGAAGAGCATTGGAGAATAGCCGCTTAAACCTTTTGACATACTGATATATGACCGTGCGCAAACACATTGCTTAATTGACGGTGATATTGATTAATATCATTTTATAAGATTAAGCTTTGGCTTTTTAGCCAGCGCTTCTTCCTCTTTTTCAGGCTTTAGCTGCGA
>Ga0306871_1000448_pt1 | contig 15901 bp, 16 predicted proteins | sample AntRauMeHopE1497_FD_190447 | JGI IMG/M metagenome (GOLD analysis project Ga0306871, IMG submission 190447) | Saline lake microbial communities from Rauer Islands, Antarctica - Metagenome Hop E1 #497 (v2) (version 2) | ecosystem: Environmental > Aquatic > Non-marine Saline and Alkaline > Saline ... | reverse complement strand
GAAGAAGCGGTAAAATCGGCATAACCATTTTAAGACGTACCAAGTATAACACAAAGCCCGTTTTCCATTTAGATTACGGGCTTTTTTTGACCTTAAAATGTATAGACTTATGCATTTAGTCAATAATCAGTGGAGTCAAACAACAAAGTTGGGCTAAAGCCCAGAAGGCTGAAATACTAAGTAACCACGGCCTGAAGGCCGCGGCAATTAAAGTTTTTTTATTTTGATTGTCCTCGGATATAGCCTAGCGTCCACGAAATACAATCCACTGGCTTTAGCCTAAACTCGGATAATACCCACACGCCTGAAGGCCGCGGCAATTATAGTTTTTTTATTTTGATTGTCCTCGGATATAGCCTAGCATCCACGAAATACAATCCACGGGCTTTAGCCTAAACTCGGATAATACCCACACGCCTGAAGGCCGCGGCAATTATAGTTTTTTTATTTTGATTGTCCTCGGATATAGCCTAGCATCCACGAAATACAATCCACGGGCTTTAGCCTAAACTCGGATAATACCCACATGCCTGAAGGCCGCGGCAATTATAGTTTTTTTTATTTTGATTGTCCTCGGATATAGCCTAGGATTCACGAAATACAATCCACGGGCTTTAGCCTAAACTCGGATAATACCCACACGCTTGTCTTATAGATGTTATCGATTAAAGACCTAAGTCAAAATGTTATTATAAAAAAATATATCCCGTATTTCTGAATTAGAGCCGCGGTAAATTAAACCTATATTGTTATGGTCAATGCTCAAACTTAAAAATTAGCACGGGATATCTAGCGAAAAGTTTTTTTGAAATTTTAATCAATCATATGGGGAGCTTAAAAGCAGGAGGAATATTTGCCTTTTTCAAAATGCTCCTATTGAAAATAATAGTATCTTTGCAACCTGATTGAAATTCATTCAGGTACATAAAAATCATTAAACTAATATTGGAATGTATTTAACAAAAGAAGTAAAAGCCGAAATCTTTACGAAACACGGCGGAAAAGCAGAGAACACAGGTTCTACCGAAGGTCAGATTGCATTGTTCACACACCGTATCAATCACTTGACCGGACATTTAAAGAAAAATCATAAAGACTACAACACAGAGCGCTCCTTGGTAAAATTGGTGGGTAAAAGAAGAAGTCTTTTAGATTATATGATCAAAAACGATATTGTAAAATACAGAGAGCTTATAAAAGAACTTGGTATTAGAAAGTAATATTTTTAGACGGAAGCCTAGCTTCCCTTTTTTTTATTTATGCTGCCCCGAGGTTTCCGGGATTTCAGTATCTATTATTTTAAAAAAAATTCAAAGTCCTGAAATTACAACTCCTTTTATAGGAAAGGCAAAATTAAAAGCTGCATACAGTTTTTCATTGGTCAAGTGCCAAAAGCACATACAGCAACACAACCTTCCGGCCTCAACAACCGGTTGACCATTGTTTAACAAAATCCCGATGGGTATCGGGTAAAAATCAATTTTATGATTCCAAAAGTATTTAGAGAGGTCATAGACCTTGGTGATGGTAGGGAAATCTCTATCGAGACCGGAAAATTGGCAAAACAGGCCCATGGTTCTGTTGTTGTTCAATCAGGAAAATGTATGCTATTGTGTACGGTAGTTTCCAATTACGAACAAAAAGATTTAGATTTTCTTCCGCTTACGGTAGATTATCGCGAAAAATTCGCAGCTGCAGGTCGCTACCCAGGTGGATTCTTTAAAAGAGAAGCAAGACCAAGTGATGGCGAAGTGTTGACCATGCGTTTGGTGGATCGTGTACTACGTCCGTTATTCCCAAAGGATTATCATTCTGAAACTCAGGTAATGATTCAGTTGATGTCCCATGACGATGATGTGATGCCAGAAGCAATGGCCGGTTTGGCGGCATCCGCTGCTATTCAGTTATCAGACTTTCCTTTTGAATGTGCTATTTCAGAAGCTAGGGTCGGGCGTGTTGATGGTGAATTTATCATCAACCCTACACGAGCGCAATTGGCAGAATCCGATATCGATATGATGATCGGTGCGTCCGCAGATTCCGTAATGATGGTTGAAGGCGAGATGGCCGAAATTTCCGAAGAGGAAATGGCGGAAGCAATCAAGTTTGCACATGAGGCCATTAAAGTGCAATGTGCTGCTCAATTGCGCTTAGCCGAAGCCTTTGGCAAGAAGGAAGTACGTGAATATAAAGGTGAAAGGGAAGACGGGGATTTGGCCAAGAAGATTCATGACATGGCATACGACAAAGTATATGCCGTAGCAAAAGCAGGTTCCGCCAAGCACGAAAGAAGTGCAGCTTTTGGTGAGATAAAAGAAGAAATCAAAGCTTCTTTTTCTGAAGAGGAGCAAGCCGATTTTGGCGATATGATTTCAAGATACTACAGCAAAGCCGAAAAAGCTGCCATTCGTGACCTAACCTTAAACGAAGGGCTGCGATTGGATGGTCGTAAGACAGATGAAATCAGACCTATCTGGTGTGAAATCGATTATTTGCCCTCTACACATGGTTCGGCAATTTTCACAAGAGGGGAAACCCAAGCTTTGGCCACCGTAACCTTGGGAACTTCAAGGGATGCGAACAAAATAGATATGCCATCTCATGAAGGTGAGGAGAATTTTTATTTGCATTATAACTTCCCTCCTTTTTGTACTGGGGAAGCACGACCTATTCGTGGTACTTCCCGTAGGGAAGTCGGTCACGGTAACTTGGCACAACGCGCCTTAAAAGGAATGATTCCCGCAGATTGCCCTTATACTGTTCGTGTGGTTTCAGAAGTATTGGAATCTAACGGTTCCTCTTCCATGGCAACGGTTTGTTCCGGCACCATGGCCCTGATGGATGCAGGTGTTCAATTGAAAAAACCGGTTTCCGGTATCGCGATGGGATTAATTTCCGATGGCGACTCAGGCAAATACGCCGTGCTGTCCGATATTTTAGGTGATGAAGATCACTTGGGCGATATGGACTTTAAAGTAACGGGTACCGCAGATGGCATCACCGCCTGCCAAATGGATATCAAGGTAAAAGGATTGTCCTACGAAATCTTGGTCAATGCATTGAAGCAAGCTAGGGATGGTCGTTTGCATATCCTTGAAAAATTAATAGAAACAATCGCTGTACCAAATGCGGATGTGAAACCACATTCTCCAAAAATGGTAACGCGTACCATTCCCAACGAATTCATCGGTGCCCTTATCGGACCTGGTGGAAAAGTGATTCAGGAACTTCAGAAAGAAACAGGTACTACTATCGTCATTAACGAAGACCCCATTACGGAAGAAGGTATTGTTGAAATCCTTGGAACGGACCAAAAGGGTATTGATGCCGTATTGACGAAAATCGATTCTTTGATGTTCAAACCTGAAATGAACGGCTCATATAAGGTGAAAGTTATCAAAATGCTCGATTTTGGTGCCGTAGTAGAATACCTTGATGCTCCAGGCAACGAGACCCTATTACATGTATCCGAACTGGCATGGGAACGTACCGAAAATGTTACCGATGTGGTAAACATGGGAGACGAGTTTGAAGTGAAGTATTTAGGTACAGATCCAAGAACACGTAAAGAGAAAGTTTCCCGTAAGGCGCTTTTACCAAAACCGGAAGGTTTTGTGGAAAGACCACCGCGCAGCAACGATCGCAAGGATGATCGTGGCCGTGGAGGCAGGGATGACCGCAACCGTGATCGGAAGCCTAGAAGGGACTAGTGTTAGACGTTAGACTAAAATAAATTTTTGAAGCAGTATTAAGCCCCATCCGTTCTCGAATGGGGCTTTTTTGTGCCGTTTAACGTAAAAATCAACTTTTTTTTACCCAATTGTAACATTTTAAAGATTTCAACGTATACCTATATGCAGTCTATGCAAACTGAACTTAATTTACTTTAATGAGACAGCTTAAGATTACAAAACAGGTTACCAATAGGGAAACCGCATCTTTGGACAAGTACTTACAAGAAATTGGAAAAGTGGACTTGATTACTGCAGATGAAGAAGTAGAATTGGCACAACGTATCAAGGCAGGCGACCAGAGCGCTCTTGAAAAACTAACAAAGGCCAATCTCAGATTCGTAGTATCGGTTGCCAAGCAGTACCAGAACCAAGGACTTACTTTACCGGATTTGATCAACGAGGGCAACCTTGGCCTGATCAAAGCAGCACAGCGTTTTGACGAGACGCGGGGATTTAAGTTTATCTCCTACGCCGTATGGTGGATCCGTCAATCTATATTACAGGCTTTGGCCGAACAATCACGTATCGTTCGTTTGCCTTTGAACAAAATTGGATCTATAAACAAGATCAACAAAACTTTTGCTTTCTTGGAGCAGGCACACGAGCGCCAGCCCTCTCCCGAAGAAATTGCGAAAGAGTTGGACATGACCATTGAGGACGTAAAACAATCCTTAAAAAACTCGGGAAGACACGTATCTATGGACGCGCCTTTGATCGATGGTGAAGATTCCAACCTTTACGACGTTTTACGTAGTGGGGAATCTCCAAATCCGGATAGGGAATTATTACATGAATCCCTAAGAACGGAAATTGAACGTGCTTTGGAGACCTTGACGCCTAGGGAAGCGGATGTAATCCGTTTATACTTTGGTTTGGCAGGACAACACTCCATGACTTTGGAAGAAATAGGGGAAACCTTTGATCTTACAAGAGAACGCGTACGCCAAATAAAGGAGAAAGCGATCCGTAGATTAAAGCATACCTCTAGAAGTAAAATTTTGAAAACCTACCTTGGTTAAACCCAAGGTTAAAAATTACACGTTAAAGATTTTCTAAATTGGAAAGTTGGCATATAAGTTGTAATTTTAAACTTAACAACAGTTATCATGACTGTTCGTTTTTTGATTGATGAATAAACTCCGGCTGATTACCGGAGTTTTTCAATTTTATATGGACTCAACTACAATTACAAAGAACATTCACAACCCTTCTTAAAACTAACACAATTTTATTTTATCTTTAAGTCATGGATAGTATCAACAAGAATCTAAAAGCTATACAGGAACTTTGTGCAAAGCATAAAGTGGCCAAACTTTTTGTTTTTGGCTCTATTCTTACCCCTAAATTTTCTGAGCAGAGTGATGTTGATTTGTTGGTTGACTTTCAGAAAATAGATATAATGTCTTACGCCGATAATTACTTCAATTTCAAAAATGCATTAGAAAATATTTTTAAAAGAAAGGTATATTTACTTGAAAATCAATCTGTTAAAAACACTTTTTTACGCGCCTCCATAGACGAATCAAAAATTAAAGTCCATGGATAGCAACATAAAAACATGGCTTTTTGATATGCTACAATCTATACAAGAATTGGAGAGTTATTTTTCAGAAGAGAATAACTCTTTGGAGTTCTATTTGTCGGACATAAAAACAAAGAGAGCAGTTGAAAGAAACCTTGAGATTATTGGAGAAGTCACCAACCGTATTTCAAAATACGATAAGACATTTGAGCTAGAGAATACGTAAAATATAGTATGAACAAGGAATATACTCATGCTTAATGAAAACCCGAAAATTTTGACAAATTTATTTTTTTCTTTGCGTAGGCAAAATTCTAAAGCATAGCAGTAGCTACGCTTTAGAATTTTAACGAAGGCAAAGGGAAAAAGAAAAAGACAAAAACTTGGGTTTTCATTTGGCAGGAGTATAAAATTGCACATGGTTATGATACTATTTCTGATGAGTTTATCTGGAGCATTGTCATAAACAACATCCCAAAACTTAAGTTAGAAGTGCAAGCGCTAATGAATTCATAGTAACCCATAGGAATTAAAACAAATGGCAAATCCAAGTTTTGAGCACAGCATGGAAAAAAAACAAGAACAACCCAACAATCCGTTACACGGTGTAAAACTGGTAGAAATCTTGGAACACCTTACCCAAAAATACTCATGGGAAGACCTTGCAGGCCAAGTAAACATCAATTGCTTTAAATCTGATCCCTCAATTAAATCGAGCTTAAAGTTTTTGCGCAGAACACCTTGGGCAAGGGAAAAAGTGGAACAGTTATACTTACAATCCCTGCGCTCCTAATGGCATTGAACATTGTACTTATAGCACCGGAAATACCCAACAATACCGGAAATATAGGCAGACTTGCCCTAGCCACAGGTGCCCATCTTCATTTGGTAAAACCTTTTGGATTTGAGATTTCGGACAAAAGATTAAAACGTGCCGGATTGGATTATTGGCAGCATATTTCCTTATTTACCTATGAAAACCAAGAGGATTTTTTTGCATCACACCAAGACAAGAAAATGGTATTCTTTTCCTCGCACGGTAAAAAAACACATTGGGACATTACCTATGAAGATGATATGTTCCTTGTTTTCGGTAAGGAATCTGTTGGACTTCCCAAATCCATTGTAGAAAATCCAGACCTGAGCATCGCTAAAATTCCGCTCTACAGCACGGAAATCAGAAGCCTGAATTTGGCCAATGCGGTAGCCATAACGGTTTATGAGGGATTGCGACAATTACACCTGTAACAACCTACCTTTTGTTTTGTATATCCCAATGTCCAATTACCAGGCCTTATGTGCAAACCAATTTTCCTTACTACACTCGCAAGTCCTATTTTTTTGATTTCATCTTGTAAGACCGCCATAGATACCGTCCAAATAGTTCCAACCATATAACTACAATTTAAACTCCCTGAGGGATCTACCTTGGAACGGATGTATAATCATAACGAGCATGCATCTTGGGTATCCTCAGGCCAGGTACGCAACGGTAAAATCGATGCTGCGACCAAAGAGGCAAGCGCTATTAGTTTACTTGAGTTTACGGGGGAGGCCAAAACTTGAACCCTTTTTACGGATAGCAGCCCCAATTGAAGCTTCCAAGCAAAAGAATAACGGCATCAATTGTTTATTTTTGCACTAAATCTTATCCTATAGCAATGAGTACAGTAAAAATTGCACCTTCCCTCTTAGCAGCGGACTTCGGGAATTTACAACGTGATGTAGAACTGGTAAACCAGAGCGGGGCGGACTGGCATCATATTGATGTCATGGATGGTGTTTTTGTACCCAACATTTCCTACGGAATGCCTGTGGTAAAAGCGATACAAAAGTATGCCAAGAAGCCCATGGATGTGCATTTGATGATTGTAGACCCTGATCGCTACATACAGGAATTTGCGGATTTGGGCGCCGCGTACCTTACGGTGCACTATGAAGCTTGCACGCACCTACACAGAACACTACAAGCCATAAAAGCCGCCGGCATGAAAGCCGGAGTCGCGTTAAACCCGCACACCTCGGTACAGCTTTTGGAAAACGTTATTCAAGATATCGATTTAGTATGTGTAATGAGCGTAAACCCCGGCTTTGGGGGACAATCCTTTATACCCAATACATTTGATAAGGTAAGGGCATTAAAATCGCTCATTACCGAAAAAGGAAGTTCGGCTTTGATCGAGGTGGACGGTGGCGTTTCCACGGCCAACGCCAAGGAATTGATAGCTGCCGGTGCAGATGTATTGGTAGCGGGAAGTTTTGTTTTTAAGAGCACAGACCCAAAAGCAACTATAAAAAGTCTAAAGTTATAATGGAACTATTGGATATTGTTATCATAGGAGGAGGCCCCATAGGGATTGCGTGTGGCTTGGAGGCTAAGAAAAAAGGGCTCAGTCATGTGATTTTAGAAAAAGGCCCTATCGTGAACTCACTTTTCAATTATCCAGTAAACATGCAGTTTTTCTCGTCTTCCGAGAAATTAGAAATCGATGAGATTCCCTTTATCAGCAAGGAGGCAAAACCAAGACGGGATGAAGCCTTGGAGTACTATCGCAGAATAGTAAGCTCCAACAAATTGAACATCAAGCTATTTGAAAAAGTGGAAAGTGTCGTAAAATCGGGCAATACATTCGAAATCAAAACGACAAAAAATAAGTATAGCGCCCACCATGTCATTGTCGCGACCGGCTTCTACGATATCCCCAACGCGTTAAATATACCAGGCGAATCCTTGGAAAAAGTATCCCATTATTACAAAGACCCACATTTTTATGCCGGTCAGAAACTCGCGGTCATAGGCGCCAGCAATTCAGCCATTGACGCCGCCCTGGAATGCTATCGCAAGGGCGCCGAAGTAAGCCTGATTATACGAGGCGCGGAGGTAGGACAACGGGTAAAATATTGGGTACGTCCAGATATTATCAACCGCATAGCGGAAGGAAGCATAAAAGCCTATTACAACAGCTCTGTTAAAGAGATTACTTCGCAAGAAATCAGCATAGATACCCCTGAGGGTGTTGTGGGCTTGGAGAACGATTTTGTGCTCGCCCTTACTGGCTACAAACCCAATTTTGAGTTTTTACAACATCTTGGCATCGCCCTAAGTGATGACGACAAAAGATTGCCCCAATATAATCCCGAAACTATGGAAAGTAACGTAGATGGGCTCTATCTGGCCGGTGTTATTTGCGGTGGCATGGAAACCCATAAATGGTTTATAGAAAATTCACGGGTGCATGCCAAATTGATTATGGAGTCCATTTTTTCCAAATAGAGACCCTGTGAAAAATAAAAAAACCATCATTTAGTGATGGTTTTTTATGACCTCGACAAAACAGAGTTCAAACTTTTTGAAGGAGGATATTGAAATTATTTTCAAAGAATCATTTCATTTTAGAAAAGCTAGGGGAGGTCAGTGAATTTAGTGATACTTTGCATTCAGGCATCTCTACTGTTTTAATTTAAACATTTCTTAAGGATAACGCAAAATTGGGAAAGTCCCATGCTTTTTTATTTTGAGTTGAAATATGGGATAATTATTTTTTTGTATCCTTATATTTAGTATTTAAAATTGGTGTTGAATCAAAAATATTAATGTGTTTTATTTTTTTCACTTTGTGACTATTTTTAAACAAAACTTTCTTTTTTCATGAAGAGGACAATCATTTACAATATTTTTTTAATTCATGTCTTTTTGTTTACGCTTAATAGTACTGCACAAAATCCTTTGGAAGAGGAAACGGAGGTGTCTGCAAACGTAGCGGATGCTGAAAAAATATACCTACAACTTTCTGGAACCGCCGTTAATACCTCAGAAACAATTTGGTTCAAGGCGATAGTAACGGATGTAATAGACCACAAGCCAACAACAAAAAGCGGAGTGCTTCATGTAGAGTTAATCGATCCTTTGGAAAACCGGATAGTGGACAAAAATCTCCTAAAGATAAGTGGTGGTTTCGCAAATGGATTTTTTCAGCTGCATTCAAGTTACTCGGAAGGAAAATATATGGTTAGAGCATATACGGAATGGAACAAAAATTTTGGTTCGGATTTTATTAACTCAATTCCTATTAATCTATATCGTTTACAACAAGCCACTGGTAAACCCAATCCCATTCGGGATATAGTCTTTACAAAAGATTTAAATTCTAATACATTTTCTTTATCGTCCACCATTTTTGTTCAGGAGTTGGACGGTCTTGATACCAAAGATGCCATTTTATATATGCAATGGAAAGGGGGCATAGACTCAGTACTTATAAAACCAAAAAAGAAGGAACCCTCGATTAAAGTCGAACATAGAATTCCTTTAAATACACCGATATTAAATTACCGTTTAGTGACCAAAAACGAGGTATTTACCAAGTCGATAGTTCTTGACGATGAATACGGTTCGCTACAGTTTTTTCCTGAAGGAGGTTCTTTGGTAGGGGGCTTACAAAGTGTAGTTGGATTCAAGTATCTAGATTATATGGGAAATGGTGCCCAAATCCACGGAATGATAGAAGATGATAATAATATCAAAGTTGCCGACTTTACAAGCAATTCATTGGGTATGGGTCAAGTAATTCTAACACCAGAGACAGAGCGAACCTATTATGCCATTTTGACCACCGCTAGCGGGAATGCCTTTAAATATGAGTTACCCAAAGCAAAAAAGAATGGTCAGGTTTTGAGTTTAATTTATAAAGAATCAAATAGGGAACTAAGAATTTGGAATAAAGAAAAAAATAGGGATAGTCTTTTTATAAAGCTATTCCACAGGGGAAAGAACCTATTCGGTGTTAAGAGCCGTTTCAAAAACGGAATGTTTTCCTATAAATTTCAGCAAGAAAATCTTCCTCATGGCGTCATTGGGCTAACGGTTTTCGATAAAAATTATAGACCTGTGGCGGAGCGCCATTTTTTCAATGAACGAAAAGAGGAAAATCTTGACATCAAAATAAAAACGGACAAGGTCAGCTATTCTGTTCGTGACAGCGTTCAAGTTTCTATATCGACAAGTAAAAATGGACAATCTACATCAGCATCGGTCTCTGTTATGGCCATTGATTCAAGCTATTTTTTTAGCACCAACTTAGATAGGAGCACTATTGTCTCCTACTTTTTGCTGCAATCCGATATAAAGGGAAGAGTTGAAAACCCATCGTACTATTTTGAAAACACCATGAACCTGACCGAACTGGATTATTTGATGTTGACCCAAGGATGGACCAATTATAAATATAAAGAAGATAAAAAACCAAGACTTTTTAAAGCTGAAAAAGGGCTGGAAATTAAAGGTACGATTGATAATGCTGAAGAGGCAGAAAAAGGAAACAGTTATGAGCTAAATCTGCTCCTAATGGGTGAGCCTATTGAAGCATATGTACAAGAGTCCGATAGTAAAGGTCACTTTAAATTTACCTTGAGTGACAGCTATGGACTTGGCAGAAAGTTTGCAATACAGCCCACGGAGGCGAGTAACAAAAGAGGTGAATTACAAATCAATATCATAGAGTACGAAGTTCCTGAAATAGCTTATGAATTGGAAAAAATTATCGTTCCCGTAGATAGCATTATCGAAAAGAAAATGATTCAAAAGATAGAGGAGGATATAAAATCAGACCCTTTTCTATATGCAAATACCATAGCACTGAATGAAGTGGTGGTCAGTGATTATAAACTTACGCCAGAGCGCGCTGAAATGGTAGAACTACATGGAATACCAGATATGGTCATTGATAACCAAGAGTTGATAAGTAAACAGAAGAATTGGACAAAAAACCTTTTCAGATGGTTGCTGTTCAATTACCAATCGGCAATACGTGTTGACCGGGTCGGTAATGCAGCAGGATTTGAAATGGCATATGTTTATGGTGCCGAATGGACTTACGTTGTTGTAGATGGTATTCCTGTACATTTGGAAGATTACAGGCTTATTGGAAATATTCCGGTAAGTGCGGTTAAGAGTGTCGAAATTATCCGAAACACTTCCTCGGCCAATAGGTATCACAGCGAAGTTTTTGATTGCGCACCAGTATGTCCACCTCCCGCTTTTCCCGCTATACTGGCTATTTACACTTATTCGGGGCAAGGTCTTTATGGCGCTTTCCCCAAGACTAAAAGAACGAATCTTATAACAGATACGGCCCCCCAATATTCTCCGATACGGGAATATTATGCTCCCGAATATCATGAACCTGAAAAAATAGAGTGGGATATTCCAGATAGACGTACGCTCCTTTTTTGGAAACCTAATATTCTTACAAATAGTGAAGGTCAGGCAAAAACAACTTTTTTTAATGCTGATCTTACAGGGAAAATGGTGATTATTTGTGAAGCCATTACTTCAAGTGGAAAAGTAGGATATGCAGAACTAATTTATGAAGTAGATGATTTCTGAACGTTAAAACTACTTAATTCCCCGGTTTCACTAAAATAGCTTAGAATAAGCTATGGTTTGTGATTAACCTTAAATATTTATCGATTACTTGGCTATAAAAAGCCCATATTTTCATATGGTGCTATGGTCATATGGTTATATGGTTATATGACGAAATGACTATTTCACCATTCCTTTGAATAATGTTATAATGAATTGAATTGTGCTATCTAAATAGAAGTTTTGTATTAAAATAGCATTTGTTTTAAATATCCTTGATTATTTGGCTAAATCCTTAAGAACTTGATTGTCTTTTTCTCCCTAACCAAAACTTTAGGCAACACTATTTTCTAAGAAAGCCTAAAGCGAAACTTTGAGCTTTTATGGCGAGGGGAAAAAGAAGAAAACAGTTGATAACTAACCCTGATTTAAAACATCCTTCCGATCAGATCCCCTTAACTTTAAATCAAAAAAGTGAACGCCACCCTTTTATTGAGCGAAGAGATTATTCAATTCCGTAACGCCTATCCAGAGCTCATCGACCAATGGGAAAGGCAGATCGGCAGTTCAGAGTATTCTCCCGACCTTCATTTTTGTCTGACCTCGCTTGATAGTTTTCCAAAATTGGAAGCCTACCTTAGAATGTCGGATTATCTTATCGATTTTGGCATCAATGCCTATATTGTCCATTCCAAATGGCAAAGCCAGTTTATCGGATCCGGATATGATGACAACATCGCCCTTGAACTGGCCAATCGTGAAATACGATTGACCTATAAGGCGCTAAACGAATCGGAGACCATTGCAGAAGACCGAAAAGCCAAGGTCTACCATGCTATTTTGAAAGACGATTACGCCAGTAATTTTTGAAGTATGCACGGTAATGGACCTACATCCGTACCTTTGAATTCATTATCTTGAGGGCTATGGACGACGATTCCTTGAAAATATCGCTTTTGGATACCTCCGGTAACGTTGAAAATTTGGGCGACACCTATAAAAAGGCTGCCGATATCTTCGCCTATCTTCTCCATCAAGAAAATGTGGAACCTTCCCAGCGACCCCTTTTCATGAAAATCGTCCGCGACAAAGACCTGCCCATGGTCAACATGACCAAAGAATTCGTCCTCCACCTTATAAACAATTTGAACGATGAAGAAAGGAAGCAATTGGAGCGTATTCAAAAGGAGGATAAAAATGAATATGGGATAGAGAACGAAGCCTTGACCGATTTCGTAGAAATGGAACTAGTCGATGCAGCTACCTCTTATCGTAAATGGGAATACGGTAAATATCCGCTCCGCTATTTTATAGATGGTCTTCATTCTTCGGAATCGAAATCGGTAATAGATTCGAAAAACATGGACCATAAGATCTTGTTGGAAAAGTTCAGCACTAACCTGAACAATGGCGAGGAAAAGTGGGAGCCGTTCGTTCACCTGTTTTTGATCCAGGCCCTTAAGTATCGATTGAATCAATCGTCCTCGAATATAGCCGCGTATGATCTGATAGGCGATCTTGTCCAAAAAAACCTAGTGTACCTATCCATTAAAATGAACCCGCTAAAATCTGCCTTCAAGGAATCCCTTTCCCTCTCCGTGACCCGTGGAAGACGAAGGGGGCCAAAACGATGATGAACACCAAGGAAATCCTACAATATCTCGAAACTTTGGAAGCGGACAGTACACTTCAAGTGAACGGCAACACCTATACATGGGAACAGGTGAAACTTGCCCAAAAGATTAACTCGGACATCAAAAAAGAACTTGGCTTCCGGCCCTCAAGACCAAAACTGTCCAGGCGCAGGGCCTTCATCGTTATTTTGGAGGAACTTTACTATGATGTTCCCGATTATCCAAAAGGGGTCGCTCTTGCCAATATCCATAAAAGGGCCGCCCAACGCTTTACCTTCGCCCAACGTGCATTAAAAGGGTTCAATACGGTACCGGAAGTCCACCCAAAAAGACCTTGTACTTTCTATGAAAATCATGCCCTCAAAAAGATGAACTATCGAAGGGCATTGTCCCACTTGGTCCAATTCCAAAGCTTGTTCTTTGAAGTCGAAGAAGCTGCCGACTCCTTAAAAGATACCTACCGGGACATTCTCCTCTGCTAATCAAAAGTGGTGTACACCGATCCGTGTACAGCACTGCCCATTTCCTTTTTCGTTTGCCCTTAGGTTTGCCTTTGTAAATCGGAGGTCACGAAGCAAGTTGTGTTTTTGCTAACAAAAACCCTACGCACTTCGTTTGAAGGTTGCTTTGTGATCCTCACAAATACATTAAAATGGGAAGGCCAAAAAAAGAACTATCGTCGTTGAAACTGATACAGGTCAACATCAGGATGACCGTTGATGACTATATCAAGGTTTCCGATAACGCAGAAACCATCGGGCTGTCCGTTGCCCAATATATCCGAAGAAAGACGACGGAAAAGTCGCTGCCAAAGAAAAAGATAAGCCCATTGGACCGAAAACTTTTCATCGAACTGAGCCGGGTGGGAAACAACCTGAACCAATTGGCCAAGGCCGTCAATTCAGGCATCCATGACCCTTTCAGTATCCAGAGACAATTGGAGGAAGTAAAAAGACTACTGCAATACCTAAAATCAAATATCGCGAGCAATGATAGGTAAGATAGTTATAGGACAAGACTTTTACGGGGTGCTGGCCTACAATGAGAAAAAGGTCCGTGAAGGGGTCGGGTATGTCATCGATTCCAATATCGAGCATTCAACTTCCGTTGAAATGACACAGGAATTCAATCTGATCAGGGAACTGCGCCCGAACCTTGGGAAAGCGGTCCTTCATGTTTCCCTGAACTTGCCGCACTCGGATCAATTGGACGATAAGGAGTTCGCCTCGTTCGGTTGCGACTATTTGATGAAGCTGGGTTTTGACAACAACCAGTTCATCATGTACCGGCACACGGACACGGAACACGAGCATATACGTATTATAGCCAATCGGGTCAGGTATTCGGGCAGACTAACAAGTGACAGTAACATTAAAAGAAGAAGTCGTGAAATACTAAATGAACTGGAGAAAAAATACGGACTGACCCAAATCGTTGGAAAAACGAACACCAAGAAACCGCTTACCCAACAGGAAATAGAGAAGACCCTGAGGACGGGCAATGTGCCCATCAAACTTGTCCTTCAGGACAGAATCGGTTCGGCTGTTTCAAGGGCGAGAGATACAGAGCAATTTATTGAACTTCTTGAACAGCAGCACATATCCCCAAGATTCAACATAAGCGAAACCACGGGGAGGGTCTCGGGTATATCGTTCAGGTATCAAGGGGTTGTTTACAAAGGCAGTACGCTAGGTAAAAAATTCTCATGGAACAGTATTAAAAAACACATCGATTATGAGCAAACAAGAGACCGTTCAATTGTACTATCGGCTAATGAAAAAGAACGAGGAACTCATCCTGTTGGTGAAAGAAACCATGGAAGGTCAATCGGGCCTAGACCGAGAAATAACGGAGGTACGAAAGGCATTGAAAATCCTGCTCAACAATCAAAAGGTCATTTGGAACAAATTAAGGGAGAGGGAGTAATTGAACCATTGGTACAAGAAACGGATTGGAACCCGTTTAAACTGGAACTCCTAGATGATAACAACAGGAAGAAGTCCAAAAGAAAGAAGAAAAGGAGAGGCCTAGGTCTATAGGATATACCCTAAAAACTGAACACATGAAAACGAACGATAAGCTACATTTTGCAGAATTGTCCTCAGCAGAGATCGAGGTATTGCAGATGATACGGAACAAAAGATATCTGTCCATCAAATTAGTAATCAAGAACGGAGAAGTGGATGTCATAGAAGGACTTGAAAGACTCAAAACTGGGGAACGTATCATCGATATGTTGAAACAACACGATTTTCAAAATCTGGAAATCAAACAAAGTAACGGCAAGATCGTCTGCGTGAACAGGATATTCAGGAAGAAAATCCGTCCGGCCCAGAATACCGAAAGTTGTTGACCGGTATTCATAAGTATGGGATAAAATACCAGTCCCCCAAAGGATTTCATAAAATAAAAAAGGTAAATTAAAGCCTGCTTTTACAAATACGGAAGTCACCTTCAAGACACAGGAGCTGCCGATATGTATGGAGAATGTCTAACTCAACAGTTGAGCCAAAGCAGAAAAACAAAATATTCAACAGTACATGGCTTAGAACTTTTCAAGGTTTTGAGGATTGTCCGGAAGAAGATGCAGAGCGAATCGTAGAACAACTTCTGGCACTTGCCAACATAGTATGTGGCCATGTACAAA
>Ga0306871_1000446_pt1 | contig 15961 bp, 7 predicted proteins | sample AntRauMeHopE1497_FD_190447 | JGI IMG/M metagenome (GOLD analysis project Ga0306871, IMG submission 190447) | Saline lake microbial communities from Rauer Islands, Antarctica - Metagenome Hop E1 #497 (v2) (version 2) | ecosystem: Environmental > Aquatic > Non-marine Saline and Alkaline > Saline ... | reverse complement strand
GGATATTTTTTGATTATCATTCTTGAAAAGCTTTGGTTAAAAATTAAAAAGTAGGCTAGTTCTTGTTGTCTTATTACTAAAAAAGACTTGGCAAAATCTTGTTGTTTAATTTATGCAAAAAAAATTACTTGTCATTCTGTTTATCGGGTCAGCCATATTACTTTTTGAGCAAATAAAAAATTGCTCATTTTATAACTTTATAGAATTAATAATCAAAACATAAATAATGATTACTGAAGATAATAAACAATCAATTGAAGGTTTAAATAGGGGTGTTTCTAAAGACATGAATATTAATGCAGGTAATAAGAGAAGTGAGTCAATGGAAAATTCTAAAGAGGTTATTGAAAAACCCGTTAATAATGAAGGAGTAGCAACTTCCAAAACTGACTTACATTTAGAAAAGCAATGGTTAGCAGTACGGGATGAATATCTAGCCCACTATCCTGATGCAGATCACACCGGTACAGAATATGATAATAGGAATTTTTCATCCATTATCGATAGTATCGCAAAAAGAAGACAACGTACATCGAAAGAAATACGTGATGAAATTATGGAATGGTCATCGACTAAATAGATTTAAACTTCAAAATCTTCAAGATTTAAGTTTCATTCTCATAGAGCATAAAACAAAATTAAGGGATATTACTGTTTAACGTATTTATCAAATTATCGGAGGCTTTGTTGCTGCGGTTTGGTCAGATTTATTTCAAGGACTGTTTATGTTTTTAGGTCTAGTTTTAAATCCTTAAAAGATGCTTTACTTTGAACCATATCGGGGGATCGGCAAAAATGACCATATTGCTTTTTTATTAAAGAAAGTTTCTGTTTCTTGCCATTTGAAAAAAAATGCTTTGTGTATATTTATAATCATTTAAAAAAAATTCACATACTTCAAAAAACACTATCCATAACTTTAATGTTGAACATGCTTTATCTGACTTCCAAAAAATCGCTCATTATGAAAAAACTAGTACTTATCCTTATACTCGCCATCACGTTTGTAGGCCGAGCCCAAGAGGAACTTGACTTAAGCTATTACCTCCCGCAGGATATTTCCTATGACGCGTCCATACCCACACCCAAAGAAATTATTGGGCACGAAGTTGGAGAATGGCACATAACGCACGACAAACTGATGTTCTATATGCAGGCCTTGGCAAACGCCAGTGACCGTATAAGCATAGAAAATAGGGGCGAAACCTTTGAAGGCCGACCTCTTCTATTGTTAACGGTTACCACGCCAAGGAACCATCAGAATATAGAACAGATAAGAAAAGATCATGTTGCGCTAACGGACAGTAGCGCGGACATGGATACGGCAAATATGCCGGTTGTGGTATACCAAGGATTCTCCATACATGGCAACGAGCCCAGCGGTTCCAACGCCGCCCTGGCATATGCCTATTATCTAGCCGCCGCCCAAGGGCCTGAAATGGAGGCAATGCTGAGCAATATGATAATTCTATTGGATCCTTCGTTCAATCCGGATGGATTGCAACGCTTTGCGTATTGGGCGAATACCAACAAAAGCATGACCTTGGTAGCCGACAACAACGAACGGGAATACCATGAGGTTTGGCCGGGCGGAAGGACCAACCACTATTGGTTTGATATGAACCGCGATTGGCTTCCAGTACAACTCCCGGAAAGTAGGGCGCGTATAGAAAGTTTTCATAAATGGATGCCCAATATCCTAACGGATCATCATGAAATGGGAACCAACTCCACTTTTTTCTTTCAGCCGGGAGAACCCATGCGGACGCATCCCTTGACACCGGATATGAACCAGGAACTGACACGCGAAATCGGCACCTACCATGCAAAAGCTTTGGACAAAATAGGATCTCTTTACTATTCGGAAGAAGGTTATGACGACTATTATTATGGAAAAGGATCTACCTTCCCGGACGTAAACGGGAGCATAGGCATCCTGTTTGAGCAGGGAAGCTCCAGAGGACATGTACAGGAAAGCGAAAACGGATTATTAACCTTTCCTTTTACTATTCGCAACCAGTTTGTTACGGCGGTTTCTACTGTTGAGGCGGCCAACAACATGGGTGGTAAAATATTGGACTATCAGAAAAAATACTATCGGGATATCAAAAACGAAGGTGCCAAGAGCAAGACCAAAGGAATCGTATTCGGGGACAGTAAGGACGGTGCCAAGGCTTGGCACTTGGCGGAAATTCTACAACGGCAAAAAATAAAATTCCACGAACTGGCAAATGACGCCACCATAAACGGAAAGGCCTACGCCAAAGGAAAAAGTTATGTTATTCCCATGGATCAGAAAAATCCTAGACTGATTCAAGGAATGTTCGAAAAGCGCACCAGCTTCAAGGACAGTATTTTCTATGACGTATCCGCTTGGACGTTCCCCTTGGCTTTTAATGTGGATTATACAGAGGTAAGTTCACTAAGTAATGCAGGGCCGGAAATCACGGAACTAGCCCCAATGTCCGGCTCCGTAAGTGCCAAAAGCGACTACGCCTACCTTTTTGAATGGAACGAGTACTACACGCCAAAAGCATTGAACGCCATAGTAGAAAAAGGCCTACGTGCCAAAGTAGGCATGACTCCCTTTACCTTGGAAGGAAAAACCTATGATTACGGAACCATTATGGTGCCGGTACAAAACCAAGACCTCAATGCTACCGAATTACACGCTTTTTTAACAAAAGTAGCCAAAGAAAGTAACTTGAATATCACTTCTGTGGGAACTGGCCTTACCAAGGGCATAGATCTAGGAAGTAACGATTTTGAGCCTATCCATAAGCAAAAAGTGGCCATTATCGTCGGCGAGGGTATCCGCTCCTATGATGCAGGGGAAATCTGGCATTTGTTCGATACGCGCTATGCTATGGAACTTACAAAGATAGACCTGATCTACCTGAGCGATGTAGACCTAAGTAAGTACACGGACATTATTCTGCCCAGCGCCTATGGAAATGCCATCAACAAGGGACAAACGGATAAAATAAGGGATTGGATAAAGGATGGAGGTACCTTGATCGGTTACCGCAACATGGCGGAATGGCTGAACAAAAACGAGTTCATGAAACTGGAATTCAAAAAAGATACCTTAATAGGCAAGAATATCAGCTTTGAGCAGAAGAACGATTTTAGGGGCGCACAGGTTACCGGAGGCGCAATTTTTGAAGCCACCCTTGATCGCTCCCACCCCATCAACTTTGGTTACAAAAATGATAAGCTATCCCTGTTCCGCAATACCAATGTCTACATAAAACCGAATAAGGACAGTTACAACAACCCGATTATCTACACCAATGAACCGCTCCAGAGCGGCTATGTGTCCGAGGAAAACTTGGAGATGCTCAAAGGTTCGGTTCCTTTTCAGGTACAAGGTCTGGGTAAAGGAAAGGTGGTTGCGTTTACGGACAATACCAACTTCCGTGCCTTTTGGTACGGTACCAATAAATTGTTGATGAACGCTATTTTCTTTGGGGAGAAGATGTGATGCCCCCTGGAAGACTGTTCAAATATATTCTGGAATCGATTAAAAAAGTTATGTTTTCAATTGTTGCTATACAGTCCATCCTCTATAGCTCTTTCCATATTAAATGTTAGTCCTCTAACCTGTGTAAAATTTCTAATATAAAACTTAACAAAAAAAGCCGTTTTACGAGTAAAACGGCTTTTTTTCAATACTTTTTAGCTAATTCAAAGTATTTATAAATAAAAGACAAATTTTAATTTATAGGAAAAACCCATAAATCGTCATCGAGAAGGTGTCCCCCCTGTGCATTGATTGCCTGCTCATAACTTTCTGGATTACCTAACCTTTCTGAGATCGGGTAAAGCAATCTCCTGGGTACAATTCCAGAAGGATTGTTTCCATTGGCACCAGCGGGATTGGCAACAATTTCCGGATACCCTGTTCTCCTATAATCATTCCATACCCCCACAGCATTTTGTCCATATAAGGCCTTATATTTCTCAATGATAATCAATCTAATTTTTTCATCCATTGATCCAGCTAAATTGATAGTTGATAAGTATGCAGATATTTGAGTTCCCGAAACACCTAAATACTCCATATTTGCCCTAATAGCTCTATTTAATTCCTCTGCCGCGTCCTCGTTTAGCCTTACTTTTGATTCCGCTTCGATGAATTTTAATTCAGTATAGCTCATTACGGGGGAAGGACTATCCAGCTGAGCCCAAAATAGGTTGGGATTATTTGAATTATAAAAAATAAAATCACTACCAGGATTTTCTTCCATATATAAATCTTTTCTTGGGTCATTTTCCATTAACTCTGAAAAAGAATCGCTTATTATCAAAGTATTGGGCCGGCCGATTCCAAATAAAGCCAAGGGATGACCTCCATTTTGAGTGTTTTCAAATAAAAAGTCTAATTGACCACTATTGTTTTCCATTGCCATCCTAGATTCTTCCAACGCTAATTGAGCTACATCACTCCTGACACTGGTTTGCTGAATATAAAATCGCGCTTTTAGTCCATGGGCCGCTTTTATCCAATCTTCATTACTCCCTGCCACCAGACTTCCTCTAATCCCTGCGGGGTCTTCAGCATTTAAATCCTCTATGGCTCCGGACAATAAATTCTGAAGTGCCCCATAAATTTCTTCTTGACCGTCATACTTCGGGGATAGGTTTTCTTTACCTAGAAAAGCTTCGGAATAAGGTATATCGCCCCAGACGTTTGTAGCCATACCTAAATTTATCGCCATATAAATTTTAGCTACTCCTCTGGTATTAAGTGCGCCATTTTCAGTTGCCCTCTTAATTATATCATCAGCATCCCTCATAGCCCCTGTATAGAATCCAGATTCCCAAATTGTGTTCGAGCCCGGTCCATCCTCGCCTATATTATAGTCTGTATATTGTAATTGTTGAGCATCGCTCCCTTCCCAATGTTGCATTATAATACCTGCATGGCGAGCAAGTGAGGCAGATTGATTCCTATGAGTTTGGGTCTGCATAGCGGGAACCAAAGCCGTAATCTCTACATTCGCACCCCCGGGGCGTGTAGGATCCTGGTTGATGTCATCATAATCGCAGGAATACAAAAGAAACAAACAGATTATGGAAGTGGTTGTCAATTTTATTTTACAGAATTTCATATCAATATTTTTAAAAATTAAATTTGGCCGTAAGGGCATAACTTTTAGTATTTGGCTGATTAAAATAGTCCAGTCCTATTCCATTGGAATCACCGTTTAAATTTGTTTCGGGATCAACACCTGGATAATCAGTTATTAAAAATAAATTCCGTCCAGCGAGGGTAAAAGAACCTCCGGAAAGAAATGTATTATCAATGATACTTCTCGGTAATTTATAAGATAGTGCTACCTCACGTAATCTTATCCAAGAACTGTCATAAATATAATCTTCTGCCGCTCCGGTAAATCCATATCTTACCCATCTATTTGTATTGACCGGTTTATTTGGATCCGCAAAAGCAACTTGTGTTGTATTGGGGAGACCCGTGTCCACATTTACGCCCTCGAATACAAAACCGGTAATACTTCTTTGTTCAGCTGTTGTTTGCGAGGTTCCAAAATAATCCGAAACTTCGCAGGTTCCACACCATACATCTCCCCCTTTTCGTATATCCAATAGGCCGGATATACTGAAGTTTTTATAGGAGAATGAATTTCTCAGACCCATAGTCCAATCTGGATTAGGATCGCCAATTATACCGGATTCCGAATCCTGTAGTGGAAATCCATCATTTCCAATTATCACTTCCCCACTATCACTTCGGGCAAAACGAGAACCAAATATGGAACTATAGGGTTGTCCGGGCACAGCTACACTATTTACACTTCCTAAACCAGACAGAATTATGGATTCAACATTTTCCGCAAGCTCAACAACGGTATTTTCATATGCCGTCCAGTTTACATCTATATCCCAAGAAAAATTCTGATTATTTATCACTTTTACCCCACCGGAGACTTCCCAACCTCTATTTTCAATAACACCGGCATTTATTATTCTTGAAGTGTAGCCTGTAACAGAGGGCTGATCGACCGCTATAATTTGATCTGTGGTCTCTTTGTTATAATAAGTGACATCCAATTTAAAACGCGAATCGAATAAATAGAATTCAGCTCCCAGTTCATATTCCCGAGTTTGTTCAGGTCTTATGTCAGGGTTTCCCAATTGTGAGGATCTCTCAAAGGCAACTCTAGAAAATAACGGAAACTGATTTGAACCTATAAAGAAATCCCCTCCCGCAGCAGCTGCACCGTAATAAGTTAAAGTTGAAAAAATCGGGGCATCGTTTCCAGCCTTACCATAAGAACCTCTTATTTTTCCATAATTTAGCACATCATTTTCCCATAATTCCGTGAAGATAAAACTAGTTCCCACACTATAAGATTGGAAAGCATTGTTGTTGGCCGGCAAAGTGGAAGACCAATCATTTCTAAAAGTCCCATTTAAAAAAAGCATATCATCATATGCAAATCTCGCATCCATAAGCACGCCGTCCAATTTTCTTCTTCCTATGGACTCCGATGAAATTTGGCTGGCAGTGTTTGCTAAATTAAACAATCCGGGCACCGTTAAAGCTTCACCAAGTACTTGTCTGTTCAAACTCTCTGTGCTAAAACCATCGTAACCCAACAGACCATTTACTGTAATTTTATCACCTATATTGTGTTCTGTGAGAAAGAGCAGTTGGGTATTTATATCTTCATTAAAAATATTTCTATCAAAGACTTCTCCCTGAGGATTCGATGCAGAATTAATATCAAGGACCGATTTCCTTACGTCAGCATACTGGTCATAACCCAAGGTACCACGAATCGTTGCCCAATCAGAAGGTTTGTAATCAAATGAGAGTCTACCTATAAATCTTTTCACATCATCCGTAGATGGATTTTTGGCAACCGTCCAATAGGGATTGTCATAAATACCCGCCCTATAGCTACGTTGTGTGCCGTCCGGTAATTCGTACGCTGATGGATTACCAGCTGGATTAAGTAAACCATTAGCATTATCGAATGTAGGGGTAGTTCTAACTATTCCCACCATTACCCCAGAAATATTTGAACCTCTTTGTACCCTACGTCCACCAGAGTTGACATAATTTGCACTTGCGGATATTTCAAAATTATCCGTTAACATTGCACTTATATCCGCTCTAAAAGACTTTCGGGAAAATTTTTCATTAGGAGAAATACCGGTTTGACTCAAATTCGATCCAGATACATAATATTTTACCTTTTCCGACCCGCCCCTTACTGAGACATTATTATCCTGAAGTACTCCCGTGCCAAAAAAATCATAATGATCATATGCTTCGGCAGGCTGACCATTTCCTGTTCCCTGCGGAACCAGTCTTCCTTGGCTATGATATGGATAAGAGGTATCACCGTCATATTCAAGGGATGAAATTCTTGGCCCCCAGCTAAAACTCTCACGGGTTTCAGGCCCCCTATAGATGGGAATACCGTTTGACGGACGACCTTGTGCGAATTCTCGTTGCAATTCAGGAAGTTGATTGGGGGTACTGAATTGAGTTGTTGATGTGATAGAAACGGTAGGTGCCCCCGCAATCCCCTTTTTAGTAGTTATAATTATTACACCGTTCGCGGCTCTTAGGCCATATAGCGTTTGTGCTGCAGTCCCTTTTAATATATCTATGCTTGCAATATCAGCTTGATTAATATCAATAGCTCTGTTGGATTGATCCGCTCCGCCATTACCATTACCAGAATTCGAATTATCAATAGGCACACCGTCAATTATGAAAAGAGGACTATTTGATCTGTTGATCGATGTGTTTCCTCGGATTCTGATTGTTGAGGAGGCTCCTACGGAACCGGAAGAACTTATCACGTTCACACCCGCAGCCTTAGAGGACAGAGAGTTTGCAAGATTGACTTCTCCCGAATTCTCAATATCGTCCGATGTCACAGTTTCTATAGCGTTTGTTACCGATCTCGGACGTGATTTTATACCTAGTGCGGTAACCACCACCTCTTCCAACGCTGTAGCATCTGTTTCAAGAACAACGCTATTCAAATTGTCTTGTCCCACAACCAACTCCTTTGTCAGAAAACCAATGTAGGAAAAAACTAAAATATCATTTTGTTCTGCCTGAATAGAATAGTTTCCATCAAAATCACTCTGTACCCCTCTTGTAGTTTCTTTTACCACAACATTCACCCCAAGTAGAGGAATACCCTGATCATCGGCGACTGTTCCGGTCACGTTTCTTTGTTGTGCAAATGCCATTTCGAAAAAGCTCAGTGAAATGAATAAAATGCAAGTTATTTTAAATCTCATATTGCAAATATTTATGATTGATCCGCAATTGTAGCAATTATATTAGTGTTAAACAAATGCAAAAAAATCAAACTATAAATACCATTAAACGAAAACGGACGTAACCCGCTAGTTATTAAATGTTTAAATGAATTTAAAATATTCTGATAAAATTTGTAAGAATATCAAACTTAGGTGTCTTTACAAAATTTTGAATATATTTGGAATTTTAGATTTGGATAGACTCGCTTTTTTACTTTTTTAGCTAGCGCCAAAGGTAAATTAGACTTACCTTATCACTTAAATGTTCTTAAGGGCGCACGGGAGATCGGAGAAGCAATCTTCCAGAACAGGCAGGAGAAGTCCCATCCTTTTATTTTTGATTATGAGCACGACAGGACAGCACCGGTTGGATATGCAGCCATCTTCATGGAACCCGATGCCACGAGCCCTTACAATTTGCTTTTATATATAGATACCCCCAATACTAACCGGATACAAAAGTAAATGCAATTTGAAAATGATTAACAATACAATACCTGTTTTAAAGTCGAATTTCGGAAGAGAAAATGTAATTCTGTTTGCGGACAACATAAGCTTCAGGGCATGTTATGGCTTGGAAACCAATGCTATTATATAAACCACTGATATAAATTAATTTAACGTAAACAACGTCCTTATGAAAAACATGTACCTATATCTATTGATTATTTTTATTACGGGAACAAGCCGGATAGTAGCGCAGGAAAAGGAATCAAATGATGAGATTATTAAAAGAATGGGCAACCAAATAAGCAATTTACGCCATAGCCTAGATCAACTTGGCAAAGGTATAGATGATATTCTTTGGTATCAAAAAGTTGGAGATGTAGCCCACGTAGATAAGGTTACAATGACCGGACCTCCTTTGTGGAAAGAGAAAAACCCAACATCTCAGGGCTATGGGAACCCCCTGATTTTTACTTCCTATGTCTTTGTGCCAAAAGATATCGATCCAAATAGGAAGTATCCTTTGATCGTCTTTCCACATGGAGGTGTACATAGTAGTTTTGGAACATTTTACGCTCATATTATCAGGGAATTAATGGCACAACAATATATTGTTGTGGCTGCAGAGTATAGAGGGAGTACAGGTTATGGAAAAAGACATTACGAAAACATCGATTATGGTGGTCGAGAAGTTGGAGATGTTGATGCCAGCCGTGAATTTATGATAGAAAATTATAATTTCGTAGACGAAAATCGAATCGGGATAATCGGTTGGAGCCACGGCGGTCTTATTACCCTCCTGAATATTTTCGATAATCCCAACAATTACAAGGTTGCATATGCTGGTGTTCCTGTAAGTGATCTGGTAGCAAGAATGGGTTATAAAACTCAAGGATATAGAGATCTCTATTCCGTTGATTACCATATAGGCCAGACGGCTTATGAAAATGTTGAAGAGTACAAGAAACGTTCACCGGCCTATAATGCCCATAAACTCAAGAATACGCCCCTTCTTATACATACTAACACCAATGACGATGACGTAAATGTTCTTGAAGTCGAACATTTGATTTCTTCATTAAAAGCAAACAATAAGAAATTCGAATACAAAATTTATGAAGAAATCCCTGGGGGGCATATTTTTAATCGGATTGACACCAAACACGCCAGGGAAGTAAGGGTCGATATCTACAAATATCTTGATAGGCACCTTAATCCTCCAAGAAAGATAAGAACGGTCAATGAGCTAAATAAAGCTAGTTATAAAGGATTCTAAAAAATGGTGTTTTTTTCAAAATACTGTAATCGAGATTTAAAAATTCAGGTTATGCGAATTACAAAAATAAACCATAGAATAATTTTAGCTTCTATTGGCCTCATCATTATTGCTTCTTGCAAAACTAATCAACAATGGCAAGGACAAGGACAAATTCAGGCGGTCAACACCCAAACAGTCCCCGTCAGTCTTCAATTTAAAGATGTTTTTGACCTTGGTAAGGGAATTTATGCTTCCAATGAATTCGAAGGGGCAAGGTTAAACGGTATTGTCCTTGTAAATGATACCCTTGTATCAACGCTGATAACCTCAGAAAACTCCCCAATTAATCCTAGTCCGTGGTACGCCTTTAAGCTTTGGGCCGACAAGGAACAGGAAATAACGTTGGCCCTTACATATCCAGAGGATGTTAATCATCGGTACCATCCGAAAACAAGTAGGGACGGAGTAAATTTCCAACAAATGGATTCTTCCAATTTTTTTATAAATAAAAAAATTGTCGAAGGTTCACCGAAATCCTCCGGTGCAACCATGAAACTTTCCTTAAGTACTGATACGCTGTGGATTTCCGCACAGGAACTTCTCACGACCTCCAGCAACGACTCATGGACAGAAGAGTTGAGTAAGAAATCTTTCATTACCAACTCAAAGGCCGGCGAAAGTCGTGGTGGAAGGCCTATTAACGTATTGAAGATAGGGGAAAGTGACGATAAATCGATGATCGTTGTAATTTCCCGGCAGCATCCACCGGAGGTAACGGGATATTTGGCAATGAAGGCCTTTGTAGAAACCCTTTCCTCGGATAGTGAGGATGCAATTGCGTTTAGAAAAAAATACAATACTTATGTATTCCCATTGGTAAACCCTGATGGAGTGGACAATGGCCATTGGCGCCATAATATGGGAGGCATTGACCTAAACAGGGACTGGGAGGATTTTAATCAACCCGAAACAACCCTTATAAGGGATTTCTTCGAAAATAAAGTCAAAGATTCCGGGGGTAAAATTTACTTTTTTGTCGATTTTCATTCTACGTGGCAGGACATTTATTATACTATAGACCCAGAGCAGAAAGGTAATATGCCCGGCCTTGTCCCTGCACTTATTTCCGCAACAGGTAAAGAACTGAACAATTATGAACCAAACATCAAACCAAGTCCTGGAACAGGAAAAAGAGTAACATCAACTAGCTATTTCTTTTATGAACATGGCGCGGAATCTCTTACCTATGAGATCGGCGATAAAACACCTAGGGAATTTGTTAGGAAGAAAGGAGAAATTACGGCCAAAAAACTTATGGAACTATTACTCAAATAGGATCAGTGCGTCTGTCCGGATACACTTGAGATCCCATTTGTGGAATGTAGCGTTTTAGAGCTAAATTGACCCCTTTTCTCAAATCTTTCAATTATCATTGAAATTCCTGTTGTACTACCTAAATGAAATCTGACTCTTTCCCTTACTTGGGAACAGCTACTTCGTTTTTTATAATTATTCATTTAGATGATATTGATCTTTGAGATGGTGTTTGGTGGTAGTGTCCATGCATATACTCAGGAACTTATCGAGATTCGATAAGTTGTTAAAATATTCAAGTCGCTCCACATCCCAATGTAGGACTTTTTTGGTCTTATCGTTGATAGTTAAGGTTCGTGTTCCCCGCGTAGCACAAGGCAAGTTAGAAAACTCGAAATTCTCATTGAACTTTTTTTACTTCAGCTTTATATCCAGTAAGCTTATATGGAGTAATTTTAACATTACCTAAATATTACGGATGCTTTTGTTTACGATATGTGTGGATAAGGATTTTTATAAAAAATAATTAAACGATGCTTAGGGCATAAAGTCGAAAACAAAACTGCCTTTAAATCTTCAGTAGTTTTGATTTTTACCCAACTTATAATAACTGCGAGCCTAAAATATTGTCTCGTTTTTTTATGCAAGTTTTATCATAGGGTACCTTCTGACTTTATTTTTTTTAATTGATTAACCAGTTCCGTATACCGTTCCTTGGCATCCTTGCCTATCTCTTTGTCGGCGTCACCAACAATATAGGACAAATAAGAAATTTGCGCGACCAACATTTGTCGTGGATACGCACCTTCATCATTTTTTAGTTGTTTCAGCACAGTTTCAAGTTTTTTCTTTTCATCATTGTTTTTAGTCTTTTCCAATTTAATTTCCAGATCTGCCTGTAGTTTTCTTGCTTCGGATAATAGGTCGATTACTTTATTATGAAAATTCAGTTGTTCAGTAATCATTTCCTGTGATATACCTTCCATTTCTAGTCTGGGATCTATAAGGACCTGAAACTGTTGTTCGAAGGTTTCCTTGCCTACCGTTAGCTTAACTGAATAGGAGCCAGGAGGTACCATAGGCCCATTTTTAAAGTTATGTTCTTTTTTATCGCTCCAAGCACCTTTTTGACGCAAATCCCATTCAAATCGGTTTAAACCTTTTTTTGTTTCCAGTTTTGTATCCGCATACCTAAAAATCATGTTCAAGCCCATATCCTCTACTTCTTCAGAGGTGGACTGTAATTGGGTGGAATCACTAACGATACTGACTACCGCTCGCCTATCTGCATCCAGCACCTCCAATTGGACTCCTTCCTTAAGTTCCCTCGGCAGGTAATAATCAATGGTTACCCGGGTGGAAGGATAGTTCGGGAATTCACTTGAGTCCCGTGACGTCCTATATCTAATGGTGCTATCTGGTTTAAAAAGCACAGGTGAGTTCTGTAAACTAGCAATTTTGGGGTCTCTTAAAGAAACAATATTATCCAAAATCCAAAAACCACGCCCCATCGTACTTAAAATTAAATCGCCTCTATGAATAACAATATCCGTAACCGGGGTAACCGGTAAATTTTGCTGAAGTTTTTTCCAAGTTGTACCATCGTCAATTGAAACGAACATGCCAAATTCCGTTCCGCCATATAGTAAACCTGCTGTTTCAGGGTCTTCCCGTAAGACACGGCCGGTAAAATCTGAAGGAATTCCATTGGAATCCGTACTGATCAATTCCCAGTTTTTTCCGTAATCCTCCGTTTTGTAAAAGTACGGGGTGGCATCTCCCAACAAATGTCTATCAACAGCAATGTAAGCTTTGGCCGGGTCAAATTGAGAGGGTTCCACTGACTCTACACGCCCGCCTTTTGGTAGTTTTTTAGGGGTTACATCTTCCCAAGTTTGACCTCCGTCCTTGGTCAATGAAATTACACCGTCATTAGAGCCTGTCCAAATTAGGCCCTCCTTAAGTTTTGATTCCCTTATGGAATACAAGGCACTATAATACTCCTCCCCTGTGATATCACGGGTAATAGGGCTACCGGAAACAATCTGCTTGTCCTCTTCGTTTGCCGTTAAATCCGGAGAGATAATTTCCCACACAAGGCCATCATTTCTAGTTTTATGAACAAATTGTGAGCCCATAAACACCACATTCGGATCGTGGGGGGACACGTGAACAGGTGCTATGCGCTGAAATCGATACTTTAGGTCTTTAGGGTTGTGGCCATAAATATTGGAGGCACCTATAGAATATTCTCGATCTGTTCCTGTTATTTTATTGTAGACACTAAAGCGGCCCTTACAATTATTATACACTACGTTGTGATTTCCAGGTTTTGGGACGGTCGGGCCTGTTTCGCACCCACCTACATCGATCATTATCTGTGTTCCTTGCGGTGATGTACCACTTGGGGCAACGCTGGGAATGGCAATGGTAGTATTGTCCTGTTGTGCTCCGTAAACCCAATATGGATATTGGTCATCTACCGCCACTTGGTAAATTTCCGCGGTTGGTTGATTGAATTGGGTAGACCATGTTTTGCCCCCGTTATGGGAAACGTTTGCACCGCCATCATTGCATTGAATCAACAAATCAGGATTATCGGGATTGAGCCAGATATCATGATTATCGCCATGGGGAACAGGCATATCTTCCCATGTTTTACCGCCATCTATAGATTTCAATAAGGGATTGGCATTGGAGTATACAATATCAGGATTGGTAGGGTCGAGCTCGATATTGGTATAATAAAAGGGTCTATTGACGAGGCCTTCCTCACTGGAGATCTGCTCGAATGTTTTTCCTTGATCGACCGATTTATATACGCCACCTTCTTTGCCTGGAGCTTCTATGACCGCATATAGAATACTCGAATCTGTCCGGGAAACCGCCAAATCTATCTTACCTATCAAACCTTTTGGCAGACCGCTTTCCAATTTTATCCAATCCTTACCCCCGTTAATGGATTTGTAGATTCCCCCTTCCTTATTTTCTCCGCCGGAGATAATCGTCCAAGGGGTACGTTGTGCTTTCCATGCCGCTGCATATACTATATTTGGGTTACCTGGCAGTAATTCTAAATCTGCAAATCCGGTTTCATCCGAAATAAATAAAGTCTTCTCCCAGTTTACGCCGCCATCAACGGTTTTATAGATACCGCGTTCTGCGTTTGGCTTAAAAGCATTTCCAATGGCGGCCACCCAAACAATATTGCTGTTAGTAGGGTCTATTTCGACGGCTCCGATCTGTCCTACATGGCGTAATCCGATATGCTCCCAGGTCTTACCCGCATCAATTGATTTATAAACGCCCTTCCCTTCAATGATATTACTACGGAGTCCATCGGATCCCGTTCCCACATAAACGATATTTGGGTCGTTTAGAGCTACTTCAATTGCACCAATGGACGGTGTTTCAAAAAAGCCGTCGGAAAGATTATTCCATGTAGTTCCGTAATCATCGGACTTCCATACACCGGCTCCTGAAGCACCTAAATAAAAGGTGCCTGGCAACATGGAAGTGCCCGTAACCACGGTTACACGACCACCACGTTCCGGCCCTAAGGTACGGTATTGAAAGGCAGCAAAATCCTGGGCAAATACACTAGTTGAAATAAAAACCGATACAGTAACAGCAACATAACAAAAAATAGTCTTCATATAAATATTTATAGGGTCGGTAAAAACCTAAAGTTACTTAAACTGTAAAATATAGCATAGTGGCGTCGATATTTTTGTCGTTTTTCAATGGATTTACACGCTATCCCTGATGCACCTAGCCATGTTCCTGCGGAAGTTGGAAATTACTCCGCCTCTCAGATTCCCGAGTGACCCGTAGAACCGGGAAACTTTCGGAAGTCTTGCCGTCTGCCGGATTTCCAACCCCCTCGAAACCGCGCACAAGAGCAAAACGTTTCTACGTTCCCCCGTGGGACCACTCCCACCTACCCCATCCATTCCGGTCTTGGATCCTCACGGGGAACTCCGAAAGTTATGCACTTGCCTTGCCACCCCTCCCCAAGCTGCTGCGGAAGTACGCCTTGGCCGCTCCACAGGTTATACGCCCAAACCGGACCCCCTCACAGCCGCGCACAAGAACCGCACGGTCTGGTAATGGACCGCACGGCACTTGCCTTGCCAAACCAGTTCGGAAGTCGTACCCCTTTTCCAAAAATAAAACCGATAAACCACCGTTGAAAATCCCCACGGGACAGCTCAAGTACTTCGGCTGGCGTACTCCACATTTAAGGTGTAGCAGATAAATAGGATGCGTAACTATTTTATTGGGCAAATGAACTATTCCGGTAGCCTCCTATAAGCAAAACATACTAATAACCCCTTTCAATGGATTTACACGCTATCCCTGATGCACCCGGCCATATTCCTGCGGAAGTTGGAAATTACTCCGCCTCTCAGACCACCCGAGTGACCCGTAGGACCGGGACACTTTCGGAAGTCTTGCCGTCTGCCGGATTTCCAACCCCCTCGAAACCGCGCACAAGAGCAAAACGTTTCTACGCTCCCCCATTGGACCGCTCGCGCCCTACCCCATCCATTCCGGTCGTGGACGCTCACGGGGGAACTCGGAAAGTTATGCACTTGCCTTGCCACCCCTCCCCAAGCTGCAAAACCG
>Ga0306871_1000443_pt1 | contig 16077 bp, 10 predicted proteins | sample AntRauMeHopE1497_FD_190447 | JGI IMG/M metagenome (GOLD analysis project Ga0306871, IMG submission 190447) | Saline lake microbial communities from Rauer Islands, Antarctica - Metagenome Hop E1 #497 (v2) (version 2) | ecosystem: Environmental > Aquatic > Non-marine Saline and Alkaline > Saline ... | reverse complement strand
CTCACTCAACCAACAAGCCGGAGCGGCCCACGGGGGCAGGACCCGAGGTGGCCCCGGACTCCAGGGAAGCGCAGCGCACTTCAACGCGATACCTTGCATAGGATGCCAGCCCGGGCACCACCGCAGTTCTTTCACGGGTGCGGCAGGCAACCCGCCAGCTCGGGCACGCAGCATCCTCGGCAAGCCAGAGCTCGAACGAGCACCTGCCAGCCCGGTCAGGGTGCCTCCAATCCGCGGTCAGCGAATGCCGACCGGACCGGCGGGCCCGGAGCGTGTCTACCGGAAACGGCGCTCCACTCACACGCTTGACTGGCCCGAATTGGGACACCGCTCCGCTTTGCGGGTGCACCCACCTCAGTGCCAGCCTGGCTTCGACGTGCGCCCCTTCGATGAGCACGCCGAGCTCGTGACCACTGAAAAGTCGGAGCATGGCCTTACCACGACTGTCGACCTCCCAGAGCTCCGACACAACGCTTGGCCCTGGCTGCCTGGCGCTGGCCCCGAGCGCGAGGACGGACGCTTCAGCCCGGCTTTCGTCGGCCTGGGTCGCCTGCAGAGTGGGGGCCGAGCCGGAGCCGCCGGCTGTGCCGCCGGCTGCGGCCTGATCGTGGACAGCCACAGCCCGTGGTGCCCCGGCGTGAACTTCAGACTTCGGGTGGTCGGCGACTTCAGCTCCCTCGCGGCTCCCTCCGCCATCCTTTGCGCCATCCTGCATCCGCACACCGGACCGTGGCCAACCCCAAGCATCAACCTCCACATGCTCTGGAAGCTCCCACAGCGGCACGAGCCCCAGGCAGTCCCACCAGAAAGCAGCCCCCCCCCGCCCTGCAGACTTGCTCCACACCCTCACGTAACGGTGGTGACGGTGTGCGACAGTCGCAGCCTCGGCCTCGCGCCGCTGGGTGTCTGGCCCTGCTCGGACCCTGTCCGGCCGAGCCCGGGACTGGCCGCGGCGGCCTTCGAGCACAGTTCCCAAGTCCCACACCGAAGCTGCTGTGAGGGGGCAAAACCAGAAAGTACGGCCCTCCGTCGGCATCGTGAGGCCCGGGCCGTCGTCCGCCGGCATCGCGATGACTGGATACCAGTCGAATCCTGATTGGGGCGGGATGTCGCCGCGTGCCAGCGATCCCGCGCGAACCCCCTGCCGGATGGGCGCGATCTTGAGAGCTGCGGCAGGCCCAGCCGGCGTCGGCTCAGGGCTGCCTGCGGAAGCGCCCCCGGCTCCATCGCCCTCTGCGGCGCCACCCGCAGCCAGCCGCGTGTGACCTTCCATTGCCACGCTCGTACCGGGTGCGAAGGAGTGTCGTTCAGCATCCCGTGTCTCGATGAAGATCTGCCCACGCTCAGAGGCAACCCTTGTGCCGGGCCAACGGGGCGACAGCCAAGACGGCGGCGACCAGCGAACCTCGACCCCGCGGCTACCGCAATGACCCACCCGAGGGGCATTCGGCGCAGGAAGCGGCACAACGAATCGAATCGTCGGCCCCGGGGTCGACAAAAACCCTGGTCCCACGGATGCCACCAGCCGGACCTCAAGAACGGTGGCGCTCGGGACCCAGCCAAACCCAGCAGTCCCCACGGCTCGCCGCGCCGAAGCGACAGTATGCCACGTGGGCTCGTCGGAGTCCATCGCTGACGAGGTGATCTTGCGACACTGGACTGCGACCACCTCATCAGCAACTTCAAGCCCGACGAAGCCTGGCCCCCTGTGCTCCCACTTGACGGCTACCCAGGCCATCCCTCGGGGCAGCAGCTTCGCACACTTGACAGCAGGCGGGAGTGGTGACTCTGGAGCAGTGGCACCTCGCCCGTAAGCCCACCCCGTCCACTGGCCCCGCGAGCCGTCAGCTCGAACAAAGGATCTCCGTGCCCGCAGGTTGACGCTGCACGCAGGTCCGAAGCCCCGAACCGTGGCAGCCGCTTGCTGGCCGGAGAATACCTGCCGCCACCCGCTGGGCTCTGCGCTGTCCTTGACCTGGAGCTCCCAGGCCGTGCTTCGGGGCTGCGCTCTCCCATGGCTGCTGGCGTCACACCGCCGTGTCTGTTGCAGACACCGACGGTACTCGGCCGCGGTGGCACCGTCCGCCCACGCCACTGACACCGAGTCGGATCCCGCTCCGACCACGCGCGGAGGCATGACTGGAACGGACTCCACGCTTGCCTCGCTGAGGATTCCGTCCTGCAGCACCTTGTAAAGGCGCGCAAAGCCTGCCGACAGAGCAGCCGCATGGACGTGCTTGAGTCCCCAAGAGTTGCTCACGATGTGCTCGGCCCCTCGGAGCAGCTCAGTCTCCGGATCACTCGCTGGACCCTGGGCAACGATAAGCTCGGATGCTACCGCTCGGATCTCGTCAGGTGAGGCCCCTGCCACTTCAGCAACAGCCAGCCGGCCCTCTGCGCGCAGCAGGGCGACGCCTGCGGCGGCAATCGCCGATGAGCTCTGCACAGCTCCGGGCAATGCAGCCGCCACAGACCCAAGTGCACGCCGAAGGCTGGCCGTCTGCGAAAGGTCGCACGGGGACGCGATCTGCTCAGCTGCTGCCGACACGACAGCGGCGACACCGGCGCACAGTGCTGCTTGCGTTGCTTGGGCCTGTGATGCCGCCTCCTGGTCCTGAGCCGCAGAGGCACGACAGCGGGCCTCTGCGGCAGCGGCCCGGTCATGGGCCGCCATGGTCTCGAGATCAAGCAGGGCGCCGTCGGGGTCGGGATGCGGCAGAGTGAAGAAACGCCCTTCGCTGCCCACGCTGCTGCCATCACCGTCGTACCCCCAAGCTGCGCGCATGGACTGGGCGAATGACATAACAGCTGCAAGGTCTGTATGTTGGGCACTAGCCCCCGGTGGCTCGTCCAGCACGTTGTCCCGTGGCAAGATGAAACCCCGCCCCCTGCGAGCTAGCATTCCCCGAAGTGAGCAGGGGGACACTTGCATGGCAAGGGCTGCTGCCCTCTTGCGCTGCAAGCCCTCGCCCGATGATTGACTGTTCTCCGGGTGTGCTCCGAGCACACCCTGCTCGGCATCCTGAAACTCGGGCTCGAGGATGGCGGTCCCAGCCTTTCGCACGGACAGGGTCAGGGATGGCGCCAGCAGAAGCTTCTTAGCGCCTGCATCCACGGCCAGAAGGGTGTGCCACTCCTTTCCCCAGGCAGCCTCAAGGAGCACGGCATCGCCCAACCGTAGGATGGCATCACAGGTGCAGACGTTGTCCTCGACCAGTGCGCCGCGCTCATCGGGCACTGAAGTCCTGGCACGTGCTGCTTCACAAGCTGAGCTGCCGTTGGAAGCATCGGGTTCGTCCAAGAACACGACCTCGTGGCCAAGGCCCGCGCTTGCCTCCGCCTGGGCTGCCTCTAGACTCATCGCACAGGCCGCCGCGAAGTCAGCCGCGAGCCTGTGCACGTCACTTGGTGCTTTAAACATCCCGGCGTGCTCAAGAGGCTCGCTGCCCCACGACGTCATTCCTCCCCCAGATGCCAACCTCAGGCCAGTCGCCGAAGCGAAGTCATCCAGCGCTGAAACTGCAGCCCGTGGCAGCAGCACCGACCCAGACCGCGCGGCAGTGACTGGGACTGCAAGCTCCACAGGCTCGCCAGCTCCAGGGCTGCTGGCTTCCGCGCCCAGCCTGAGGGCGAGGAGGGCGGCTTCGGTGTCCGCGAAGCACCGTGCAGCCGCAGCTCGTACCTCGAACGCCCCCTTGCGCTCGTCTGCGTTGTGAAGCCGGACGCGGTCATCAAGGCTGTCCCAGTCGCCAAGTGACTCCGGCCATCCGCCTGACCAAGCAACGAGCAGGCCGCGGCCGTGGTTGCCGGCGGCGGCCTTCACGGCACTCCCGACTTGGCTCCTGCGCTCATGGCTGGCCAGCCTCCCCGTTGAAATGTCGGCCAAAGCAGCCCGCACGCGCCGAAGTGTCGTGTCAGCGTGGCGTGCCTTCGCCGTCCGGGACTGCGCAACGGCCTGCCTGGCGGCCCTCAGCCTTGTCGCTGCTTCCGTGTCAGTTGTCGTGCGCATCCCTGGATGAGCTGCACGAAAGGCCCTGGCACGCCCCGGAGAAGCGGGCGCACACCCTCGGGCGGCGGCTTCGGCCTGGGCCACGGAAGCTGAGCCGGCATCCCACCGCTGCCGCTTTAACGTCTCCCGCACGGGTCGCCACGGTGCGGAATGGCTGGCTCCTGCAGCACTGGCTGGCCTGTCCGAGGCTGCCTTCCTGCGCTTCGACTGGCACCAGGCCTCAAACCGCGCCGCTGCCATCGCTCTCGTCGTTTCTCGGCCGAGCGCCTCGCCGTCAGACATCGCCCGTGCCGCCCGGTCACGCAGGCCTCGGAGGTGTGAGATGGCATGCACCTCGCTCGGAAGGGGCGCCTGCGCGACAGCGTCCACGAGCCACCGGCGGGCGAGCCTGATGAAAGCCCGGTCCTCTCGCGTCGTTCCCACGATCGGCCCGATGCGGCGCGACCGCACCATCGCCGACCACTGATCAGCTAGATGAGCGGCTGGTGAAGCTGTGGGCACCGTCGAGCCGCTGGCCTCGCCCAGACCGGCAAGAAGCTCGGCCAGGCCCAATGGCCCGGCCTCGGCACCGGCACCGGCACCGGGTGCGGCTTCGGGAAGGTCTGGTGCATCTTTCAGTGTCACTCCGCTGTATGCTAGCCAAGCTGCCCAGTAAAGCTGCACAGACTCCCAAGCGCCGCCGGCAACGGCCGCGAGCGCCCTGGCCACACCAGCACGCCCAGATGCTGACCCAGCCGCTGGCACATGACCAGTAGCGGCGTTTGTATCTGCTGACGACGGCGTTGTGAGAAGCAGCCGCACTGCATCCTTTGCTAGCGTCGGGAGCGTTCCGGTGGCTTGCATTCCGGCGCCTGGATGCCCTGGTAGGGGGCGCAAGACACTGAGAGAGCTGATGCCAGGCGTCGAAGCTTTGCCGCCGTGTGCTGTGCACCGGAATCGTAGCCGGGTGCTGCGGCCGGCCTTGCGAGTGAGCCGGGACAACGACGGCCAGCGCTGGATTTGCCACACGCACGGCGTTTCACCTCGCACATGGCACCCGGGCCCGGGCACTCGCGATCTAGTCCTGCTTTGGCTTGGATTCTTTGCCGCTGGAGCAGTAACGCGCAATGGCGAACATCAGGAAGAGGTAAAAGTACGAGCCGTACATGACGATGCCCCCGGCGTAGGCCCCCGCCGTCATTGAGCAGTCACTGCCACGCGAGACGAATAGCGGCACCGCGGCACAGATCATGACCCCCACAACCATCTGGCTGATCTGGAGCAGCGTGATGACGAAGGCGACGGCATTGTTCCGGAAGCCCAGCGTAGTCAGGCCGAAGTACAGATACATCACGGCGTGAACCATGTAGTTGAACGTGACGAACCAAAGGCCCGCTGAGGACCGGGTCGCGTAGCTCCACCACGCGTACAGCAGAACCGAGACGTGATGATACCAATGAAGGAAGTTCACCTCCCGCTTCCGGAGCACGAGGAACACCGTATCCCCAAGCTCGGGGATCTTAGAGAAGATGAACAGCGCTGTCCAAAGCCCTGTGGCACCGCAGCCGTACGCTGTCTCGGCAGGGGCGCAAAGCGAGGACTCAAACCCGCTCTGGGTGACGTTGTGGATGAGCATCGGCATCGTTTTCAGCAACCCGAGGAAGGAAAACGCCGACAGCGCAAGGTTCCATGCCAAAAGCACGCCCTTGAGCTTCAGAGGCTGGCGGCCGGCCATCACCCACCGGCCGACCTCCACCAAGACGCAGTAGGCCGCGCAGACGGCCAGAGGCAGCCACACGTTCGCGCTGGCGAAGCGCACTGCTGCGCGCGGGTTGAAAGCCATCTCAAACTCTGAGGTGAGCGGCTCCATCCAAGCGTAGTGCTGCGTCACCTGAGCGAACGGCAGGCCGTTCGGTGTGAGGAACACAGCAGGCGAGGACCCATTCCCAGGTGTCGCCTGGAAGCATAGCTCCAGTTCCTTGGTCCGCCCCGAGCACTCAAGCATGGCACTGCAAGGTGCGGGCGCGTTGTGGGGAAGGCGCCTCGCGGGGCAGTGTGGCCGTGAAGCTCTGCCGAAGCGTCCGTGCTTTAAGGCGCTCGCCTGGGCGGCACTCGTGGCCCAAGCGGGCCCCATCAAGCACCATGATATTGCACGCCGGTGTGGTGTCGTATGCGCGCGCGTCACGCAACCGGACAACGACGCAGTTCCCGTGGCCGCCGCGGGCACGCCCGCGCTTCCCGGTGCAGTGCGCAGCAAACGCACCTCCTACTCTGGGGCCTCCCACTGCGTGACCTCGCTCTCGGCGTGGAAGTAGTACGTGCGCCCGTCGTCCGTCGTCATGGCCTCCCACCCGGCCGGCAGAGCGCTGCCGGCCTCAGCCGCTGCCTCGCCGCCAGGCCGCTCCCACTGCGTGACCTCGCTCTCGGCGTGGAAGTAGTACGTGCGCCCGTCGTCCGTCGTCATGGCCTCCCACCCGGCCGGCATGGCTTCGGACCCTCCGCCGGACTCAGCCGCTGCCTCGCCGCCAGGCCGCTCCCACTGCGTGACCTCGCTCTCGGCGTGGAAGTAGTACGTGCGCCCGTCGTCCGTCGTCATGGCCTCCCACCCGGCCGGCATGGTGTCGGACCCTCCGCCGGACTCAGCCGCTGCCTCGCCGCCAGGCCGCTCCCATTGCGTGACCTCGCTCTCGGCGTGGAAGTAGTACGTGCGCCCGTCGTCCGTCGTCATGGCCTCCCACCCGGCCGGAAGCACTTCGTTTGCGTCTTCGGCTGAGGGAGCTGCGTCCGCCGCGACCGCAGCAGCGCCTTCTGTTGGATCAGGCGCAGAGACCGCCGACGGGGCCACCTCCGCCCCTTTCGCACCCGTGGGCTTCGGAGCCCGCTTCCCCGTGCTGGGGGCCCGAGAGTCAGATGTTACAGCGGCGATTGTGCCTGGAATGACGCCTGCGAGCGCAGCGGCGCCACCGTTGAGGAGCGAAGGCGCGTTGGCAGCGGCTGCAAGCTGCGCCTTGGTGAAGACGATCTTGGTCTTCTTGACCACCTTGTGCCCCAGAGTTGGGCCGTCGTAGTCTGGGCATTTCTCCTGAACGAGGCGGCCGAGGGCATGCAGCTGAGTCACCACGGACCGCATGTCCTTGGCGTCGTAGAGGTCGTTCGTGCCGAACATCTCGTACTCATCCACGCCAAACTTGCGAGCAGCCCGAAGATACTGTGTGATGTTCTCCTGCGCGCATGTCCGAGGCAGGCACGGGGGCGATCGCTCGGTGACTGCCGGTTGCAGCCCAAGGCGGCGAGCGCCGGCAGGCGGAGGGCCAGCGTCGGCTTCGCCGACCGGATGAAAGCATGCCACAAGGCATGCCTCACTCTCTGTACGATGGCCATCGTCCGCTTGGAGGGCTTGACGGCGCCAGGGACGAAAACGTTGATCAGCCTGCGAGCGCGAGGGGCGCCCACGCCGCACCCAGGTGAAGGACCCGCCGGCGCGCCTACGCCGCCGAACCAGTGTCGAACCAACCGCAAGGTTCTCACTCGCAAAGCGCCATACCTGACTTCAGGCCTTCGTGCAGGGAATCACCATCGAGCGGGTGACCGATGACACCCTCGATCCACTCGCGCGCCTCTGCGTCGGCCTCCGGGTCTGCCGAACGAGCCATCGGTGCCCCCCGCTGCTTGGCAAAAGGAGTGGCCGGCAGATGTTCCGTCCACTTTTTTGCGCAATCGATGCTGCGAGGAGGAGGCGCGCCTATTGGCGCCCTTGTGGCGGCAGAGCCGCTCACGGATTTGTCCGCGGCCGAAGCGAGCGGGAATGTGGGGCCACGTGAGAGGCTGCATAGCAAAGACCAAACGCATGCCTCTCGTTATCTTGACCGGGGGACCGTGCGTGGGAAAGTCGTTCGTGGCCGGTGCCATCGCCGAGGCGCTCACCGCCGACGGCTGGGACGTGGACACGGTCAGCGAGGACACGCTGCGGCTGCCGCGTGCCACCGTCTACGGAAGCGGCGGCGCAGAAAAGCAGGCCAGGGCCGCAATCTTGGCGCACGTGGAACGACGGCTCGCCGCCTCGCGGGTCGTCATTGTCGATGCCATGAACTACATTAAAGGCTTCCGGTACCAGCTGTGGTGCTCTTGCAAGGAGGGCACCGGCCCCAGCTGCGTCGTGAATGTTTCGGGCTCTCCGGAGGCGTCGGTGGCGGCAAACTCAGCGAGGCCGGCTGCCAGCGATTCTTACCCGGGCGGCGCGTGAGCCAGCGACCGCGGTGACGGTCCCCAGAGCTGCAAATGTGCATGGCATGCAAAGCCGGCCCCGATTGCCTCGTTTCCGCGGATGCTCTTCCCTGCTGCGCAGAATTGAGGCAATTTGGCGGCGCGTCGAAAGGCCGAGCGAGACGGACCGCTGGGAGCTGCCACTCTTTGAGGTCGGGCAGCGCGATCATCCCGGCATGGAAGTTGGCCACGGGCTTGTCAGAGGCTCAGCGGACCGGCCTGTCCGGGCAGCTCAACGGTCGGCTTCGGCGTTCACGGCGTCTGGAGGTGCCGCATTCAAGCCTGCCAGTGGTGGGAAAGCGGCTGACGCCTCACCACTGACTACTGGCTCGCCCGCACGTGAGACTGGAGGGGACGGGGGCGCGGTGTCGTGGCGCTCTGAAGCCTCGTGCCGAGCTTCAGCTTTGGCAGCACCGGTGCTGGCCGGCCCGGGGCCTGGCACGACGCCCGACGAGTGGGCGGACACGCTGCGTGCCGTGTGTGCAGGAATCCGCGCCACAGTTCGTGGCGCTCACAGGAGCGGCGCGGCCGCCTCAACTGTTGGACTTGCGGCAGACACTGCTGCCGAGGTGGACGGCGTTGCCGACCTCAGTCCTGACGCTGTCGTCGACGGGGTGTCATCAGGCCTCTCGCGTGCAGCAGTTGGGGAGAGAGTCTTCGTCAGCGGCTGTGAGGTGCCAGTCGTGTTGGCCAGGATTCCGACTGCCGGAGAGCTCGCCCGCATCCGTCGGCGATTCAAGTCCTCGAGGGCTGCAGATCTAACCCGGCATAGCGCTGCTGCGGCTGCGGTTGCCTTCGTCGGATTTCTCAACGAGGAGCTTACGGGGTGACGCGGCCGACAGGGCGCGGCGGACAGGCTGTGCGGCACCGGACCCAGCTGGTAGCCGGCCCAGCGTGGCGCCGACCCTCCCGCTTGGCGATCGTGCTCGCCCACTGGCCTGTGTAGGACCATCATCAGAGCCTGACGATGACTCCGTGGCGTGCATCACGAGAGCGAGTCGCACCCGCCGAGCGCGAGCCCCGACTGCAGACGCCTGAAGAGCAAGAGCTGCGGTGCTTGCCCCCGGAGCAGTGTGTCGCTTGCCCGTCTGCGGCTGTGCCTGCGACTCCCCCTCGCCGCCCCCGGAGAGCACCGCCGCTGCCGGCACCAAGGGAACTGCACTGGGCTCACTGAAAGCACCCGCCCGGTCTGTGCAGCTCTCACGGGCAATGTCTTGCCGGGAGCGTTTGCGCCTGACTGACCCCCTGCCAACGCTGCCGGACACTGCGTGCACATTGCCTGCCGCGCTATCACCCTCCAGAGCAGAGCCTTCCGGTGCACCCGAGCCCCCGGGTGAGCCCACTCTGACGCCGGCTGCACTGCATGCAAGCTGGGCCGGCAAGCCTCGGGAGAACGTTGGGATGAAGTCCCTTGACAGATGACGTCCGAGGTCTTCCAGCACACAGGACCAGGCTGCCTCTTGTGACAGGGTCACCACCGCATCAACGGAGGCTGCATGAACCGCATAGTTTCCTTGTGCTGCCGTCATCAGCGCTTCAAACAGGGCCCGCTGCGCACGGACGGCATCGCGCCACTCCGGCGTGCTGAACACCGCATGCAGCTCGGCGACCGTCAGGACGTCAAGCTCGCCCCGCGGGCTCGACTTGCCAGCACTTGCTGCTCCATCACTGTCAGTCTCGTCCTCAAAAACCGCCGGTGGTGCCCCTCTGGGCTCGCTGCCTGCGTCGTCGCTAGTTGTGACCATGCTTGCAGCGCTGGTGATCACGCCAGCGGCCCGTACCAGCGCCGTCATTTTCCAGTGAACAAGCTGAGAAAAGAGCGTGACGCGGTAGGCACAGAACTTCCCTGCTTTCCACTTTGCTGTCAGGACGCCGCCGTCGTCAACCAGGTCGCCGGGCAAGACCTCTGCGGCATCACTTTCAGAAGCGCTTTCCGAAGCCTCATCAGACGAACCGGCGCCGCCACCTGGCCCAGTGACCTGATCGAGGGCGGTGCAGCGGTAAGCGGCGGCCTGGCCGGTCGTTGATGCTGCGGCACCGCCCGTCGCATGTCCGCGCGCAACGCCCGACGCTGCTGTGCTCGAATTCGAGTGCCGATCGCCACGAGGGATGAAGCTCTCCCATGGGCGGCCTCCCGTCGAATCGCCAAGGGACACAGCGGCGTCCCAGACCTTATTCCCGTCGTAGCTGGCGGGGAGGCCTCGAGCCACCAGCTGCACAGAGGCAGGGTGATTCCTTCGCTCGCAGATCTCGCAGCGATGGGATGCCAGCCCGACATTATCCTCTGTAGCGGTAAGGCAAGGCAGGCTCTCCAGGCGCTGCTTCACCCATGACTTTCCTGCCCAGGCCTGCGACTCCACGAGGGAGTTCTTCGCCATCATCAGCGGCCCCTCCCATTTACGCACACCGCAGATGTACGCCCGAGCGTCCACACTCAGCGGCTGCGCTCGCAGCAAGGCGGGTGCCATCTGCCACGCAACGGCGGCGGCCAGAAAGCGCATGTACCACTCGAAGCTCTCGTCCCTGCTCCAGCGAGACCAACTGCCCGCTTGCTCCCCTGCCTCCGCCAAGAGGCCAAGCCCTTGCTCCAGTTCAAGGCTCTGGCGAGCCTGCTCACGCTCTAGGTCGAATGCGAAATGGCTGAAGCCCGATTGCATGGCTGCGTCCTCCTCCTCCGCCTGCCCCTCGTCGTCGCTACTTCCGTCTACAATGAAGCCATCATCATCGGAGGACGCATCGTGCCCAGGAATGCGAGTTTCAAGCGCCGATGTCTCGCGACGGCGGATGCGCTTTGCCGCTCGCCGTCGTTTTTCGTCCTCGCTTTCTGATTGGTATGCCGGACCATCAGAATAAATGCTTGCCGCCGCCCTGCTTTCGTCTGATGACGAGCTGTCCGCTGCCGCGGCGAGGCGCTCATCTCGGAGGCGCCGCGAGGCGTCAGACCCTGCGGACGACCGTCGGTGCGCCTGCATGGCGGCAATTGCCGCTGCTGCGCTGCGTCTCCGCGAGGGAAGCATGCCACTGAGTGCTTGCTTGCGCAGTGAGTCGGTCAGCGCCGAACCGGCGAGACGCTTGAAGGTGAACTGTATTCGTCTGCTAGGCCAATAGTCCGGCTGTCGACAACAGGTGCAGCATGATTCACTGGATTCGCCCCGATCCCGCCAACCCAGGTGTCAAGCACACTTCGCACGACCGCTTCACTGACGCTGGAAAGCAGCCTGTTGGCTGCCATGGCCGCGAAAAGTGAAACCGCCAAGCAGCTTGCGGCGCTCGCCGGTCGCGTCCAGCACGTCGAGGGCTCTGGGGGCAAGATGGTGGCTTCGTCTGTGGTGAACAGGGCAGCAATCGCAGGGAGAGCCGCAGCACGATCAGTGCTTGGGTCCGAGGCTGAGCTGATGAGAGTGAGGCCAGGGACGCCCTCGATAGCGCGCATGCCCGGCGCTTGCCGCGCCAAGCGCTGAGCAAGCATGGGTGTGCATCTTCGCGACTGTCCGTGCGCCGCAGCACCCTGTCAAGCTCTTCCGGGCGTACGACACAGATGAAAGCGGAACAGTGAGCGCAGACGAGTTCTCGGCCATGCTGCCTCGCCTGGGTATCCAAATCCCTGCGGCCAAGGCTATCAGGCTGTTTCGTCAGCTAGACACGGACCGATCAGGCTCTCTGTCGCTGGATGAGTTCAGGGCCGCGATTCTAGTTCTACGGCCAACGGCTGGCGGAACCGCCAGCGCAGCTCACAGGCTGGACGTGTCTCCGCTTCTCGGACCAAGAGATGCGTTTGTTCTGTTTGATCGTGACAACAGCGGAGCCATTGACGAAGATGAGTTTGTCTGGGTCCTGGAATTCATGGGATACGACGTCAAACTTGAGGACGAAGCGCTCGTGGAATCGATGTTCCACAAGTACGATGTCGACAAGTCTGGGAAGATCGAGTATCCAGAGTTTCGGGCGGCTTGGCTGGACCTGTGCGACGTGAGACAGGAATTGCGTGGCCGTGGCTACACAGCATTCGAAGACTGGACGCCCAGGTGGAGGCTGTCGGAGTCGCTTGACCAGCTGCTTCGGGAGACTGAGGCCCGGGACGCTCAAGCGCTCGCCTTTGCAACCCGCTGGGTCGCGTGGCAGGCAACTCTCAAGCAGCGGCGCTTGCTGCTACAGGCTGCTAGGTCAGAGGCGGAGAAATGGCTCGTGAATGCTCTCGACATGGCAGGCCAGGTCTATTTCTTCGGGCGGTCAGGCAGTCACCACCAGCATTTGCTGGCACCAACGGTCACATCTGGACCCGGACTGCATGCGCTTTGGATGGACCGCACTGATCCGCTCGCGGGAGGCACGATTCGCCGGGAGGACACTGCTCACGAAAAAGGGGAGGCTCGCCTCCTGAGGCGGACAAGAACTGCTGGCGCCACGGCTGCATCCCTGGCACCCGATGACATCGCACGCATGCACAGCCGCAAGGCTGATCCCACGCTACCGCAGCGGCAGCAGCTGGCTGGCGAGCAACGCTCGGCTGTCGCGGCGCCAGCCAGCTCGTTCGCGTTCCGCCCAGCCGGGAGGCCGAAACGCACGGACATCCGAGCTCAGGCCGCATCTGCGCCCGTGGGGGGATCGCCTGCCCGCTGGTTGCGCCGCAACCGTGCGGAAGCTGCTGGCACTCAGGAACCACCACCGGAAGGCAACCGGCGACCGCGCCCGGACTCATCATCCACTGAATCCAGCCCGGATATCACCCCGGACGAAGTTTTGAATGGCGAGCCGGTGCGCCACGCCCACCTACGGAGTGCAACCGCAGCTTCCGGGGCAAACCCATTCTTCGGCGTTGCAGTCAGCTCAGCAACGTTTGCACTTTGGGGGCAGGGGATGACCACCTGCTGCCTTGGTGGTGCTGCGGCTGTGACGACGGATGGCCTCGGCCGCCTCTTCGCCTGGACAGAAGCAGCCGTCGCAGGGCCACGGCACGGTGCAGAAGCCAGTGCACCAGAGGCGTCAGAGCTCGTCCTGACGGCACTTGGGGCACGTACATCAGCTCCGGTGTCGGCAGCCGCTCGCCGTGAGTTGGAAACTGGGGTCTGGAGTGCTTCAGCTACGGCTCCTCCGTTCGTGCTTCGAACGGCAATGTCGTCGCAGCACGGCCGAGAGCCCCGTGAGCAGGCTGCTCATGCAGGCCGGCCCCTGGGGCGACACGGGAGGCGGCCTCCCGCTCGTCCATCGAGCTCAATGGCTGATGCCGGACCTTCGAGACCTCCCGCCGGCTTCGGCAACGCAGCTCCGCATCATCCCCAAGCGACAGTGCTTGTCCCTAATACCCCGAAGCTCGCCACCAGTCAGGTGTCTGCCGGGAGGCCAGAGTCACTTCTCGAAGCTCAGCGCCGTGCTCAGCTCAGTCACGTCAGACTTGCCCTTCAACGACTCGGCCACGAGGTGCCGGAGCTTCCTCCGCCAGGCAAGACAGCTGCAGAAGCATGGAATGGCCTTGAAGCTGGAATTGTCCCATCAATCGATAAGCGCCGTTTGTATGCATTGCTTGAATGGCGAGGCATCGACTCCTCGGCCGGTTCAGCTCTTGACGCCATCGAACTGCTCGGCCGCATCATTGACACTGAGCAGAAATGCATGGGCAGCGAGGAGTCCGCCAGGGTGGCCGAGGTTGAGGTCCAGCTTGGGAGGCTTGAGGAGGACCGCCGGCTCGAGGACGCTGCTGCGCTACGGAAGGTGCTGGCAAGCCTTTGGGCCCGCATCAAGCCACTGATGACAAGAGCACACTCTGCTGCAAAGGCTGAGCTGCGTCGTCAGTCTGAGCTGGCAAACGCCGAAGCCGAGGCCAGCTACGCTCGGCGCCGCCTGATCGATGAGGCAGCGAGTCGGGACGCCAGAGCGTGCTTTTCGATGGACGGCACAATCCTGGCCCTTGATGGTGCCTCTGTTTTCGCGTCCAGCACCGAGGCTTCACCATGCTTGCGTCCTCCGCACTGGACAGCCGGCGGCAAGGTTGATAGCTTGGCCGTTGGTCAGGCACACCTCCTTGTCGTGCACCACGGGGGGCTGTTCTCGGCTGGGTCCGGGGCAGCTGGCCGGCTGGGCCATGGAAGGACTCTATCCACATCGCGGGTCACAGGAGGGGGCCAGTTGAGGCTGCCGGCTTCAGGAACCACTGACTCAGCCAAGCTTGCCCGTGTGGCTGCAACGGCCACGCGGACTATCACGGCCGTCGACGCGGGATTTTCGCATTCTGCTGCAGTAGCGAGTGATGGTGGCCTGTGGGTCTGGGGCTCGGCGTCGATGGGCAAGCTGGGCGTCGGCCCCTTGCCGACCGGTGTTGAGCAGGTCGCTGTTCGCCCTGTGCTCATCTCGCCGTCCATCTCTTCGAGGGTGGTTCAGGTGTCATGTGGAATGGCGCACACTGCGTGCACGACGGAGGACGGCGCTCTGTACGCGTGGGGATCGTCCGCCAACGGCCGGCTGGGGCTGGATGCGGATCCGCTGCCGAAGTCAGTGACTTCGCCTGTCCTCATCACGAACCTGCTAGAGAGGGACATTCGCGTTTCCATGGTGGCGTGTGGAGCGTCCCACACGCTCGTGTCAACTCGTGTCTTGGGACATGGTGCCGATGCCACAGGAGGTGCCGTCTTGGTCGCAGGAAACCCGTCAGCTTGCGGGTCGACATCGAATCGGTTCGAGCCGAACCCTGGTGAAATCGGCTACAAGCCAGTTTGCAAGGTTGCGGCCGGCAGACACCACAGCGCAGCAGTCACGGCCCAGGGCGAGCTCTACACTTGGGGGACAGACATCCACGGTAATCTTGGCCATCCATTGCACCAGCTAGAGACGAGAGTGGTGATGCAGCCCAAACTTGTCGCGTGCTTATTTTCAGCTCCGCAGAATCTATGCAGGGTGCTGGAAGTGGCCGCGAGCCAGAGCTCAACGTTCAACCGGGCACAAGCCGGCAGGGCGGTCAACGGGGACACGTCGGGATGTGGACTAGCAAGTGTCACGCACACGCACACGGAGGCATGTCCCTGGCTGCAGGTCGACTTGGGACGGGAGTGTAACCTGAACGAGATCAGAGTCTGGAACCGCTCGGATGTGCCTGTCGACCCCGGACAGCCAAGGGGCCTGTACCGGGACAGAATATGCCCAGCCTGGATCATGGTGAGCAGCTCACCGTTCACAGAAGCCGCAGGCCTGAGCGGACTCGAAGCAGCGATGCGAAACGCGACGGCCAAGACAAGGCTAGTGACGGCACGCCGGATGATGGCATGGACACTGCCATGGCAAACTTCAGGGCGATACGTACGCGTGCAGTCGTGCAAAACAGCTGCGCTTCATATTGCCGAGCTCGAGGTCCTCGGCACGACATCCAGACCGGCGCGCGTGAACCTGGTCGTCGACGTGTCGCTTGATCAAGGTACCCTGGTGACTCTTGGAGCATCTGAACCTGAGGCTCTACGATGGGCGTACACCAATGCTCTGTGCCGAGACGCTGGAGCCGAGAAGATCCTCCGCGAGCTGCCGCCATACTGGCCAGCGTATGATGAGCTGAAAGACAAGAGAATTGATCCACATGCGAGCCTGGCCGCTTGTTTGGATGCACGAGGCGATGAGATTGCCGACCTTCACACCCCATCGATCACCCAGCTTTGGATCGAACTCATGGCGGAGGAGCCACCTGTGGGGAACGACAAGACCTAGATGGCTCCCTCTGTCAACAGCAAGGGTCAATAATAGAAAGCGGGATGCTGCACTGCCAGGCACCCACAACTGGATGCAGTACTCGGTCCTCTTCGGCCCAAGGAGGATGACGTCGGAGGAGTTCAACGAGGTCGTCACGT
>Ga0306871_1000440_pt1 | contig 16139 bp, 13 predicted proteins | sample AntRauMeHopE1497_FD_190447 | JGI IMG/M metagenome (GOLD analysis project Ga0306871, IMG submission 190447) | Saline lake microbial communities from Rauer Islands, Antarctica - Metagenome Hop E1 #497 (v2) (version 2) | ecosystem: Environmental > Aquatic > Non-marine Saline and Alkaline > Saline ... | reverse complement strand
AAACCAAACCTTTTGTGTGGCTTTGCCCCCTTCGGCTATGCTCAGGGCAGGTTTCTCAAAAAACAGCACTACGGTTTTTACGCCTGCCCCTGTGAATGTGCCGCCTGGTAAATCCAATACGGTGTGCAGGTTGCAGTTTTGCAGCAACTCTTTCCGTAAAGCCACCGAGGCATTGTCGGTATTGCTCAAAAAGGTGTTTTTAATGACCACGCCTGCTTTACCACCTGCTTTCAATATTTTGATGAAGTGTTGTAAAAAAAGCGAAGCCGTTTCACCTGTTCTAATCGGGAAGTTTTCTTGTACTTCGGCACGTTCCTTCCCACCAAAAGGCGGATTGGCAAGCACCACATTATAACGGTCTTTTTCCTGTATGTCCGCCAAGTTTTCGGCAAGTGTGTTGGTATGTATGATGTTGGGCGCTTCCACACCGTGCAAAATCATATTCATAATACCAATGATGTACGCCAATGATTTTTTCTCCTTGCCGTAAAAGGTGCGCTTTTGTAAGGTTTCCCAATCCTTTGTTGAGAGTCCACCGGCCACTGAGCTTGCCGAAGTGGTCGAAGTGAGGTAGTCAAATGCTTCGCACAAAAAACCCGCAGAACCAACTGCACCATCATAGATTTTATCGCCAATTTTTGGGGCAACTACTTTTACAATGGTGGTAATGAGTGCACGAGGCGTGTAGTATTCTCCACCGTTTCGCCCTGCATTGCCATGTTTTTTATTTTGTCTTCATACAGATGGCTCATTTCGTGCTTCTCTGCATGGGTGCCGAAACGCAACTCGTCAATACGGTTAATAACTTCCCGTAAATTGTAGCCGCTTTGGATGCGGTTTTTCAATTCGCTGAAAATCTCCCCAATCTTGTATTCAATAGTATCCGCACTCTCGGCAGACAGTTTAAATTTTTTGAGATAAGGGAAAAGTTTGCCGTTTACAAAATCCAAAAGGTCGTCACCTGTCAGGGCGTTGTGGCCCACTTCGACACGCTCAGTGACCGCTCCGTCTTTCGTAAGCTGAGCTCGTCGAAGCTTAGGTGCAGCCCAAACGTTCCATTGGTATTCTTGGTCAATAATGGGCGTGTAGGCTTTTCCTGTAAGTTCGGCAGAAGTAGCACGGTCACGTTCCAAGTCGTCCAAATACTTCAAGAACAGCACCCAAGATGTTTGTTCCACATAATCCAATTCACTACCACACCCTGCGTCCTTATGGAGTATGTCGTCTATATTTTTAAAAGTCTGTTCAAACATTCGTTTTCTTTTATTTCAGTTTTTTCGTTTCTCTTTCAATTTCTGTCGAGCGTTGGCAAAAATTACTCACGTCACTTTTATTTTTATCAGTGTTCGTGAATCGCTTCGCTTTTTTTGCATGGCACACAACAATCGTATAAAGGTACTATTAGCTATTACCCCCTAAATTTAAGTAATATAAAAACCAACAGCTATACCCTTATTCTAAAATATAAAAGATAGCCGTTTAACCCTAAAAACTAAACTTCAACTTCTTCCAAATGGCAATGATTAATTCATTGGCAACATCCCCTCTGGCAACATTTTCTATAGCTTCCAAATTAGGGACATAACTCCCATAAATGAAAACACCATCGCTTTACATAGGTGTCCAAAAACCGGCGCTAGCAGCGACGTCAGCTCTATTCCTTCCTCAATAATTTCTGATGCCATTTCAGGTTTTTTATTCTTTTGATCTCGGCTTTATCGGATTCGTTTTCCTTGTTGCTGTTTTCCAATGTTGATCGTGTTTGCTGCAATTCAGCTTGTAGCGTATTGGAATTCTGCTCGGTCTCCGCAAGTTTTTGTTGGGCTATTCTCAGTTGCTTTTTAACTTGGTTGGCCTCATTTTCAAATTCCTCGGTTTTTTGCAGTAAAAGTCTAATGGCATCGTTCTGTTCCGCTATTTTTTGTGTCTTTTCGGACAGCTCTCTATTTTCTATGTCAATTACTTCCCTGTTCTCGTTCAGGGTATCAGCAATTACCTCTAGCTTTCTATGGATTGTAGCGAATTTATCCTTGTAACCCGTTAGCCGTTTCCCCTGTACCGTAACGAATTTTTGGAAGAGTTCGGTCTCCATATCATTTCGATATTTTAACGCCTTTTTGAAGAACTCAAAGGCAGCCGTAACTTCCCCTTTACCAAATTTTTCACGGGCTTTTTTGTAATAGAAGTCGGCCCGGCCGGTGTTCAGCTGCTCCGTTATTAAGGTTCCGGGCGTTTCATTCTTGGCAAACTCGATCACTCTGGGGTCGGTCTTTATCGCAGCGCTGTTCAATTGGGTTTTGAGCATAAGACCGCTGAACGATGTGCATCGGCTTAAAGCCACATAAACCTGCCCCGGCGCAAATGCGCTGCCCAGATCGGCTATGACCTTTTCAAAGGTTAGGCCTTGACTTTTATGAACCGTAATGGCCCATGCCAACCTAATGGGAAACTGCTCAAAGCTGCCCACTATTTCCTCTACTATTTTTTGCTGTTGCTTATCGTAGGAATACTGGATATTGTTCCATTCCGCCCGTTCTACATCCACTTCCGAACCATCATCAAAAACCACGGTAATGGATGCCTCCTCCAGTTCCTTTACCTTCCCGATCTTACCGTTGTAATACCTTTTGTATTCCCCTGTATCGTTCTTAATGAACATTATTTGCGCGCCTTCCTTAAGTTTTAGGTAGTGATCGGTGGGTTTGTGCTTATCCGGAAATGTCCCTGAGATATTGGCCTCGTAGGTAAACAATACGGTTTCAAGTTGATTCAGCTTGGTAAGATTGGTTTCGTTTACGATTTTATTATGCGTGGCGAGGATGATATAATCGCTTCCATTACCAGAAAATGTGGGGCTGTGTTTGGCATTTAACACCTTGAAATCATCCTGACTTACCTGACTGACCCGTACCCGATTGAGCAAATCGATAAAGTCCTGCTCGTTTTGCCTGTATATTTTTTTCAATTCGATGTAAAGCGGCGTGTTCCCCTCAATAACCTTGGAACTAAAGAAAAACGGTGTTTTATAGAATTGTTTTAAAATGTTCCATTGTTCGTTATCGGCAATCGGCGGTAACTGAAACGTATCGCCGATCAGAATAACCTGCACCCCGCCAAAGGGCAGGTAGGGCTTTTTGCGGAATACCTTTAGAATCCTGTCGATCACGTCCAACAGATCTGCGCGTACCATAGAGATTTCATCGATGATGAGCAGTTCCAAGTTTTCGATAATTTTTTTCTTGTCCTCGCGGTACCTAAAAGTGGTATAGATGGTTTCCTTGCCTTTGCCGCCCAAGGCTTTTGTCCTGAGCCGTGTATCGTTTGGTACAAATGGCCCAAAAGGAATCTGAAAAAAGGAATGTATGGTAACCCCTCCGGCATTTATGGCAGCTACGCCTGTAGGTGCGACAATCACGGTGTTTTTGCCCGTAGTCCGCTTAATATATTTCAAAAAAGTGGTTTTGCCCGTTCCGGCCTTTCCCGTAAGGTAAATGAGCTTATCTGTATGGCGCACAAACTCCGCGGCATTGTTGAATTCAATATTTTCCTTATCGAGTGCTATGTTATCTACCGTTTCTGTCATTTTGGGTTTTGAGGGGACTCCAAGTATGGACTCTTATAATCAATCTATGAATATACTCAATTCTCTAAAATAGTCCTTTATAAATTTTTTGACTTAGGCATTTAGCCATTAATTATTGGTTGGAACCAAACCAAACCACGGCCTGAAGGCCGTGGCAATTGCTGTTTTTCTGTGGCAATTGAAGTTTTTCTGTTTGATGTAACCGGCCTGAAGGCCGTGGCAATTGCTGTTTTTTCATTCTCAGTTTTTTATAGCTTGAACATCACAATTGCTAAGGGTAACAGGTTACGTTTTCTATACCCTCGAAATTGATAATATCATCGCTGTAAATTGAAAAACTTATTCTGCATATCAATAAGCTCAGAGTGGCGGTATAGTTTGACTTACCGCTACTATTTGGGACGTACCGACCAACTGAATTCTTAGAAATTTGTGGTTAGCGCTTGTCGGTCACTTGCTCAATTTCAATATCCGAAACGCACCCTGAATTACCAAGACAAAAACGACTGTTCCTATAATCAAATCAGGCTTATTGGAACTCAGCCAATTAACCAAAATCCCAGCTATTATGACTCCTAAATTTATAATCACGTCATTTGAGGTAAAAATCATACTGGCTTTCATGTGCACCTCTTCCTTACTTGTTGACTTTTGTAACATATAGAGACAAATACCGTTTGCGATAAGCGCTAAAATAGAAACAATGATCATGGTAGAAAAGTCGGGAAGTTTTTCTTCTCCAAAAAACCGCCTTAAAACTTCTCCAAATCCAATAAGGGCGAGGGTAATTTGAAAATATCCGGCAAGTTTTGCGATGCGTTTTTTCTTGATCAGCGTTCCGCCAACGGCAAACAAACTAATTCCGTAGACAAAACTGTCCGCAAGCATATCCAAACTATCGGCGACAAGTCCCATAGATTTTGAAATAAGTCCTGTTGTCATTTCAATAATGAAAAACGCAAAATTGATGGCAAGTACCGACCAAAGCAGCTTTTTTTGATCTGTATCTTCCTCAAATTCCGTTTGGTCGGTCTGTTCGGTCGAGATTTTCTTTCCGCCTAGATTCAGTTCGATAACCGACTTTTCAATTTGGTCTATTTTTCCGCTGTGGAAAACGGTCAATCTTTGGTTCGGAATATCAAAGTCCAAATTCGCAATGCTTGAAATTCCGTCCAGTTTTATACGGATCAGATTCTCCTCTGATGGACAGTCCATTTTGGTAATTTCAAATAGTGTCTTTTTCACTAGGTTTCTTGGTTTTTAGGCATTGACCACAACAATTACGCAGAAGTACTACTGCCTAATGCTTCCAAATTTAAGGAACATAGCCATAAAATTGACATGCACCCAACGAAGCTAGGGCTAAAAAACACTCCCCTTTAATAGCGTTTTATAGCCAATGCCCTGTGCCAAAAGAAATTTCGGATTTCTAGGAAGCCCTATTGTATTTTCCGTGTCCAGCGTTTATATTTGGATGAATTAAAAATAATAATGATGATCAAACTAGGAAAACTGACCATTATAGGGGTGCTATTTGCTGTAACTACTGCTTTTAATGCAGATACAGCCTTGGATGCAGCTAACGAAGCTAGCGCTATTGTTGGCGTTTGGATGCCGAGCGAAGGCACCGCCTACGTGAAGATTTTTAAGGAAAAAGGCAAGGAAATATACCATGGTAAAATCGTATGGCTCAAAGAACCGAACGATGAGGAGGGAAACCCAAGGAAAGACCCAAATGGCAAGCCAATTCTGAACATGCTCAATTTAAGGGATTTCGTTTTTGAGGATGACGAATGGGTAGATGGCACGATCTACGATCCAAAATCGGGAAACACTTACTACAGCACCATTGAAATGGTAAACAAAGACAAACTTGAGGTACGCGGCTCGCTAGACCCCTTTGGCCTTGTAGGTCGGACGGATACATGGGTGCGAATGAAAACCAATTAATCCCACCTTATGACAAAATCCCTTTGGATACTCTTACTTACCTGTTGCATACTACCTTTATCCGTGCTGGCGCAGGACGATCCTCCTATTGAAGAGGAGGATGAAGATAGCTTTGTAGACTATTCCAACTTGGTGCAGACGATGGAGAACAAAGCTTTTGCTTCATCACGTATCATAGGCCAGGTTCCCATAAAAGTTTTTTCGCTAGGATATGATTTTCAAACGGCGCATACCTTGCAACCAGAACCGTTCGTGCCCGGAGGAGCAGCCACGGAAAATGAAATAAACAGCGCACAGGGCGCACGATTTTCCATTAATTACCCGGTGTTTTCAAAAAACTATTTTTTGCTGAACTTGGGGCTCAATTATGCCGAGACCAATTATTCGTTCGCCACTCCTACCACCGCCGCCAGCGACCCCTTAAGTCAGGCCTTGGACAATAATGGCCTGCGCACCTTGGGCTTTACCGCAACCGCATTTAAGCCCTTGGACATAAAGCGCTATTTAATACTGCAGTTCGGGGCCAACCTTAACGGGGATTATTCCATTTCCAACATGCAGTCCCTTAAGTACACACGTTATACCGGAGCCGCAATTTATGGCATAAAGTCAAACGACAGAAAAATGTGGGGTCTTGGCCTAAGTAGGACTTATGTTGGCGGTGCCCTCAATTATTTGCCGGTATACTACATGCTGTACACGGCCAAAAGCGAAAAATGGGGGCTGGAAATGTTGCTGCCTGCCCGCTTTCAATACCGAAGAAATATAAATTCGAAAAACATGCTTCTAGCTGGGTGGGAAGTAGAGGGCAATACCTACCGAATCAGCAATGATGAAAATAGATATAAACTCCCCTACAACGATATGGAACTTAGAAGATCGGAGTTACGATTCCGTATTAGTTGGGAGCATGCCATAACACCACAAATATGGCTTTCTACCCAAGCCGGGTATCGGTATAACTGGTCTTTTGATGTGGATAGGGGCGATTTCTTCCGTCCTTTCGGAGATGATACTCCGTTTTTAGCAGAAACCAACTTTACCAACCCTGCCTACTTTAATATTTCTATAAATTGGGTGAGTCCGTAGATGGCTTTTTAGGCATCCGACTTATGCAACTTGCCCGGTTTTTGAGAACATCTCGAATGCCTTTTCTTTTCCTATATTTTACCCCTAAACTAACACAACCAACCAAATGACAATCTCCCTTTGGGATATAGGAATAGCCCAGTTCATGGTTGTACACAAGGACTTTTAGTCCTTTTTAATCAAATTCATCAATTCAACCAACAGCCCAAACTCTTTATGTACAATCAATAACTTCACCCGTTGCCAATGTCCGGCAATTTCTGCCTTCTATTCCCCTCCCGATCCATATCGGGTCTAAAGGATGAAAGTGCAGAAATCGTCTTGGTTCCCTTTAGGGCTAGGGTACAACAAGACGATTTCTGGCCAAGGGTAAATAGCCCTACAGTCAAACAGATGGCATTTGAGTTTATGACCGTCAATTATACGGGTTGCAAAAATGAAATGATTGCACCATTGTTTTAGTGGTTTCAAAATAGAGTTTCCTGAATTCAACATAGCATCTACGCGCAGCCAAAAACATCGGCATTATTCATAATACTTTAGCCTACGCAGAAAGTGAAGTAAACATCAACTGCACGTCCCTAATCTTCAACATAAATCAAAAAACTTTTTTTACTACCTTGTAACCCAACTTAATCCGTTCCTTCCAATAAAAGATTATGGCAAAAAAAGTAAATACAAGAAGAAACTTCATTAAAAAGAGTTCCATGGCATTTATTGCAGGGAGCATCCTACCACAATTCAGCGCCAAAAGCTATGGGAATATCATAGGCGCCAATGAAAGAATCAAGGTGTCTGCCATGGGAGTCAATAGTCGGGGCAATGCATTGGCGCAGAACTTCGCAAGCCAAGAAAATTGCGATGTAATTCATATTTGTGATGTAGATAATAGGGCCGTTGCGAAATGTCTTGCCGACGTTTCCAAACGTCAAACTGTTAAAGCAGAAGGCTTCGTGGATTTTAGAAAGTCCCTGGAAAGTAAAGATGTAGATGCCCTAATCATAGCGGCCCCGGACCATTGGCACGCCCCTGCTTCGCTCTTGGCCATGCAGGCGGGTAAACATGTGTATGTTGAAAAACCCTGCAGCCATAATCCACATGAAGGGGAGCTATTGGTGCAGGCCGCTAAACAGTACAATAAAATAGTGCAAATGGGCAACCAACGCCGTTCATGGCCCAACGTTATAGAAGGTATCCAAGCGGTAAAAAATGGCGCTATTGGCCGCGTATATTTTGGCAAGGGTTGGTACAGCAACAACCGCGGCCCCATAGGTATTGGAAAGGAAACTGCGGTCCCCGATTGGCTGGATTGGGAACTCTGGCAAGGCCCCGCACCAAGAAAGAACTACAAGGACAACATTGTACACTACAATTGGCATTGGCTCTGGCATTGGGGCACGGGAGAGGCCTTGAACAACGGTACGCACATGATAGACCTTCTGCGCTGGGGCATGGAGGTAGACTACCCGTCCAAGGTAAGCTCCAACGGCGGAAGGTATCGCTATAAGGACGACTGGGAAACGCCCGATACGCAGGTCATCAACCTAGACTTCGATTCAGGCAAGACCATGTCTTGGGAAGGCAGAAGCTGCAACGGTAAAAATGTAGAAGGCGATGCTGTGGGCGTAGTTTTTTATGGAGAGAACGGGAGCTTGCTCATTCCTTCGGACAATAGCTACACCCAATTTGATCTGGAAGGCAAAATCGTAAAAGAGGTAAAGAACACCCAAAAAGTGGATGCGAGGAACATGAGCAATCCCGCCGAACAATTAGACGCCATCCACATCCAAAATATGTTCAATGCGATTAGAAATGGTGGAAGTCTGCATTCGGATGTCGCTTCCGGACACAAAAGCACCTTATTGGTTCAATTGGGCAATATTTCCCAACGTGCAGGCCGTTCCCTGGAAATCGATTCCAAAAATGGCCATATCAAAAACGACGAGGAGGCTAAAAAACTATGGAGCCGTTCTTATGAAAACGGATGGGAAATGAAGTTGTAAGTTGGATTTGAGATTTATTAAATTATGAATCCTTGTTGTACAGGTACTCTTTTTGTGAAACATTAAAATTTTTATTTCAAAAGGAAACTCTAATGTTTTAAAGAAGTAAAGGCTTATTTGTTCAGCTAATTAAATCATCAAAACACTGCTATTTAGTCTAAACTCTTGTTTCTTACTTCAGAGTTGCTGAGCCTAAAAAATTAACCGGCTTTTGCTTTTGTATATGGTACTATTAATTAAAAATAAAAGGGATTAAAAATGAGTTCACGTAGGAAGTTTTTAAAGAAGTTGAGCAAGGGCAGTGTTTTTTCTGCCTTAACATTTTCCGCCCCACTTGAATTGGCATCGCAGTATAATTCCATACGAAAAGAAACCATGAAGACCTTCACTATTGGTATCATAGGAGCAGAAAACTCGCATACGGCTGGTTTTGGCAACCTGTTCAACACGGAGAAAGCCTTTCCCGGCATGTCCGTAAAATATGTCTGGGGAGAAACAGATGCCTTTGCAAAGGCGGCCATGAAAAACGGAAATATTCCTGAGCAAGTGCAAGACCCAAACGATATGCTCGGAAAAATAGACGGACTCATTGTGGACCATAGGCACGGAAAGTTTCACCTACAGCCTGCTATTCCATTTATAGAAGCAGGCATTCCCACTTTTATTGACAAGCCGTTCTGTTATCGTGCCAAGGAGGGAAAAGACTTCTTGGCGCTAGCACGAAAGCATGGCACTCCAGTAACCTCCTTCAGCTCCATCGCGCATAGCTATGAAACTTTTGATATTAAACAGCAATTGCAGACCATGGGGCAAATAAACCAAGTCGTGCGCTATGGTCCCGTAGATCTGGAATCGGAATATGGCGGTGTTTTCTTTTACGGCGCACATGTTATTCAGCCCTTGTTGTATCTTTTTGGGGATACTGTTGCAAAGGTTAGCGTACAAAAAAACGGAAGAAACAGCAGTGCAAGTCTTGTTTTCCAAGACGGTATGATGGCGACCGTGATTTTTACGACCAAAAAATACGGTTGGCAAACACATGTAGAAACGCAAGAAGGGATTATTCCCCTAAAATCAAGGTCGATTGAAAATATCCCTGAAAAAAATTATATGGATATGGTAGAACTATTTAAAACAGGCAAAGAACCCAGAAGTCACGAAAGCATCATACATGGTGTTGCGGTATTGGAAGCCCTAGAAAAATCCGTAGCTAGCGCACAATGGGAAAATGTCACTCCCTACGACCAAATATAAACTACTATGATAAAAACAACAGCTTTTTGTTTCACACTTCTAGTCTTGACAATGCCATTGAAATCGACCCATACTTCGACAATAAATGCCCTTTTATATGCTGATGAAAGACCGGTGGAGCTTGTTCTTAAAAACGGGAAAATCAAGGAAATCAATCCCTCCGAAACAGCTAACGGTAGTAAAAAAATATACGTAGCCCCCGGATTGATAGATATTCAGATCAATGGCTATTTTGGGGTTGATTTTTCCGGTCCCGACCTTACCGTAGAAGGGGTCAAAAAAGCCACAAAGGCCTTATGGAAGGCTGGGGTCACTTCATATTTTCCTACCATTATCACCAGCGATATTAAACGTATCAAAAAGAACTTCGCTATTCTGGCAAAGGCCAAAGAGGATCCGGAAATTGGCCCTTCCATAGCAGGATTTCATTTGGAAGGCCCTTATATTTCCCCCATTGCCGGATTTAGAGGGGCACACTTGGAAAAATACATCAAATTGCCCGACTGGGAGGAATTCAGCGAAATACAGAAAGCGGCCAACTACGGCATTAAGATCATTACCGTAGCCCCGGAACTTGAAGGTGCTATTCCGTTCATAAAAAAATGTGCCGAAAGTGGTGTAATCGTTTCCTTGGGCCACCATAACGGTTCCACGGGGGATATTGAAGCTGCCGTTGCCGCGGGCGCCACGATGGCCACGCACCTAGGAAATGGCTGTGCGAACGAAATCAACCGGCATAGGAATCCGCTTTGGCCCCAATTATCCAACGATGCCATTACGGCTACCATTATTGCAGACGGGTTTCATTTGAACCGCGAACAGGTACGCACATTTTATAAAACCAAAGGTGTAGAGAAGACCATTTTAGTGTCCGATGCACTTGATCTTGCGGGACTTCCCCCGGGCGCATACATGCGCGGGGAACGCACTTTGGTGCTCACGCCGAATGTGGTACAACTCCCAAAGGAAAATGTACTGGCCGGTGCCGCTTCGCCCATTAGCAAATGTGTGGGAGTGGTTATGGAATTTACGGGCTGCTCCTTAAAAGACGCTATTCAGATGGCAAGCACCAATCCCGCTAAAATGTTCTCTTTGGATAACGTAGGAACTATTGAACCCAACAAACGGGCGGACCTCATCCTATTTACCATGGAGAACAACGAGATGATTATTGAGCAAACTTTTGTGGGCGGAGAATTGGTATACACGAGAAAATAACGGCATGAAAAAAACATCCCTAAAAAATAAAATACTACTCGCCCTTAGTGCGGTAGGCCCCGGCCTATTTCTTATTGGCTACAACATTGGCACGGGAAGCGTAACTACCATGGCCAAGACCGGTGCGGAACATGGTATGGGACTGTTTTGGGCTTTGCTGCTCTCCTGTATTTTTACGTATGTGTTAATGGTGGCTTATGGCAAAGTCACGCTAGTTACGGGCAAAACGGCACTTTTCAATTTTAAATCGGAATTCAAGTGGGGCTGGCTGCTATCCCTCTACATTATTATTGCATTGATCATCGGCGAACTTTTGGCCTTGATGGGCGTTATGGGTATCGTGGCCGATCTGGTGCAAGAAGGAATCCGTTTAGGGTTTGACGGGCAGGTGGTATCCCGCTTTTGGATCATTCTCTTTTTTAGTATCATCCTCTATTTTCTCCTCTGGTACGGACAATATAAGATGTTCGAAAAAATACTTACGGTCTTGGTCATTTTGATGGGGATTTCCTTTATCATCGTCTTTTTTATGGTCAAGCCCGATTTTAGCTCCTTGGCGGAAGGTATCATCCCGCGTATCCCCAATACGCCGGGCGCACTTGGTTTAATTGCCGCCATAACCGGCACCACCTGTTCCGCGGCCGTATTTATTATGCGGAGTACCGTGGTCGCCGAAAAAGGCTGGGGCATCAAGGACCTTAAGACCGAAAAACGCGATTCTTTCGTTTCTGCCGCCATGATGCTGCTTTTGAGCGGAGTGATTATGGCCGTCGCAGCGGGAACCCTTCACCTATCGGGACTAAAACTGGACAATACCGTTGAAATGATAGAGCTGTTTCAACCGCTAGGCGGAAAATGGGCCGCCTTTTTATTGATTATCGGGATTACCGGAGCAGGACTTTCCACTATTTTCCCCATCGTACTCATTGCGCCATGGTTGGTGGCGGACTATACCGGAAAACCCAGAAATATTCACTCCAAACAGTCCCGCTGGTTAATTTTTAGCGCGATGCTTTTTGCCTTTGGAACCGTTTTTCTGGACGAACGCCCCCCTGCCATAATGATTTTTTCACAGGCATTTCAGGCCTGTATCCTCCCTGCGGTGGCGGTTCCTATTTTTTTGCTGATCAATAAGTCCGATTTGATGAAGCAGCATAAAGCCAGTTCCAAAATGAATATTGGCATCATCGCAGTTATTCTGTTTTCTTTGATTACCACATATTTTGCCCTAGTCGAATTTCTTTAAAACATAAAATGAAAGCATTTAGTATTGATAAATTAAAGATTGCCATTTACGATGAACCCATTTCAATGGGAGAGGCCGCCGCCGATTTTGTTGTAAAAAAACTAAACGAGGCCATCGCGAAAAACGGAGAAGCACATCTTATTTTGGCGACAGGCGCATCGCAATTTTCCTTTCTCGAAGCCTTTATACTACGCAACATCGATTGGAAAAAAATCACCGTTTTTCATTTAGATGAATACAAGGGAATCTCTGACCAGCACCCCGCAAGTTTCCGGAAATATCTAAAAAAGCGTATTCTGGATGAAGTGGCGCCCAAAAAAGCTTACTTTCTAAACGGAGATGCCGCTAATTTGGAAACAGAAATGGAAAACTATTCCAAAGCCTTGCAAGCTCATGAAATAGATGTGGCCTGTATCGGCATTGGTGAAAATGGACATATTGCCTTCAACGACCCCCCTGTGGCGGATTTCAACGACCCAAAATTGGTAAAACTGGTCACCTTGGACGACGCCTGCCGTAGACAACAATTGGGCGAAGGCTGGTTTCCTACGTTTGAGGATGTTCCCGAACAAGCACTTTCGCTGACCATCCCCGCCATTATGCGGTGCAAGTCCATTAGTTGTGTCGTTCCCGACGAGCGCAAGGCCGAGGCGGTGTACAACACCTTATACGGTGCTATCCATACCGATTGCCCCGCGACCATTTTAAGAACACATCCCGAAACTACATTGTTTTTGGATACGGCCTCAGCAACTAAAATTCACTTTTGAATTCATACTATTATTAGGCTCTATGCGGTATATACTTCTGCCAAATGAAAACCCGAGTTTTTGTCTCTTTCTTTTTCCCTTTGCCGTCGTTAAAATTATAAACCGTAGCTATGGCTATGCTTCGCCATCACTACGGCTCGCCCACAGCTTTCGCTGTGTCGTGCCTAGGCAAAGAAAAAAAATAAATTTGTCAAAATTTTCGGGTTTTCATTAAGCATGAGTATAAAATAGAATTGATTTAAATGAACTTTCAAACATTTACTATCTTGTACCACCTAAACTAGCACAACCAACCAAATGACACTCTCCCCTTGGGATATAGGAATCGTAATCGCTTACATTGTGGGCGTTTTGGCGCTTGGCTTTTACCTTTCCAAAAAATCCTCCAAAAATCTGGAATCCTACTTTTTAGGCGGCAACGAACTGCCATGGTATTATTTGGGACTCAGTAACGCGTCCGGAATGTTCGATATTTCAGGCACCATGTGGTCCGTGGGTATTCTTTTTGTCTACGGATTAAAAAGTGCTTGGCTGCCATGGCTCTGGCCGGTTTGGAACCAAGTTTTTGTTTTCGTCTACCTCGCCATCTGGATGCGCCGTTCCAACGTTATGACCGGTGCGGAATGGATCACTTTCCGGTTTGGCGATGGTAGGGGCGCCAAACTCTCCCACATCATCATCGTTATTTTTGCCGTAGTTAGTGTGCTAGGATTTATCGCCTATTTCTTTGAAGGTATCGGGAAGTATTGTACCTCCATCCTACCGTGGGATATGGCCTTTGATTTTCTGGGTTACGAGGTTTCCTCCGCCAGAAGTTATGCGCTTATTATTTGCGGACTTACCTCTTTATACACCGTAAAAGGGGGTATGCACAGCGTGGTGGCCACAGAGGTTATGCAGTTGGTAATCATGACCATTGCCTGCTTTGGTGTGGGCATCGTAGCCTATAATATGGTCACCGCAGAACAAATTGCCGCCGTAGTACCGGATACCTGGGACAAACTTTGGTTTGGGTGGAACCTGGACCTGGATTGGAGCAACTCCGCCTTCCCGCAAGTCAATAATAAGATCGACTCGGACGGGTTTGACCTTTTTGGTATTCTTTTCATATTGATGGTGCTTAAAGGTATTTTTGCCTCTATCGCCGGGCCTGTGCCTAGTTACGATATGCAGCGCATCCTAGCGACCAGAACACCTGCCGAAGCCGCTAAAATGAGTTTTTTGACCGTTTGCGTGCTTTATATTCCCCGCTATTTTATGATTATTGGTTTTGCCGTTTTAGCACTGGTTTATCTAGGCCCGGAACTTGCAGCCATGGGCGATAGCCTTGATTTTGAACAGGTACTGCCTATGGCGATCAACAAATTTCTGCCTGTGGGACTAAAAGGTTTAATGCTGGCCGGTTTCTTGGCCGCCTTTATGGGGACATTTGCAGCCTTTGTAAATTCTGCTCCCGCGTATATCGTAAACGATATTTATAAGAAATACATCAACCCCGGCGCACCGGACAAAAAGTTGGTTCAGCTGAGTATCATCTCCTCCTTGGTCTTGGTCATGGTGGGTATCGGTTTCGGTTTTAATGCCGGTTCGCTCAACAGCCTCATTCTTTGGCTCAGCTCATCATTATATGGTGGGTATGTGGCGGCCAATGTACTCAAATGGGTTTGGTGGCGCTTTACCGGTAACGGTTATTTTTGGGGAATGCTTTTTGGGTTGATTGCCTCCACGGTAAAATTTATCTTCTTTCCGCATTATGTCGATATTTTTGTATTTCCCATCATCTTTGCATTCGCCCTGCTTGGGTGTATCGTTGGCACATTTATAGCACCACTTCCCAATCGGGAGCAGGTAAAAACCTTCTACAAGCAGACCAAACCTTGGGGTTTCTGGGGACCTATCAAGAAGGAAGTTATGGAGGAAGACCCTAGCTTTGTACCCAATATGGACTTTAAACGGGACAGCTTCAACGTGGTCATTGGTATTGTTTGGCAAATGGCGCAAGTGGTCATCCCAATGTATTTTATGTTGCGCCAAAACACCGAAATGGTAATCTGGAGTGCTATACTTATCTTAACCAGTGTACTTTTGAAAAAATATTGGTGGAACAATTTAGAAAAAGTCCCCCAGCACCCAAAGGGGGAGTAAGAAAAAAGTTCAAGTGCAAGTTCAAAATATCTGGTTAAACCTTTTATTATAGAATGTTGACTTTGAACTATGTTGAAATGCGTTTGACGTTGAACCCCAAAAATTGAAACCTTTTTAATGCAAATAACAGGAACATTTATAGACGAAATAAGCCACGATATTCCCCATCAGAACTGGGGAGAAAAAGAATGGGATACGGATTTTGCCCATATGAAAGCCATGGGTATCGATACCGTCATCTTGATTCGTTGTGGTTACCAACAATTCTTGACCTACCCTTCCAAATACCTTATTAACGAACATAATTGCTTTGCACCTCCGGTGGATTTGGTAAAGTTGTATTTAGAGCTTGCGGAAAAGCATGGAATGACCTTTTATTTTGGTACCTATGACAGCGGTAAATATTGGGAAACAGGCGATATGCGGCATGAAATAGACGTAAATCTCCAGGTAATAGAAGAAGTCTACAACACCTACGGACACTATAAAAGTTTTGGCGGTTGGTACCTGAGTTTGGAACTGAGTCGGAAGACAAAAGGTGCCGTTGCCTCCATTGCCCAATTGGGCCATAAATGCAAAGCGATAAGTAAGGGGTTGCCGGTGCTTATCTCGCCATGGATCGACGGTACAAAAGCAGTGATGGCAGCGACGAACCAAATCACTAAAGATTCGGGTATCTCCTTACAAGAACATGAAACGGAATGGGACGAAATCTTTAAGGGTATAAAGAACAGCGTTGATATCGTTGCCTTCCAAGACGGCCATGTAGATTACAACGATTTGGAGAACTACCTAAAACTGAACAAAAGATTGGCAGACAAGTACGGACTCCAATCATGGACGAACTCGGAATCCTTTGATCGGGATATGCCCATCAAATT
>Ga0306871_1000436_pt1 | contig 16179 bp, 1 predicted proteins | sample AntRauMeHopE1497_FD_190447 | JGI IMG/M metagenome (GOLD analysis project Ga0306871, IMG submission 190447) | Saline lake microbial communities from Rauer Islands, Antarctica - Metagenome Hop E1 #497 (v2) (version 2) | ecosystem: Environmental > Aquatic > Non-marine Saline and Alkaline > Saline ... | reverse complement strand
GCCGCCCGCCCGTCCCGCGGCCCCGGCACGCGCCGACGCAGCCCCTGCCGCCGTGCCGGCGCCCGCAAGCACCTCGTCGGCCTTGGCCCCGACCGCCGCCAGCGCGGCCGCCGTCACGGTCTGCTCCCGCATCTGCTCCTGCTGCAGAGCCATGACGTCGTGCACCGAGAGGTGGGAGTGAGCGATGGGCTCGTCCCCCGCCGTGTCGGCGTCGAACACGCCAACGCTCACCCGGCCGAGCGTGCACCCCGAGTCGGCGTCCTGGTCCGTCCCCGTCCACACGGACGACGCCACGGTGTCGGGCTTGGCGGCCTTGCCGCCCGCCGCCGCCGCTGCCCCCGCCGCCCCCGCCGTGGCACTCGGCACCTCGGTGGTCTCCGGCTCCGTGGTCATGTTCTTGAAGACGCTGCGGGCCGCGAGGGCCGCGGCGGCGACGCTGTCGTTGCTCATCAGTTGCCGCGCCTGGGCGAAGGAGGGCAGGGGCGTCCAGAAGGGCAGACGGGCCTGGATCCCAAGGTCCGCGCTGAGGAGCGACTTGCCGGTGATGGTCAGCGCCTGGGAGCGGAACTCGGACCCGCCGAGCTTGAGTCGGAGGACCACGTCGGTCTTGGGGGCGAGGCCGAGGAAGCCGCTGTCCATGGCGGGGACGTCGACCACCTTGTGAAGCGTGATGACACACCAGTGCTGCCTCGGGGTGACACCGCGAGGCACGTGCACCGCCGCGAGGAGCACGGCAGCCAGCTGCGCCTTGGTGGTGGCGACGTCCGCTGCAGCGGCGGCGGCCGCCGACGCCGCGCCCGCGGCACCGTCGTCGCGCCGGAACCGCCGCCGCGCCCTGACCAGCGCCGAGGCCACGGGGTCGACGACGTCGGCCTCAAAGGCCTCGTCGCTATCCGTCTCACTCGCCGTCTCGTTCGTCGTCGACGACATCTCGCTGCTCACATCGTCGTCGTCGTCGTCGTCGTTGCCCGAGGACGAGAAGCCAAAGTCGTCCTCCTCCTCCTCGGCCTCCTCCGCCTTGCCGCCGCGGCGCCCGAACGCACCCGTCACGGCGCCCGCTGCCCCCTTCACAGCACCCATCGCCAAGCCTGCAGTGCCCTTGGCCGCTCCCATCGCCAGCCCCGCCGTGCCCTTTGCCGCTCCCATCGCCAGCCCCGCCGTGCCCTTTGCCGCTCCCATCGCCAGCCCCGCCGTGCCCTTTGCGGCGCCCATTGCGAGCCCCGCCGCGCCTCGGAAGATGTTCCCCCCCCTGCTCCGCTTCCGCGTCCGCTCCGCCTCCTCGGCGGCGTCCTTCTCCCCCTGCTCCTTGGCCCGCTCCGCCTCCTCGTCTGCCCGCTTGGCGTTCTCAATGGCCAGCACCGCCTCGGCCGCGGCGCCCGCCTTGGCTGCCGCGCGCCGCATCTTCCTGGTCGGCCCCACCCCCACCACGGGCGCGAGGCGGCCCGTTCGCTTGTACTCCCGCAGCTCCCGCGTCAGGGCCATGTGCGTCGACTCGCGGTGCACGCCGAGCCCGACCTGGGCAGTCTCCGCCGCGTGGACGCCCTTCCCGACGGCCCCGCGGACCACCCTGGTCTGGGCGCTGATGGATGCCCAGCCTGCGACGCCGACGATGGCGTTCTCGAGCGTTTCGATGGCGTCCGCGGGGGTCGCGGCGTCGCCCACGGCCGCCAGGTCCTCGGCGACCAACACTCTCGCGGCCTCCATCATCCACTCCGCTGGGCGGAAGGCCGCCCACATGGGGTGTCCCATGCGCCCGCCGTTTTCGCGCAGCACCGCGGTGCGTGCGAGGAGCCAGGGCAGGGGCACGGAGATGGAGCCCAGGTGGAGGCCGCTCTGCCCCGCCCGCACGAAGCACCGCTTGCGGCGCCAGGAGCGGAGGAGGCGGCGCACCCGGCGGGCCTCAGAGGTCAGGCGGCGCCGCGCCACCGGCCCCTGGCCGGGCAGGGGTCTGCGGAATCCTGCCGCCTCCTCGACGGCGTCGGGCTGGCCGCTCGCCCGCTCGTGGTCGTCGTGCCCCTCGGGCGGGAGATCCGGGTGGGCCGCGCGGGGCAGCGCGTCGTCGTCGAGGTCGTGCATCGTGGCATAGGACTCGTCGAACACGTCAATCTCGACGGTGCAGCGAGCCTGCTGCTCCGGGGTCATGGGCGGCAGGGTGAAGGTGTGAGAGTTGTCGAACTGCCAGCACAGCGACCGCGGGTCCCGCCCGGGCGGCGACCCGGCCACGTCGACCAGCCACTCTGCCTGCTGCTTCGCCGTCGCGCCCCGGGCCGTGGTGTCCCCGTCCAGCTGCGACGCGCGGCGGCGGGCCTTGTGCCAACGGATGACGTGGCGGCGGACCTGGCGGGCGAGGAGGGGGAGCGGTACGAACTCGGCCGGGCCGCTGGGGCGGGCGATGGCGATGGCTCCGGGGGCGGCGAGGCGGAGCATGGGGTGCGGGAACTCGTGGCCGTGGGCGTCGATGCGGCCGACGCTGCGGCCCGCCCGCCCCATGGCGTCGATGAGCTCCCGGACGCGGGCTGCCGGGATGAGGTCCTGGAGCCGGCGGACGCACAGGTCGACCTCGATGACTGCGGTCTTGCCCGTGGGCCGGGGGTCCGCCCCCGTGAGGAGCCGCATGGCGGTGGGGAGGAGGGGCGAGGCGGGGGGCAGCCGCGTGGTGAGGCGGCAGGATCGCACGCCGTAGCGGTCCCATGTCCTGTGCTCGCGAGGCACGGGGGCGCGGCGCACGGGGCGCTGCATGATCACGGTCTGCCGTGCCCTGGCCTCCGCCGCCCAGCGAGCCGCGTAGTCCGGGACCATCGCCGGCTCGTCGGGTGCGAGCTGCGAGGCCGGGGTCCGGCCGGGAGCGGCGGAGCCAGGCGCAGCCACTGCCGCCGTCACCGCGGCCGAGGAGGAGGACGGCGGCCCGGCGGCAGGGGCGGCGGCCGAGGCGGCGGCCGCTGCGGCCTGCGCTGTGGTGACGGCCCAGCCCTCCTCGTCCTCGAAGTGTGGCAGCACGTCGCTGCTCTGCGAGTCGTACGACATGGCGCTGTCGTCAGACACCGCCTCGTCCTCCCATTCCAGCCACGCCAGCTCGTCCGGCCTCACGGTCCGCCCCAGGCCGCGCGAGACGCGAGACGCGATGCCCCGGATGCGCCGCCGCCGCCTCCGCTCCTTGCGGGCCTGCACCGAGTACGCCTCGGTGAGGACCGAGTCGTTGAGGACGCGGCCCGCCCCCGTCACGTCCGAGGCGCCGCGGGACGAGGCGCCGGCGCCGCCCCCGCCGTACGCGTTCTCGGCCTCGGCCGAGGGGACCCAAACGAGGACCCGGGACAGGGCGGCCGCGGCGCAGTCGGCCACGGCGGCGAGATGGCTCCGCGGCACCAGCGTGCCAGCGCGGCGCTGCTCCGTGGCGCACTCCATCGCCTCGGCGCGCAGCAGAGCCGCTTTCTCCGCCGGTGACACCGAGTCCCGGTGCCCGTGGTGTCCGTGGCCCGGGCTCCCGCCGCGCCCGATCACCGACGCCGTGCTTCCCAGCGCCCGGTGGGGGAGGGACGGGTGACGGTGCCTGTGGTGGTGAGCGCCGCCGCCCCCGCCGCCGGTCGCGACGGTGCCCCCCGTCTCGGCCGCCTCCGCCTCCGCCTTGAGCAGCGTGCCCGCGACGCTGGCTCCGGGCTCCTTGGACGGCGCCCCCGCCAGAACCGTGTCTAGCATGTCGAGCACACGCGACGCGGCCACGCGGGCGGGGTCGGCCTCCACGGCCTCGGCGGCCATGGCGGCCCTGGCGTCGGCGCCCTCGCCCGCCCCCGTGTCCGACGGCCCGGGGAGCAGCGCGGGGGGTGACGCGGCGCCGCCGCTCGCTGCCCCGCCCGGAGCGGCCGCCGCCGCTGACGCGTCTGCCTCAAGCCGCGTGATGACGCTCTCCGCCGCCGCCATGCCGTCCAGGGCAGCAGCCAGTCCCGCCCTCGCCTCTGCTCGCTCCTGCTCCCACACCCGCCACGCCTCCGCCTGGGCCGTGACGTGCGACATGACGTCGGGAACCACCGCGCGCCGGAGCAGGCCGACGGAGTAGTCGCCGGCGTCGGAGTCGTCGGGGGCGCGCTGGGCGGACCGCGCCGCAGCCTCGTTGAAGCCCTTCTGCGCCACGCGGATGGCGGCCTGCTGCTTGGAGCCAGCGCCGTACTTGAGCGCTGACGTCAGCTCGTCCGCCGCTGCGGTGAGGGCGGCCAGCTGGGCCTTGCTCGTCGTTGTCCACAGCAGCTGCACCCGCACCGTGACGGCGCCGGGGGGCGGCGGGACGCGCTGCGTGAGGTCCCGCGTGCCGTTCCAGCGTGGCGCCTCGGCGGGGTCGGCGTCGTCGGGGAGGAGGAAGAGGTCGACCTCGAGGGCCTCGTGGGGGCGGAGGGGGATCTCGGACAGCTCTACCGTGGCGGAGGCGGTGCCACCGCCGGCGACGGATGCGCTGACGGTGAGGCGGTGCCCCGCAAGGAAGCAGCCTGGGGCGAGGAGGCGCGTGAAGTCGGCCACGGTGCCGCGGCCGCCGCGGGAGGGGCCCGGGCTGATCAGGCCGTGGAAGCTGTCCGACGGCTTGACGGTGGGGCGGCCCCGCGCCAGGGGCCGGCGCCTGGACTCGCCGTCCGTCCGAGGCGGCGTCGCGGCGCCGCCGACCAGGGATCGAAGGTCTCCCGCCTTGGGCGTGAAGGAGGCCCCACCCCCGCCGCTGCTGTCGCTGGCCTTGGCCTCCTCCTCGTCCCCGTCGCCACCCTCCATCTCCCTGAGAGACAGCAGCTGGTCAAGGGCTCCCGAGGACGCGGCGGCGGACGCGGCGGCGGCCGAGCGACGGCCCATCGGCGGCCCCGGGCCGGGGCGCGCGGCCTTGGCGTCGTCCGCCGCCGAGGCCGACGCGGTGTGCTCGTGACCCTGCCGCTCGGCGGCGGCAACGGGCGTCTGCACCGGGGTCGGAGCGCGGCTCCTCTGCCTGGCCCGGGCACGGGCCATGGCGGACGCCGCCGAGGACCCCGCCCCCGTCTGCGTCACCGCCGACCTGACCAGGCAGAGCTCCCCCTCGGCGTCGGGGGGCGGTCGGAGGCGCAGCGCGACGACGCGCGTGCCCGCCTCGCTGAGCGCCGCCGGCGCCTCCCACACCGCCCGCCTGCCCCCGTCCGGCCCGTGGTCCTCCACCGCGGCGGGCGCTGTCGTCCCCGTCGTCACGGTGCCCGTCTTTTCGCGGTCGAGAACCCCCATCTTGCGACCAGCGAAAAAGCCGCCGAGGATGCCGCCAGACACACGGGTGCGCTTCTCGGCGATGGCGGGCGCCTCGTCCGAAGGCTGCCACCCGGCCCGGAGGCAGGCCTGCAGCTCCGTCTGGGGGGCGCTGACGGAGGCCTTGACCGACACGGTGCGGCCGACCGTGCCGCCGACGGCGTCAAGGCCTTTCGCCTTGCCAACGCTGACGACGAGGCTCGAAGGCAGGGCGGGGTGCTCCAGCTCCGACAGCCTGGTCCGCGCGAACGCCGCGCCGCGGGAGGCTCTCACGACGCCGTGGCAGGCGGCCCGGATCTCCTCCTCCCTGCCCCTCACGCCCGCGGCGCCCCCGTGCCCCGGGGACGCGCTCCGGCGCCCCGCCGCGGCGGCGGCGCCGCTTCCAGACGCCTTGCCGCCGGTGTCGCCGACCATGGACCCCTTGTTCATGACGTCCGCGAGGGCGCGGCCCCACTGCAGCATGCGCTCCTCGGTGTCGCAGCAGAACTTGTACTGGCGCTTCCCGGTCTCCACCATGAAGACGTACGGCGTCTTCAGCTCCGCGATTGAGCCGAGGGTGAATGCGGTGCGGATCACGGCCGCGTTGGTCACGTTTGCTGCGGGGGTGGGAGGAGCAGCGGGCGAAGGAGGGCCGGTGGAGCCCCGGCGCGCGGTGCGACAGCGGCCGCAGGGCCCGGAGGCACGCAAATCCCTGCAGCGGGCAGCCCCGTGGGCGGCGGGCTCAGGGGCTCCCGCTTGGCTCACTGTACCCGATTCGCAGGACCGCGTCCTTCAAGTTCACCACGCCGCGGATGGTCCCGGCCCGTGCCCCCTCCTCGTCATCAAAGTAGTAGAGGAGGCGGCCTCCGTAGAACTCGCCCCACCTGCGGAAACCACAGCCGCGGGGAAACGGGTTGCCGAACACATACCAGCGCCGCGGCGCCTCGCCGCGTGAGTGGCAGGGGGCAGCGCAGGGTCGCGGGCTCACACACGCGCCCAGCTGGTGTGCTGGAGGTTTAGCTTCTCCAGCCATCCGGTCACGGCCATGCCGGGAAGGCCCCGCGCCGACCTCAGGCGGCCGAGGGTGGACGGGCCTCGGCGGCCGGAAATCCGGCCGGCTTCCGGCCAGGGCTCTGCCCTTTCCGATCACGAGCACGTCAAATGCCGTGCCCGGATGGCATGCAGCTGCCAGTTCCAACAGGCCGCCGGCCGCACTCCTGACACGAACCAAGCGGCGAGCGCGCGAGCGGCCCAACCGCTCGCAGATACCGAACAAGCGGTCGCGCCAAACTCGGCTGCGGTTGTCGCTTCGTCCCGAGGCTGTGAGATGGCTGCGCAACCGCCGCGCTCCCCGAGGCGCCCCGCTGAGCGCTCCGGCAGGTCCCAAGTCCGCCTCTTGGTCAAGACCCTCGACGCATCCGCACCTTTGGCCGACGTTTGAGCTCCTGGGTGCCGCGGGGGGCACGCAGCGGGCGCAGGGAGTCCTCCTGAAGACGCTGCCGGTTCACTTGCTGGGTCGTGTGTCCGCTCGCCCTCCTGCGGGTCTCACCGCCGCCATGGCCGACCCTCTTCCCCGCACCCATGGCGTGCATCCGCAGCGGTCTTCTGTCATGGCTGACGACGCCGCATCCATCGGCGATGCGTCGTCCGTGGTGTCGGACCAGGCGACGAAGGAAACGGGCGCCTCGGCAGGCTCAGCGGCGCTTCTGCAGAAGAACGCGTCCGTTCTCGACGGCGTCATGGGTGTCCTGTACGCACTGACCCAGAACTTCAAGCCCCCGACGCCGAGGTACGCGGTGTTCCGCGTCCTCGTCGATTGGCTTCAGCTGGTAACGTTTGTGTTCAACGACAGGTTCGCCTGGGCGGGCTGGGCGCTCACGGTGCTCAAGGAGTACGTGGTGCAGCTTCAGCTTGCCAACCCGCTGCGGGAGTGGGGCTACGATGCGTGGGCGGCCATGTTCTGGGTCCTCACCGTCCTGCTCCTCGGGTGCGCCGGACTTTGCGTGTACGTCGCCGCCGACTTCCAGCGCGACACGTTCTCGGCGGTGTGGCCCGTCAAGGTCGTCCGCTCTGTTCTCAGGTGAGCGGGCGCCGCGCGCAGGCCGCTCCTGGCCAGCACGCTGCCCGGAAGTCGAACCGCGACGCGCTCGATTTCATCCCGCCCCAACCCCGACCATCCCCCCGAGCCCCCACGCCCGCGCCCTCCGCAGCGTGTTCTTCTCGCTCTTCTTCACCTCTTCGCTGAACATCTTCCTCACCGCGATCGCTTGCGACTACAGCATGGAAACTCCGACGCTCACTGGTTTCAACAGCCTCGAGGGGGCGGCCATCCCCTGCTGGTCCGGCAGCCACACAGTGTACGCCGTGGTGGGGACGCTCATGGCGGTTCTGTTCATCGGCATCTCGGCGGTTCTCACGCTGGTCGATTTTGACCGCGATTTCCGCTCCCGCAACCCCCTTGCCATGCCCTCGTCCCGCCCCGAGTTCTGGATCTTCGTCTGCAAGCTGTCGTTCACGCTGTGCAGCGTGCTGCTCGGGCCGTTCAAGCTCGCGCTGGCGGTCTGCTACTGCGTCCTCAGCGCCGTGATGACCTACCAGACCGTCCGCTTCCTCCCCTTCCTCCGCGGCTGGGCCAACCTCCTCAAGGGGACGCTCTTCGCCCTGCTCAGCTTTGAGGCCGCCGTGGTCATCGCGGTCGCCTTTGTCAACGACAGCGGAGTCGAGGCTCCCACCATCATCGGCCTCGCAGGGTTCCCCGTCGTCGCCGTGGCCGCGGTCCTGGGCATCCAGGCCCGCCTCCGGGCCGCCGACGGCCGCTGGCTCGTCATGAACGTCACATCCGAGGCCAACGCCAAGGCCCTGGCCTCGGGGTCTGGCGCACACGGGGCCGCCGAGGTCGGCTCCGCCACGGAGGCCGTCACCGTGGGCGACGGCGACGGCAGCTACCACGACGGGGGCAGCCACCACCACCTCGTGGTCACGCCCTCGGTCCCCAGCATGATGCAGACGGGCCTCCCCCAGGCGGCCGACCCCGACGCCCGGGTCTCGGGCGGAGCCCACTGCCTGCACGCCCTCGGCACCGTGCCCAAGAGCCACATGCTGCAGGTCCGCACCGTCTTCTCCACCCCGCTCGACGTGGAGATCGCCACCCGCTTCGCCGTCGAGCCCGGCCGCCGAACCCTCGAGAACGTCCGCGCGGCCGACCGCATCTACCGCCACGGCCTCGCCCTCTTCCCCACCAGCGCCTTCCTCCACCTCAGCTACGCCTCCTTCCTCACCGCCGTCGAGGCCCCCGGCGGCGCCGCCACCTCCAAGGTCCACATGGAGCGGGCCCGTCGCTGCCACAGCACCTTCGCCGACCGCTTCGCGCTCTTCATCCGCGACACCAAGCGCAAGCACATGGCCCAGAGCGAGGCCGTCGGCGCGGACCAGGACATGGATCTCGTCTCGTACGTCGAGTTCTCGCACCAGCTCAGCCTCGTGCAGAAGACGCACCGGGCCACCCTCAAGGCCGTCCGGCGCTTCTGGAAGGCAATCCTCGCGATCCAGGCCGCGGGGGGGGAAATCACGACGGGCGGCGGCGCCTTGGATCGGACGCCGTCGGCCGGGACCGCGTCCGGCGCGCCGTCGCGCCGCTGGAGCAGGGCAGCCCGGGGCGAGGGGGCGTCCGCCGCCGCGACGCCCCTGTCGGCGCAGGTGGCCTCCGCATACGCGCCCTCCCTCGGCTCCCGCCGCTCCAGCAAGAACCGCGTCCGGGCGAGCGCCTTCCTCGAGGCGCTGGGCGGGTCCAACGGCAGCCCGCGCGGGGCCGGGGGCCACCACCGGAGCGGCCCCGTCGTGGCCGTGGACGCGGACATGCTCGCCAAGCTCTTCCTCCGCATCGACAACCTGGAGGGGAAGGCCCGTGCCATCTACACCGTGCTCCTCGACAAGTACCCCAAGAGCCCAAAGCTCCTCCGCGCCCACGGCCGCTTCCTCCGCGACGTCCTCCGGGAGGTCCGGGAGTCGGACCGGTGCTTCTCCGAGGCGCAGCGCATCGACGACATGCAGGCGGACACGTCAAAGTCCGCCTCGGCGGGGGCGCGTGCCGGGTCGGGGACGATCAACGACAGCGCCGACGCTCTCGTGGTCATCAACGAGCGGGGCACCATCACCACGGCGAACCGCCCCGCCGCGGCCATGTTCCGCACCACCGTCGCGCAGCTCGTCGGCCGCCCCGTCGGCATCCTCATGGAGGCAGCGCGCGCCTCGGCGCACCAGGGGTACATCCGCGACTACCTCAACTCCGGCGTCAGCGCCATCATCGGCTCCCGCCGCCGCGTGTGGGCGCGCCGCTCCGACCACTCCCTCTTCCAGGCGGACCTCGCGGTGAGCCAGATCGACGACGGCACCGGCGGGATCGCCTTCGCAGGCGTGCTCAGCGAAGTGCCCGAGGACGCCACCTTCGCGCGGCTGACCGTGGACCCCTCGGGCAGCATCACCGCCGCCTCGGCGAGCATCGAGGGCATGTTCGGCCTCGGCGTGGGCGACGTCGTCCGTCGCAACATCAGCGTCCTCCTCCCCTCCCCCGTCCCCATCCGCTCGGGGGAGGACCTCGAGGGACACTTCCCCCCCGGCGCGTCGCTCCGCGTGGCGGCTCTGCACCGGAACATGGCCACCTTCCCTGTGGAGGTCACGCTGAACCCCATCGACACCAGGCGCAGCTCCAGCCGCCACCACGGGCCCTCCGCGGGCGTGGGCAACAGCGACAGGGGTGGCCGCCGACGCAGCCGCCGGGGGCTCAAGGGGGGCTCCAACGCCGGCGCCGCCGCCGCCGCGGACGGGCAGGCCCGCCGGTCCGGCCGGCAGCGCTCCCGCGGGCGCGCGGCGGACGGCTACGAGATCCTGATCCGCGAGCTGGTGGGGGAGTACGGCATGGTGTCCATCTCGGAGAAGGGCGAGATCATCGCCGCCTCGCAGGGAGCGCTGCAGCTGTTCGGGTACGAGACGGAGCAGGAGCTGCTTGGGCGCAACATCAAGATGCTCATGCCCCTGCCGTACCGAGCCTTCCACGACAGCTACCTGCGTCGGTACATGGCCACGGGCGCGGCCACGGTGGTGGGCAAGGCGCCGCGGAAGGTGCCCGCGGTCAGGGCTGACGGCCGCCTCATCGGCATCACCATCGAGGTCAAGGAGGCCCCTGCCCCCGGGTCGGCGGTGGGGGGCCGGCCCGGGGGCGGCGGGCCGGGCGGCGTGCTCCGGCCGTCGGCGGCGGCGGCGGCCACCAAGGGCAAGAAGGGGCACGGCCGGCACCAGCGCGGGCAGTCGCAGGCGGAGGAGGCCGAGGAGGACCTGGGGCTCGACGTCAGCCGGCCGACGTACAAGCGCCTCTTCACAGCCAAGGTGGTCCTGCTCAAGAACGCCGACGAGTTCGAGGCCGAGACCAGGGACGTAGGCGGCACGGGGATGACGTCAGCATCGGTGGGGTCGTCGGCGCAGCCCACGGAGGCCGACGCCGCCGGAGGGGGCGGGGGCGGCTGTCCCGTGCTGCACGCACCGGCCGGGGGCGACGATCCGGACGTTGACGTCACCGGCCGCGACGATGACGACGCTAAGGCCTCTGCAGCCGCGCCGGCCGGCGACGGCGCGCAGCCGCTCCCCACCAAGCCCTCGGCCGCCGCCGACGCTCCCTCAAAGTCTGCCGCCGAGCGACCAGGGGTCGCCGCCGCCAAGGCCGCCGGCGGCCCCACGCGCGCCCCGGACTCGTCCGGCTCCAGGAGCCGAAGCGGATCGGTGACCTTTGCGACGCCAGCGGGCGCCGCGGGCGGGAGCGGCATCACCGGAAGAGCCGTGGGCGGCCGCTCCGGGGTGTCCCGCTGCCCCTTCAGCGGCAGAGCGGCGGGCGAGGACGGAGGCGAGGCGCAGGTTGACTCCCAGGGCCGCCTCCTCCGCTCCATGAACGGCAAGCAGCCTCGGACGATCGACGAGTGGGAGGCGCTGGCACGCCGGCAGCTGGAGGAGCTTGACTCGGACCCGCTCCGCGGCGTCGTCCTCGCCGACCGAACCTCTCGCATCGTGTTTGCCAACTCCAAGATCGGTGACATGTTCGGCGTCACGCCGCACAAGCTCGTCGGACACTCCGTGGCGCTCTTCTGCCCGCCCGAGATCGCCGCCAGGCACGACGAGCTGGTCCAGCGGTACCGATCCACCCGCCAGCCGCACGTCATCGGCACACCCGGGCGGCACATCGTCGCGCGCCGGGCCGGTGGCGTCCTCTTCCCCTGCTCCCTGCTCATGGACGAGTCGGACCCCGCGGTCAAGGCCGCGCTGGTCTACCGCAGCCGCGTGGAGAGGGCGCAGCGCCGCATCGCGAGGCAGGCGCGGGACAACGGCGACGACGACGACGACGACGCCGGAGCGCCCGTCGTCGTCCGCGACGCGGCCGGGGCCGCCGGCGACGACGCCAGCGGCCTCTCCCTCCGTGACGTGCTCATTGAGGTGTTGGCCGAGGCCAAGGCGGCGGCAGGGCCCTTTGGGGAGGCCCTCGTGGAGGGGTCGCTCGCGCTGGAGCACCAGAGGAGGGTGGAGGGGGCGCAGCGGGAGCGGGCGCTGAGGCAGGCGGCGGCCAAGGCGGCCGCCCAGGGGGATGCGCGGCTGCAGGCGCTCGGGCCATCGGAGGAGACGGTAGGGGGCGGGCCGGGCGAGCCGACGGACCTGGCAGACATGACGGCGCAGGAGCCGGCTGGCGGAGGCACGAGCGGCGGGGCCGCCGAGGCCGACGGCGGGGAGGAGGACGACGAGCAGAGCGACGGCGGCGTGATCTCTCGCAAGGCGTCGGGGAGCGGGTGGGCCGCCGCCGCGGGCTCGGCGCCGTCGTCCCCCGCGTCCCGGGCCGACCCGGGGTCGTCCATGGTGGCGTCCGGCTCGGCGGGCGACCCCGACGCTGCGGAGATGCACGCTGCGGGCGGCGGGGGCAAGAACAACAGGTACGTGCACCAGTACGACAAGGGCCTGCCCATCCTCGGCTTCGTCGCCTTCCTGTACAGCCTCGACGAGCTGGAGGGGACCGTCATCGTCGACGACGAGCTCGTGATCCGGCACACCAACGCCGCGATGTGGCACGTGTCGGGTCTCTTCACGTCGGAGCTGAGGGGCACGACGCTGTCGGAGCTGCTGCCGGACGAGGACTTTGCCGACGTGGCGCGGGCGGCGGAGCGCCGGAGCGTTGAGGAGGCCAAGGAGGCGGAGGCGGCCGAGGGCGGGGAGGTGACGGGAGGCGCCGACGACCGCGTTGTCGAACACCTCATGCGGGAGATCAAGGAGGCGGCCGCGGCGGGCCTCAACCCGCTCGACACGCTGGGGCAGACAGGGGGCGACTCGGACGAGGAGTCCGTTGGAGACGCCGCCGCCATCGGGGGCAAGCGCGGCGAGTCGAGCGGCGCGCGGCGCCGCAAGCTCCCCGTCCCCGACCTGGTGGGCAGCCGCAAGACGGTGGACCTAAGGCACCGCATCGGCGACAACGTCAGCGTGCTGATCGAGTTCGCGGAGGTCCACGTGCCGCGCGGCGCCGACCCCGCCATCACGCCGCCCCTCCCGTCCAGCTATGACGTGTCGGCGCACCGCCACCGCAACCGGGCCGCCGCGGCCGCGAGCGAAGCCTCGGAGGCGACGCTGGTCGATTTCGACGTCTACTACACAGGCCGCATCGTCCTCGCGACCAGCTCCAGGCAAGAGATCGAGGCCCGCGCCCGCTCCGTGGCCAAGTCCGTGCTCAAGAGGAAGAAGCGAAAGATCAAGAAACTCAAGGCCAAGCGGCGGGAGCAGCGGGCCAGGGTGACCGGCACCAAGACGGGCAGGGAGATCGACGACAAGGACCTGCCCGGGTACGAGAGCAGGCGGCAGGAGCGCCTCGCCCTGGCCATGGGCCTCGGCAAGGCCGGAAGGGACGCCCCGGCGGCCGTCCCGGCGGCGGCGGCGGATCGAGGTGACGACCTGACCGGGAGCGGGACAGCGTCGGCGGCCGCGTCTGCCGCGGGCGGCGGGCCGTCCCCGGCGCTGTCACGCGCCAACAGCTTCTCCGTGTACAGCTCCACACAGGCGCCCAACGCGCAGCGCGCACGGCAGGCGCTGCGCAAGGCCGGGGGTCTGCACGTGCGATTCAGCCCCGAGGTGCTGGCGAGGGAGGAGGCCAAGTCGGGCCGTGCTGTGGTGAAGTACTACCCCAAGGAGGGTAAGACGATCGCCCGCACCAACAGCCTGAAGCGGCTCGCGTCCATGGGCTCCGTGGGGTCGGCGGCGGCTAGGGAGGCGGCCACGGGGGAGCAGGAGGACGAGCAAGACCCGATGTCGTCGGCGCATGTGATCGAGAGCTCCGACGACCTCGGCCTGGGGTCGGGGGCCCAGGACGAGGAGGGGGACGGGGGCGGCGAGGACGACGGTGGCGGCGTCGGGGACGACGACCACGAGGTGGACACGGCGTCGGAGCTGAGCGACGCGACGGAGGATCGGCCGGAAGCGGCGTCCGGGCCGCAGGCGGCTCCGGCGGCGGCGGTGGACGTGACGGCTGTGCCGGAGGACGGGGCGGAGGACGACACTGCGGCCGCGGCCATGGTCCCGTCCGACGCCGACGCCGCCAACACGGCTGCTGCTGCTGCTGCTGCGGAGGGGGAGGGGGAGGGGGAGGACCCTGACGACATGGCGTCGGTGGGTGGGAGCAGCATGGGCTCGTCGGTGGCGAGCGGGGAGTCGGGCGTGACGGGAACGACGATGCAGAGCGCGCTCGACCGGTACCTGATGGGGGAGGCGGAGAGCGACGTGACGAGCGCCGACGACTCCGACGTGAGCGGGTCGTACATGGGCGGGGACGAGGGGCAGTGGCGCATGGGGGGCTCGGAGACGGAGGACGAGACCATCGACCTGGGGCCGGGGTCGGCAGAGTCGGGGGGCGAGGGGCGGCAGCGGCGGTCTCGGCGGCCGCGCGACGACGACGAGGAGGTGGACATGCAGGCGCTGATGCGGCAGCGGCAGGCCGAGGCGGAGCAGTCCCGGGTCCGGGAGCGGCACCTGCGCCGGATCAAGCGGAACCAGAAGCTCCACTCGTCCGCCACGGCGCTGCGCACGCTCGCGCTGTGGATGCTTGTCGGCTTCACGTCGCTCTTCGCTGTGCCTTTCGGCGCGATGTTCGCGCTGGACTCGTCGTACGAGGCGCTGATCCGTGCCCAATTTGTGGCCGGGAGGCTGTCGGAGGCAGTGGTGCGGGAGACGCTGGCGGTGGCGCGGCTGGAGTGGGAACGGTCGGGGAGCCCGCTGGTGACGCCGACGTCGGGCGGTGACCCGTGGTCGGTGGACCGGGGGTGGACGCACGTGGGCCGCGACGTGCGCGTGAGGCCTAGCCTGCTGCAGGCCGAGGCGGGCACCACGGCGCAGGAGGTGGCGACGCTGCACCGCGCGCTGGCACTGGGTGCGACGGACTCTGTGACGTCGCCGGGCGGGGACAGCCTCGCGGCCGTGGCGCAGAGCTTCCACCCGGAGGCGGCGACGGCGGTGGTGCCGCTGGCGTCGCGTCTGGAGATCGTGACGGCGGGCGTGCTGGCGGCCCGGACGGACAGCTTCGGGCTGCAGGCGTCCATCGGCCGCATGGCGGTGTCGGTGCGCCGCTTCTTCGACGGGTCGGCGGCCGTGCAGCGTTACGAGACGTCGCGCACGAGCCTGTTCCAGCTGGGGGAGCTGGTGTGGCGCTCGGCGGCGCTGCTGGCGTCGCCGACCAACGCGTCGACGGCGGTGCCCGACCCGACGGAGCTGAGCGCGGCGGCGCTGCTGCCCTACCTGGTGGCCAACTCCACCGCCGCCATCCCCGGCATGGCCGTGGGCACAGACGGCGCGGCGTACGGCGTGGAGCCGGCGCCGGGAGCGGGGTCCGGCGTGGGTCCGGGCGTGGTGTCGGCGCGTCCGCTTTCGTCGATGAACGCGTCTGGGGAGTTCTGGGCGGTGCTTGACAACGGCCCGACGTCCTTCGTGGACGGCCTGGCGGCGGTGGCGGGCACGCGTCAGGCGGAGATCCGGCGGAGCGTGGTGAGCATGCTGTGGGTGCTGGGTGTGTCCGTGTGCCTGGAGGCGGTGCTGCCTGTGATCGCGGTGCTCGTGGTGCTTCTTCCGGCGTTCGGGCGCATCGGTCGCGAGCGCGTTGATACGTTCCGCGTCTTCCTGCGCGTGGGTCACTCCGTGGTGCTGCGGCTGAGCAAGATGCCGATCCACGTCGAGAACAGGGAGGACGAGTCGGACTCGTCGTCGGACGACGGCGGGAGGCGCGGGGGCGGGCACCACCAGCATCACGCGCAGCTCGGGTCTCAGGCCGGGAGCGCGGCAGCCGGGCACGGGCCGGATGCCGCTGCGGATGCCTCGGCGGGAGCGACGGGCATGGTGGGCGACAGCGCGCTGTCGTCGCCGCAGGCTACGCAGCACGTGACGTTCCCGTCGTCACATCTGGTCGACTCGGCGCAAGACGGGCCCGAGACCACGCTGGGGGCGTCGGGGAGCGTAGGGCCGGGGCCGGACGTCGACGCGCCGCTGTCGGACTGCAAGACGAGCCCCCCGGGGCCGAGCATCCTTCCGCCGACTGCCATCCTCGCTGACCCGGGGTCACTGTCGTCGCCCAAGGGCCCCCGCCGGTCGCTGAGCGGCGCGGCGACGGCCGATGCGGGCAACGGCGATGCGGTGGGCGTGGTGGCGGAGGCGAGCCGCACCGGGACGTCGGACGGGGAGGGGGACGACGCGAGCGAGGCCAAGGACGCCGCCGGTCCGCTGCCTGTGCTGGGGCACAAGGCGTCGCAGCGCCTGCCCCTCTCGTCGTCAGGTATGTCGTCGGTCGACCCGGGCGCGTCACCATCGGGGCGCGGCACGGGTGGCTTTGAGCTGACCAGCTACGACGCGTCGAGCGAGGTGCCGCGGCGGTCCGGACTCAGGTCGCGGCCTGGTCTGGTG